>Ga0187843_10002421_pt1 | contig 11320 bp, 9 predicted proteins | sample SpaLakP09_SKY_43_FD_134516 | JGI IMG/M metagenome (GOLD analysis project Ga0187843, IMG submission 134516) | Oligotrophic lake water microbial communities from Sparkling Lake, Wisconsin, USA - SP09_SKY_43 | ecosystem: Environmental > Aquatic > Freshwater > Lake | place: USA: Sparkling Lake... | reverse complement strand
TCCTCAGGTCTTCCACCTTGCGCTTGTCGCCCTTGGCTTGGTCTGACAACACCGCAATGTTCAGGTTATTGCTGCCAAAGAGTGAGGCGAAGGGGCGAATCTTGTCGATACCGCCAGCCGGGCAGATGGTCCAGCGAGGGTCTAGGCTTATCCTCTTGCGTCGGCGCAGCGCGTCGCTCAATGCCTGGATGTACAGGATGTCGCCAGGACCCTCAACTAGCAGGGTGTTCTCACCAACGAACAAAGACTGAGTTAGCTCGTAGCCGAGCGCCGCCTGCAATGGAAAGAGCGTATCTGGGTCCTGTGTCAGGACATCATCTCGAACCTTAGTTCCGAGCGGGAGCCGGCGGTGCCCCTTCACCTCGACTACGTCCTGGACGACGCGGACGGACGCAAGGTTGCCGGCGGGCACCATGAATGGCGAATGAGTTGAAAAGATGACTTGGTGATGCGGTGCCAGCTTCTCGTCGAAGAACCGCAGAAGGTCTGCTTGCGCCTTTCCGTGGAGGGTCAGGCCCGGTTCGTCGAGGAGCAGGATGACCGGCGCCGCTTCGTTCTTGACCTGGGCGAACTTCACCAGGAAAGAGAAGAACCAGACGAACCCTGCACTACGTTCGGAGAAAGGCGTCTCCACGCGATGCAAGCCATTGTGGATACGCGCACGCGCGACCGTACCAGAGTTGAACGGCGGAGGGTCATCGGCCATGCCCGGCGAGAGCTTCACATTGACCGTGAGGTCTGGGTTCTGTGTCCAGAACTCAAGAATCTGGTCGGTGATGTGATTCGATGCAGCTTCGAGAAGAGAGTTGTACGTCTCGAACGTGCGCTGCTGACGCAGAGAATCCATCGAGACACCAGCGTACTGCAAGAACTCAAGAAAGAGGGCCTTACCCCGATGTTGTTCCTGAGAGAGCTGGTTCTGCGCCTTCAGGTTGGCAATCTCCTCAATCTGCACGTTGCCATCCATACGGTCGTAGGACGAGACGTACATGAAGCGGGGGAGCTTGGCAGCGAGGAACTTTTGAAGTTGCAACATCGCATGTCCTTCCTTCTCTATGAAGGCGCCGAGCAGCCGCTGAGCCTCGGTAGGAGTCGGGAGTGCCTTAATGCGCTCGTGTAGCTCCGACGTGGTCGACGCTCCGTTGAGGTGTGACGACTCTTCCTCTGAAAGCTCAAAGCGAGACAGGAAGTGCTTGATTGCGGGCGCGTAATTCAGGCTGTCGTAGTGCTCGAAAGGCTCCCCGTAGCAACGACGAATCTTGATGACGTCAGCTACGGTTCCGACTCCGAGCAAGTCGTCAATCTCGGTGCGCTCCTTGTCGTCAAGGGTCCACTCGGTGTCGATGGCGACCGCGGGCTTCTTGTCACCATGGCGTTCCGCGTACGACACTAAATGTCGACGCGGATAGTCCCGTTCCTTCTCAAGCGTCTGAGGTGTTAGTGGGTGTGGGTTAAGGGCCGCCAGCGCTTGAAGAAGCGCGCTCTTCCCTGCCTCGTTCTTACCAACCAAGCAAACCACCTGATCGATTTCGAAACTGCCGCTGTCTTCAACCGACCGAAAGTTGGTGACGCGTGCCTTGATGAGTTTCATAGTTCCTCCCTGGAGAGCTTGTTTTTAACGAGTCTACTGACGCTGCTGACGCCGTGCAGGCGGAAGACGGGGCGATGCTAGACCGAACTCATGCCTTGATGATTCGGCTGTATGCCGCCCAATCGATGGCCGGCACCGTACCGAGGCTCTGGAGCCGGGCAAGCAGGCGGAACAGGAAGTACATCAGCGCTCCCTGCTCCGACACGATTAGTGGCGTGCCGTCGTACTTGTCATAGCAGCCATGGTCCAGCGCGCAGACACAATCAAGTGCGGAGATTTCGTCCGCTCCCAGATTCTTCAAGAACGTAGCGTCAAGGCCGTTCACCCATCCGGATACGGGTGCGAGAAGCCCAGCAAGGATGCGGAAGTGTGGCTTGGGCTGGAAGGTCCCGCCAGCGTGGGAGATGGGTACAGACGTCCTCATCATCTTGCGAACCGACGCGGCTTTCCCCTCGGCGTAGGCGATGTAGGCCTTGTTCACCTCAGGCTTGCATTCAAACATCGCGTACACGGCTTCGGCGGGGATGTAGCGATGGTTCTTCTGGTCCAGCAGCGTTGGTGTGAAGTGCCGGTCGAAGATGACAACGTCAATCTGGTCGCTGCGGCTGCCCTTCGAGTCGATAACGATGCCGGTCGCGACCTCATAGCGGTTGGGGAGGTACGAGCGCAGTAGCTCAAGCCAGTGCTCCTCGTTCACGGAGCCCATGGTTCCTGCGTGGCTGATGGATTGGCTGGCAAGAGCCATCTGTCCGCGCAGGTTGTCCTGCACCCTTCCAAACGCCTGCTTGAGCCAGGTCGTATCGTCGGCCGCTGCGCTAAGCGCAGCCACGGTTGCAATATTGGGGTTCTGGGTCATACGAGATTCAGGACAGCGGGAACTTGGGGCCGAAGATGGCGCGCCATGCCTTCAGGGCTTCGCCGTTCTGACCCTTGCGGGCAAGATTGATAGCGTTGGACGCCTCACGGCTGGCAGCGAGCAGCAGCAGCTGTGCGCGTTCCTTGCGAGCCGCGTCCATGCCATCGCTGATGGGCGAGCCCAGCCCAGCGGGGTCAGGCCATTCGTCCTTGATGCGGTCAGCCAGCGACGAGAACATCGCCTGCAGCTCATAGTCGAAGCGTCCCTGCCAGCCGCCATGTAGGCACTCCAGCGCCATCACCTCGATGAGGAAGGACGGCTTCACCGGCTTATCCGCTCCGTGCTTCGGATGGTTGTTCCAGTACTTGACCATCCGCACTAGGCCCTTCCACTCGTTGGAGAAGGCCTGATGAGCGTCGCGAGCCTTGTTCGCGTGGATGTCTGGGTTGGTCTTCATCCACTTTCCGGTGTCGCTGTTCGGAATCTCGTAGTCGGTACCCGCCGCGACTGCAGGGACGACGTCAACGCTGAGAACGCGATAGTCCGTATTGTCTTCAGCATCGACCACCACGCCGAAGTCGACATTGATGGAGCGACCCTGCTTGCGGACCGCGCCCGCGTCGTACTTTTCGACAAGGGCCTTGTAGAAGTCGTTTAGCACTACGGACGGCGGTTGACCGCGGTACTTCTTCTGGTCGGTCTCGGCCAGGACGAAGAAGATGTCGATGTCCTTCAACGGCTTGGTTTTCGTGTACCGGGCGTACGAGCCGGTCAGGAAGTCGCGCTGAATCGAGAACTTCGAGCGGATGTGCTCCCGCACCTCGGTATGCCGTTTTGAGGCATTGGCCTGCTCCCGGTCGTTGAGCTCGAGCCGGGACTTGAACTTGCGAAACGCATCGTCCAAAGAAATCATCAGCGGGTCCTCCAGTATGCGGCACTCGCTCCGAGGCCACTATGTTCAACAGTTGAGCCAAGGCTTTGACGCACCATGCCTTCGGTAGAACGGGATGAGCAGGGCCCCCAGCCCACGACATCGGGTCGGCCGGTCTTCGTTTTCAGGATGACCTCGTAGCGTGCGTTCTCCGGAGCCACTCCGGACTTTTTGATGGCGTACTTCAGCTGCTCGGTATCCGTGTAGAACGAGCCGTCTCCGTTGGACCACTGATAGACGATGTCCAGGTCCCACCGAAGAATCAAGGCGTTTGAGGCGGGGTTGTAAATCTCCAGCTCGACGCGCTCGAGGTGCTGCGACTCAATCCAGGTCTTGATTGCGCGATGCTTGCTGTCCCAGGTGTTGACGAGGTTCTCGGGGGAAAGGCCGCTGAGACGGATGACGTCCTTCAAGCTCTTCAGCACGTTGTCAGTGACGTAGGTGACCGAGTGGGTATAGGAGTAGACAGAGACGTTGCTCATGACTTCAGGAACCCCTCCATATCGAGCGTCACCGCGGTCGCACTCACGGACTTGTTGCCGGTGTCGACCTCGAAGCCGGTCGAGGCATCGCGAGCGACGACCCGGCGGGTGTGCTTCTTCAAGGCCGCCTGGACCCAGGCCAGGTCGTCGCTGCAAACTGCCACGGAGACCTCCCAATCACCGTTTGTCGCATCGAACCCCAGCTTCGACTCGTTGGTGCTCGAGTCTTCGAGCGCGTCATCGTCGTACAGGCAGTAGATGCGCGTGCGCGGACCATCGCAGGACACCACGATGGGGCTGGATTTCGGGGTCTGGTCCGTGATGACGCTGGACACAATGCCGGCCACACTCATGAGCTCCTTGCGCGCATCCGCGCTGGAACTGTTGGCGGTAATGAGGTCGACGATGGCGGCCCAGGTCTCAGACGCATCGCGCGACGGAACGCTTCGAAAATCTCGGCGTACCGTGCTCACTTGTTCGTTTCCTTACGCGAGCGGGCGGCCTTCGCATCTTTTGCCGCAGCCAACAAGTGACCAGTCGTCAGCTTGTTGGGGTTCGCAGCGACCTCGCGACTTTGTGCCATCGCGTTCACAACCATCTTGCGAATGGCGCGACCGTCGAGGCCCTCACAAGCGCGAGCGACCTTGATGAGGTCCGGCGAGCTGGCGATGATCGCGAGGTCAGGGAACTGCTTCAGGCCCCCCAGGCAGTGCTGGAGGATTTGAAGGACGGCCTCGTGACCAGGTGTAGGAACCTCGATGACCAGGTCGCAGCGTGAGGTAAACGCGTCATCGATGGCCTGCGGGAAGTTGCTGGTAGCGATGAACAGGATGTTGGGGTGGCGCTCGGCCGACGAATCGAGCTGCACCAGCACCGCGTCCGTGGCACGATGGATGTCCACAGGGTTGGCCTCGAGGCTCATGCGCGAGCGGTCCGCGGCCAGCGTCTCGACCTCATCCAACAGCACGATGGTGGGGCCGTGGGAGGCCTGCTCCGAGATGGTCTGTGAAAAGAGCTCGCTAACCGCTCGCTGAGTCTTTCCCATGGCCGAACTCGTCAGCGCGTGGGGGTCGACCTCGATGAGGCGGGGCTTGGCCTTCTGCATGAGGTTGGCGACCTTGCTGGCGAGGCCTCGGGCGAGGGAGGTCTTGCCCGTGCCCGGGGGGCCGACGAGAAGGATGACACCGTGCATCGGCAACTGGTCACGCGAGACCTTGGGCCTGAGGGTGAAGTTCAAGACTGCCTGCGAGAGCAGCCGTTCCTTGAGGTCCTCGGCAACGATGATGCTGTCCCACATCGCGTCAAGCGCCTCGTGGGGCAGCGCCCGGATGGCGGCGATGCCGCGGGGAAGGTCTTCAGGGCGCACCAGATGCTGCGCTTGGGTGTTTGCGTTCAAGTCTGTCCAGCCCGAGGTGGGCTCCTTTGTTTCGATGGACAGAAGTGTTCCTGCAGGCTGGATACGGTTGGGGGGAACGCTGGTTCAGCTCTCTTGGACGGTTACATGTTCTTAAGAACGCTGGCATCGCTTTCTTAATCTGGGCGGAGGCCGGTTCAGAAACCTGAACCGGCCAAGGCGGGAAGTTGCGTTTCTTCGTGAGATGCTCTAAGCCTCCCAAGAACCCTCCGCCGAGGCCGACATGACACGCATCGCCATCATTGAAGACGAGCTCATAGATAGCGAACACATGAAGTCGCTGATTGAGAGCTCGCTTGATGCGGAGGTGCGCCAAGCCTTTAGCAAATCGGAGGCAGAGCAACTCCTTAGCAGCGAGAAGTTCGACCTGGTCATCATGGACGTGGAGCTAGGTGGAGGCGCCAAGAACCGCTATGCAGGGCTAAGCCTGCTGAGCGATTACAAAGGGAACTGGGCAACCATCGTCGTGTCGGGGATGCCGGAGGACAACTTGAGAGGGTTTTCACTGGCACTGCATGCGTATGACTTCATTGCAAAGCCAGTAGACGAGCAGGACCTCATCAACAAGATTGAGCGTGCCCTCGAGTGGTCGCGTTCCGACGCCAACAAGGGCTTCGCCGCCGACCAAGGGTTGCCGGCAGGACTTGAACTAGACCCTCAACGCAAGAACAAGCTCCTCTGGAAGGGGAAGCTTGTTCAACTGTCCATCACTCAGCTGAGCATCGTGCAGTGCCTGGTTGAGAAACCTGGCCAAGTAGTCGATAACACGCGGCTCATCAAGAACCTCAAGTCTGGTGGTTCTGCCAAGGCAATCGCAACGCAGGTTTCCGGCGCTCGTGCCGCGTTCCGGGATGTCGACCCGGACTTCAACAAGATTGAGAACGAACCAGGTCGTGGCTACTTCTGGAAAACGACATAGACGCTGGCTTCAGCGCGCTAGGCGCTGGGACTTCACGCTCCGGAGCATTGTCTGGCTCACGCTGCTGGTGGTGTTTCTGTCGGGCGCGGTGTTGGACATCAGCATTTCTGCGCGGGAGAAGGAGCACCGCGTGCAAGAGTCCGAGCTTCGCGGACAACTTGCGCAGTTCCTTTTGAGCACGAGGGAACCCGACGGGTCGTCCCTTCTGGAGAATCCGCAGGAGTTCTCCGCGGTTACGCGACCGTTGAGTGTGGTGACTCTTAGGCGGTCATTCTTTACCTACCTCTTGCGGGCAGGAAACGCCCGATCTTTCCAGGTCAGCGATATCAACTTCGAGGCTCCCCGAGCTTGCCAGGTCGAGTTTCTAGGCGCGCAGCGAGACGGAGCCCTGGCCGGAGGTCTGCACGCCTGTTTCGCGGCAGTCCCCGACGACCAAGCCGGGCGGTACGTCTATTTCTCTTTGCGCTATCCATCGAGCAAGGTGCACCGACACCGCTCGGGCCGCCCACTCGCGGATGTGAATCGCGTGGTGCTGTCTTTCAAGGGCCAGAAAGAGACCAAGCTGACGCTGTCGTATCAGGTTCCGCCGCTGGCCAAGTCTAGATACCCATCTCAACTAGACCGGTTCACCGAGCTTCATGAGGTGTCGGCATTTGCGAGCGGTGAGGGTGGGCTACCTTCGAGGTTCGTGAGTGGCCAGGCATTTGAGAGGGCCGAAGAGGAGGAGGGGAGAGCTACTCAGAATTTTGTCACTGTGGTGGGGCGCATCGACGCAGCACTGTTCCAATCCACGGCGCAGGACGAGGTATGGCCATCACCTGCGCTGAAGCGAGTGAGCATCGGGGTCAAGGTTTACGACAAGGGAGAGGGTGAAGAGGAGCCGCAGGTGACCTTCGACGTTTCAGCTGGGAAGTCAGGAACGCCACTTGTCTCTTTGACCCAGGCATATCTCGCCGCGGTGCCGTCTCGCGCCTCTCTTCAAGTAAGCGCTGCTGGACCGGGGACTGCGCAGCGCATCTTGTGGCGCTCAGATGATGCTGGAATCAGCCAGTCCACCACGCGACTCAACAGCATGTGGCAATCGTTGGCCGATAGATGGTCGGAACTCGTCATCTCGAAGACGATTCTTCAGACCACTCCTGTTAGCGTAACGCAAACTGTACGAATGCTTGGCCTCGGAAGCGCGAGCGCGACGCTTACCGCCACTCCCTTCACATTGCCGGATTTGGCGACGCGCGCGTTCATTTGGGTCTCTGCGGCGTTCGTGGTCATCGTGCTGCTTGCGCTCGACTGGGGCTTCTATGTGTGGAAGCTACGTGCTCTGCGCAGCACGGCCTACTCCATGGCTGTTCGACCCTCCAGCGGTGGAGACCTTCAGAAATTCTCAGCGAAGGACGAGATTGGCACCCTGAGCCGCGTCTTCAGCATCTTGCTGAGGAGGAATCGCTCGCGAGACGCGAAGTTGGTCAGGAGACTTCGCGCAGCTGAGGCTCAACGCTCAGAAGGGCTGCGGCTCGCCGAGGCGCACATACAGAACCGCAAGGCAATCTTGGACGCCATTGGGCACGAAATCCGAGCTCCGCTGCAGTCTCTACTCAACACCACCAAAGACAACTCTGCGGTGCAGCAGAAGCTGACGCGCATTCGCCGAGCTGTTGAAGCCTTACACCAGGCGACATCGGTGGAGGACGGTCTACGGTCCGGCGAAATCGCGATGGAGCCGCACGACTTGTCCGATTGGCTGCAGCGCTTTGCGAACAACCTGGCCGCCGACGGGAAGCGCGTCGTTTATGTCGGGCCCTCATCGCCAGTCATCGTAGACATTGACTCAATTCAGCTCTGGAGGATTCTTGACAACCTCCTCGATAACGCAGATCGGTTTCGCATCCCGGGTACGGATATCGAGCTGCGCTTGACCCTCTACGAGGATGACGTGACTGTCGCGGTGTTCAATCAGGGCCCGCGCATTCCACCCGCTCATCTCGAGCGCATATTTGACCTTGGAGTGTCCGACAGTAACGCGCAGGGAAGCAGCGGACTTGGCTTGTTTGCGTCCCGCATCTACGGCTTGGCAATGAAGCTGACCCTGCACGCACGAAACGAGAGCAACGGCGTGTCGCTGGTGCTCCAATTCCCCCGCCTCAAGGAATTTTGAGGCGCTTGCAAGCCATCCGCTCGTTAAGTCTGCTTCAGTTTGGAGGGACTTTCGGATGGCCAGGTCCTGCACGATCATCTGTTCCAGCAAGGCCTCGCTGGCTAGTTTGCTGGGTTTCAGTTGAAGCGCGGGCTGGCCGACTTGCCAGATGGCGTGTTGGATGGGCATGACTCAGGCTCTCAGTCGAACAAACAAATGCACGTTGCTGGAACCATCCTGCACGGGCACTTCCTTCACTTCCAGATACGGCTGCTTGCGCACCAGTTCCCCCAGCTTCTGGCAACCGTAGTTGCGCGGGTCAAAGGCCGAATGGTTTTTCATGATCAGCGAGCCCACAGTCGAGAGGGGTGACCAGCCGTTGTCGCGGGTGGTCGCGGTCACTGCCTGCCTCAGCATGGCTTCCAGCGATTGCCCAGGCTCGGCGCTCACGATAGGCTGGGGCGCAGCACCGGTGCCCTGTGTGCGAAGGATCTCGGTGTAGATGAACTTGTCGCAAGCCGCAACGAATGGCTGCGGAGTTTTCTGTTCACCAAAGCCATAGACCACCAAACCGGCCTCGCGAATGCGAGTGGCCAGGCGTGTGAAGTCGCTGTCTGACGAGACCAGGCAAAAGCCACTCACGGGGCCCGAGTGCAGCAAGTCCATCGCGTCGATGATCAGGGACGAATCCGTCGCATTCTTGCCGGTTGTGTAGCTGAACTGTTGCATGGGCTGGATGGCGAGCTTGTGCAACACGTCCTTCCAGCCGCGCAGGTTGGGCGTGGTCCAGTCACCGTAGGCGCGCTTGACGGTGGCGGTGCCGTAGCGGGACACCTCGGCCATCAGTTCATTGATGATGCTGGCCTGTGCGTTGTCGGCGTCGATGAGGACGGCCAGTTTGTCGTTGTGAGGTGTTGCCATGTTGGAGGGGGATCAGGCCACAGCTTGCTCGACTAGCACGCAGGCTAGGTTCTCATGGTGTTGGCGGGCTTGGCTGAGGTCAGCTTTAAGTTGATCGCAGAGGGCCAAGAGTTCGGTGACTTTGGCGACGATGCGGCGCTGCTCTTCTGGAGGAGGCACTGGAACTGAATAGCGTTCGAGCTTCTCGCCAGTCAGGTGTTTAATGGTCGCCCCGGTGAATAGCTGACTCAGTACGGCGGTTGCCGCATCAACCTGAAGGCAGATTTGAAGGTAGTCCTCTGAAATGCCGCTGAGCGGGCGGGCACGATGGAGGGCCTTCTGGAAGTAAATCTCCCGCGACGAGTCTCGCCATACCGCACAGCGCCCCGGCTCTCCGCCTTCACAGATCATCAAATCGCCAACCTTGACCGCATACTCGTCGAGCTCCGACGCTTCCAGGCGCAGCTCTTTCAGATCGTCCAACTCAAATCTATCCCACTGAACGTTTGTGTTCCGTAGGTAAGGTTTCAGTCCACCCGTGTTCTTCGCTGCATCAAGCATCTTTCCAAGGCGCGTCTCAGCCACGAACCCAAAGTGCAGCCAAGCCCACGTGCTCGGCAACGGATAGCGTTGCCCCGCCTCCGGAACTATGGCAAGTGACAACCTACGAGGCGACCGTTTGCGCCAATGATCAGCAAGTTGCTCGACAAGAGCCGGTATTACTCCCGATGAAGCTTCCGGCTGCACGAGCCGTCCAGATACACCCATCTGACACACGGCGAGCTTCAAGGCCTCGATGCTCGCCTCGGTGGTGAAGAGCGTATGGAAATGCTCGGCCAGTTGCTGCCAACTGGCGCGGAAGTCGGCGGCGTCGCGTGCTTGGGTGAGGCTGGTGAGCAGGGCCTGCACCAGCTGGGCGTGGGCGGCCTCGGCGTCGGTCTGCTCAGCCTCCAGCCGGTCGCACAGGGCCATGAGTTCATCGACCTTGGCGACGATTCGGTATTGCTCGGCCAGTGGCGGCACTGGCACTGGCAGATTCAATATCTGTTCGCGCGACACGTTCTTCATCGAGCCGCTGGTGCCCCCAGCAACAGCGCCGTAGTAGCGACGGGCATCGGGGCACGAATTGGCCAAGTTGACGAATCTGCGATTGCACGACTGAGACAACTTCAATCGCACGATCTTGTCGCTGAGCATCAGCCGCGGCGGCGTCGAATCCACCACTACGCTCCGTGCAACAAGCTCTGCCGTGTTAGCTCTCGATACCAGAAAGTCACCTGGCTGCACTTTATGCTCCGGGCGGGGCTCCAGATTTGCAGGAAGCGCTTTGTTCTCTTCAGGCCTGTATGCCTTCCACGACACGGCACTGACCTTGAGTACGCCCCACTCGTCGCCCTCGCGCGGACGAGGCTCACAGCTCGGGCTCCAGCCCGCACCGCTCTCCAGAACCAGGGAACCAAGTCGCGCCCAGGCCCAGCCATGAGGTACGGCATGCCGTTGCTCTGCTGCGGACACACTCCCAAGAGGCTTGGTCGGCTTGGACAGCGAATTTTTCTCAGCCGCAATTTGGGCCAAGAGCTCGCTCGCTGATTCATCCCCTGCGTCCTGCGAAACGAGCTTTCCCCGAATAGCTAGCTCTTGGATCAGTTCCCGAAGCTTTGCGATGCCGTTCGGCGCACCGGCGACCAGCGGCAGGTTGTCTGTCACCAGCGCCGTCATTCCCCGCGCTCCAATGCTTCAGCCAGCACCGCCTTCAACTGCTCCCGCAGTCCATGAATGCCTTCCTGCATACGCGCGTACTCGGCCAGCAAGTGCGCCGGGTCATGACTCACCTGCTCGCCCACATGCGGGTTCTTGCAGTCCAGGTTGTAGTTGCGCGCCTGGATGTCCTCGGCGCCGATCTTCCAGGCGAACTCATTCTCGACGCGGGCCGCAAAGCCGTCGGCCTCGCTGCCCCACCAGGCCTGCTCGGTCGCGAACTCCTCGATGCGCATGGGCCGAGTCTTGGAATAGTTTTTCACCCCGGCCGGGTATTGGTGCTCGTAGAACCAGATGTCTTTCGTCGGTGTGCCCTTGGTGAAGAACAGCAGGTT
>Ga0187843_10002419_pt1 | contig 11322 bp, 7 predicted proteins | sample SpaLakP09_SKY_43_FD_134516 | JGI IMG/M metagenome (GOLD analysis project Ga0187843, IMG submission 134516) | Oligotrophic lake water microbial communities from Sparkling Lake, Wisconsin, USA - SP09_SKY_43 | ecosystem: Environmental > Aquatic > Freshwater > Lake | place: USA: Sparkling Lake... | reverse complement strand
CGTGCTCTCGTCTTGCAGCGGGTGCAACTCGCTCATGCGGGCATCGCGGGCCAGGTGTTCGTTGACCTTGGGGTTGTACTTCATGGTGCAAGTGCCTTGGCCGACGTCCACATTGAAGTCGGCACCCAGGGTCTCTTGCGAGAGGCGCAGATAGTGGCGCAGCACCCGGTTCTGGCTCAACTCAGGCAGGGCCGGCGGCTTGGCGCGGCGCATGCCGGGCGGCAGGGTGAACAAGACATCGTGAGCGGCGGCCTCGATGGCCGGCTCCAACCCGGGCGTCAGCATGGCGCGCTCGCCGGGCTGGCTGAGCTCGAAAATCACCGGCTCGTCCCAGCGCGCCTGCTGGTAGCGGCGCAGATTGGGCTGACCTTTTGTGAAGCGGTGGGCGGAGATGTTTTCCATCGTGCGGGGCTCTGAAAAGTTAGGGCTGTGGGCGTTCATTGAGACAAGACCTCGCGCAGAGCGGCCACCAAGGCGTCGATGTCCGCTTGGGCGTGCACTTCGGTGAAGGCATAGAGCGCCGCTTGCCCCAAAGCCGGGAAAGCGCCCGACAGATCGTGGCCGCCGAAAATGCCGCGCTCGCGCAACGCGGCATTGATCTCGCTGACGGTCTTGCCACTGGGCGAAAAGTCCAGCACAAACTCCTTGAAATGCACCGTATTCGCATGCATCAAGCGCAGGCCCGGCACGGTCGCCAACTGCTGGCGCGCATAAGCCACCCGCTTCATGATGCCCTCGCCCAGCTCCTGCATGCCTTGCGGCCCTTGGCAAGCCAGGAAGACTCCGGCCGTGATGCCCCACAGCGCGGCGGCGGTGCCGACAAACTCATTGCCCTGCTCGCGCTTGTCAAAGGAGGTGCGGTGGTAAGCCACATCGCCAAAGCCGTACTGCCCCGGCACCGAGGTCGGCACCAAACCAAACAGGCGCGAGGGGTATTGCAGCACCAAGGCCTCTTCGTCACGGCTGGCGATGAAGCCGCCGTGGCCGCCGCCATAGCTCATGTGCATGCCCAAGGGCTGGATGTCGCCGCAGACGATGTCGGCGCCGTAGTCGGCCGGTGGGGTCAGCACGCCCAGCGAGAGCGGGTCCACGCCCACCACCAACATCGCGCCAACCGACTTGACCAAGGCCGCAATCGCACCGCCCTCCTCAATGCCGCCGAAGTAATTGGGCACATCCAGATACAGGGCCGCAACCTGATCATTCAGTTTGGCGCGCAGATCGGCGCGGTCCAGCAGGCCGCTCACCGGGTCGAACGCAACCTCGATGAACTCGATCTCGCTGCGGCCATAGGTCTGCACGTGCGAGCGCTTGTCGGCACTGGTATTGCCCGCCAACAGGACCCGACGGCGGCCGGTGGTGCGCGCCGCCATGCAGCAAGCGGTGGCCGCGGCCTGCATGCCGTCATAGGTGGGCACGCTTACCACGTCCAGATTGAGCAACTCGCCCATCATCGAGCAGTACTCCCACAGCGCCTGGAAGCGACCGTGGTCGTCATAAGGCTCGCCGGCATAAGCCGTCAGGAACTCGCTGCGACCATTGATCTCATCGCAGATAGAAGGCACATGGTGCTGGTAGCAGCCGCCGCCGAGAAAGCTCAAGACCTCGCCGCAATGCTGGTTGTGCGCCAAGATGCCTTGCACATGACGCTTGAGCCGCGCCTCCGAATGGATGGGCTCGGGCAAATTCATCGGCCGGTCCAGGCGCAGGTCGGCCGGCACATCGGCATAGAACTCTTCCACCGAGGCGGCGCCGGTTGCGGCCAGCATGGCGGCCTTGACGGCCGGCACCGAATTGGGGATGTAGGGGTAGACGAGCTGGGGCTTGGCTTTTCTCATCGCGGCGCTTCGTTTCTCGTGGTCAGTGAATAGCGGGGCAAGGCCTGCATTTCACGCCGCATCACCGCAGCTGACAAACGAGAAATAGATGCGCATGGATTAGCTGAGCTAATGCAATGTTCCGCCCTCACGGCATGAGGCTTGGCAGCTTCAACTTGAAGCTCAAGCCATGTTGAGCATGCGGCTAGACCCCAAGATCCGACGCAACATGACGCCGCTGCACGAACGTGCTTCTCCCGTTGCCAATGCCTCAGTCCGGCTGCCAGGCACCTAAGGCCAGCTGGACTTGCACAAAGGCTTGCAGGGCTTGAGCCTGCTGTGACAGGCTGCGCTGCCGGGCGTCCAGGCGCTGGGCCTCGGCGGCCAAGGCCTGCAGCCTGGGTTCCAGGCCCGCTATATGGCGCTCACGGGCAAAACGCGCGGCTTCGGCAACTGCGCGTTCGGCCGCCTGCGCTTCTTGCCATCCATTCAGCTGACCACTCCAGCCGCGCAGCGAGCTTTCGGCTTCGGCCAGAGCCAGCAGCACGGTGTGTTCGAACTGGGCCCAGGCTCGCTCGCTGCCGGCACGGGCGGCGGCCTCGCGGGCCTGGCGCCGGCCAGCGTCCAGCCAATCCCATTGCAAGGCCGGGCCTAGGGCATAACGCATCGCCCCGGATTGGCCCAGGCGAGAGGCGCTCTCATTGAGACCCACCGTGGCCGCCAGGCTCAGACGCGGCAAATGAGCGCGTTCGGCCAACACCACCTGGCCCAGGCTGGCGCGCAGCGCGGCATCGGCGCGCGCCACCTGCGGCAGGCGCTGCAGCAAGCCATCGCTGGAAGGCAGCGTTTGCTCAAGTGGCAAAGTCGGCATGGTTTGCGGATGGCGCAGCGCGGCCAGATCCGCATCGGGCGTCGCCGGCGCCTCGCCGCAAAGCAGCGCAATCACCGCCAAGCTGCGCAGGGTTTGTGCCTGCAGGCCGGCGCGCTCGGCGCTTCGCAGCGCCTGCTCGGCCTCGGCGGCGCGCAGCTCGCGGGCATCGGCCAAGCCAGCCTTCAGCCGCGCTTGCAGCTGCTGGCGGCGCAGCTCGGCCACGGACAGCTGCTGCGCGCTCAAGGCCTCCAGCTGCTGCGAAGCGCGCAGCTGTACATAACGGCTGACCAGCTCGGCTTGCAAAAGAGCCTGAGCAGCCTGCGCGTCAGAGTTGGCCATGTCCAGCTCGCGCTCGGCGACGGCCTGAGCGGTGGCGACGCGGCCAAACAGGTCCAGCTCCCAGCTCAAGCTTTGGCTCAGGCCTATCAAGCGTTGCTCTGGTGGGCGAACCAGAGGCTCCAAGCCATAGGGATTCACTTCAGGAATTGACAGCCGCTGTGCTTGCGCGCTCAGACCCAAGCTGCCCTGCGGCCCGCCTTCGCGGCGCGCCAGGCCCGCCATCGCGCGAGCCTCTTGCACGGTGGCCAAGGTAGCTTTGAGTTCCAGGTTGCGGGCCACGGCTTTTTGCATCAGTGCGTTGAGCTGCGGGTCTTGCAGAGGCAGCCACCATGCGCTGACGAGTTGAGAGTCGGCTGTGCGCGGCAGCTCCGCCGCGCCCGGCAGGCGGCTGTCATGACGGGCTTGCAGCGTGGGCAACTGGCTGGGCGCTTCGACGGCAGCGCAGCCGCCCAGCAGCAGCACTGAAGCAAAGAGATGGGGGCGGATCGACAACATGAGATGAGCGCTCGGCGAGTTCAGCGGGTAGCCGGAGCCTGAGGCGCCGGCACGCGGTAAAAGGTGGCGTAGAGAGCCGGAATCAGCCCCAACGTAATCAAAGTGCCCAGGGCCAAGCCGCCCATCATCACCACGGCCAGGCTGGTCCAGACCGAGCCGCCAAAGAGATAGAGCGGCAGCAGGCCCAAGATGCACACCATCTTGGTCATCACGATGGGACGCAAGCGCTTGGAAGCCGCGTCTTCAATGGCACTGGCAGGCTCCATGCCGTGGGCAATGGCCTCGTCAATGGCGTCGAGCAAGAGCACCGCGTTATTGACGATGATGCCGGCCAAGGCCAGCAGGCCCAAGGTACCGACAAAGGTCAGCGTGGTACCGCTGAGTTTGAGCGCCAGGGCCGCGCCGATGCTGACGAAGGGGATGCTGGCCAGCACGATCATGCTTTTGCGCAGGCTCTCAAACTGCCAAACGAAGAGCAAGAACATCGCCACCACGCAGACCGGCAGCAGGGCCAAGATGGCCTCGTTGGCGCTTTGGTTTTCTTCGATCTCGCCGCCCAGTGCCACACTGACACGGCCATCGGCCTGCAGCTCTTGCAAGACCTTGTGCACCGATGCGGCCACGCCTTCGGCGGTCATGCTTTGGTGCTTGGCGTTGACGGTGACGGTGCGTTCCTGGTTGTGGCGTTGAATCACCGAGGGCTGCGAGCGCAGCGCCACCTTGGCGACCTGGCCCAGCGGCACGGCGCCAGAGCCGTCAGCCTTTTGAATCGGCACGGCGGCCAGTTGCTCGATGCGCTGGCGCCACTCGGCCCCACCGCGCAGCAGCACGGGCAGCACGGTGTCGCCTTCACGGAAGCCGGTCACAGCGCTGCCGGCGAGCAGCATGTCCAGGCTGCGGGCGATGTCGCTGGTGCTGACGCCGGCCACGGCGGCTTTGGCCTGATCCACTTGCACGTCCACACGCAGGATCTGGCGCTCGGCGTCGCTGTTCACCTCCACCATGCCCGCTTGCGATTGCAATGCCTGCATCAGTTTTTCCGCAGCGGCGCGGTGGCTGTGGCCATCGTCGCTGCTGAGGCGGAACACGGCCAAGCCGGACTCCGACGAGCCCATGGAGAAGCGCTTGGGCTCAAAGCGAACTTCCGGGAAGCGCTCAGCCAGGGTCTGGCGCAGGCGCTCAATCGCCGCAGCATGGGTGCTGCTCGGGTCCAGCGTCAGCACCGCATAAGCACGGTGGCCGGCCGGTGTGGGCGGGTTCAGCGCCAAGATGAAACGCGGCCCCCCATCCCCCATATAGACCGCATGGCTGATCACTTCGGGGAAGGTCTTGCGCTCGCTCAGCGCTTTGCTGATGGCCGCTGTGGTGGCCTGTGTCTGATGGGTGCTGGCATCGGGGCTCAGCTCGATGGCCATTTGCAGCTGCTTGCGCTCGGAGGCCGGCATCAGCTCGGACGGCACATGCGTGAACAAATAGCCTGCCAGCGCCAGGAAGGCCAGCATGGTGCCGATATAGAGCGCCTTGTGGCCCAGCACCCAACGCACCTTGCCGCGGTACCAGCCCGTGAGCGCCTCAACAGCGCGAGCGGTACGGCTGAGCTCGGCATGGTGATGCGCAAAGCGCTGGCACAGCAGCGGCGTCACGGTGACGGCCAAGACCAGCGAGAGCAGCAGCGCAATCGCCATCACGATGCCCATGCTGCGCAGGTACTCGCCGGTTTCGGTCTTGCTCAGCACCAGCGGCATAAAGGTCAAGATGATGGCCAACGAAGACACCAAGAGCGGCACGAACATGGTGCGACCCGCTTCCGCGGCGGCTTCTTCGCGCGGGTGGCCCAGGCTCAGGCGGCGCTCCATGTCTTCGGCCACGACGATGGCGTTATCGACGAACAGGCCCAGGGCGATGATGATGGCGCCGATGGAGATGATGTGCAGGTCAATGCCCTGCAACTTCATGGCCACCAAAGCACCCAAGACCGTGGTGGGCACGATGGCGCCGACGATCAGGCCGGTGCGCAGGCCCAGAAACAGCACCACCACGGCCATCACGATGACGGTGGTTTCCATGAAGACCTGACCCACCTGCTTCAACTGCTTTTTGACGATTTGCGCCTGATCGGTGATGGGCACCAGGCCCATGCCCACCGGCAAAGCGCGCTCCAGCGTCTGCACCTTGGCGCGCAGGCGATCGGCGAAGCTGGTGACGTTCAGGCCGGGGTCCATGGACACGGCCAGCACCACAGCAGATTGACCGTTCACATAGGCCGCCGTTTGCGGCGGGTCTTGCGCCACCCGCTCAATTCGGGCGAGCTGAGCCAGCGGCACGAAGCCGCCGCGCGGCAGGGCGATGGGCGTGTTGCCCAGTTGCTCCGGGCTTTCGGCATCGCCGCTCACGCTGATCGCCAGCTCGCTGCCGCCCACCTGCACAAAGCCGGCCGGTGCCAGCACATTGCGCTTGGACAGGGCCTGGGCAACAAGCAAAGGACTCAGTCCGTGCGCTTGCAAAGCAGCCAGGTCCAGCACAATTTGCACCTGCTCTTCACGCACGCCGTGCAGGCTCACCCGCTCCACACCCGGCAGTTGGTAGAGCTGGTCGCGCAGCTGGCGCGCCTGGGTGCGCAACTCACCGGCGCTGTAGTCGGATCCGGTCAGGCCCAGGGTGAGCACCGCGACGCGGCCGAACTCATCGTCCACCAAGGGGCCGATGGCGCCCTCGGGCAGCGCGGGCTTGAGCTCATTCATTCGCGTGCGCAGGCGCTGCCACACCGCCGGCAAAGCCGCTGGACTGACGTTCGCTTCCAACTCCACATAGGTGAAGGCAAAGCCGGGGCGCACCGTCGTTTTGACGCGTTTGACCTCGGGCAGGGAAAGGATGCTTTCTTCGGTGGGCCGGGCCACCAGTTGTTCCATGCGTTCCACCGAGGCCCCGGCCACCGAACTCATGACGGTGGCGGTGCGGATGGTGATTTGCGGCTCTTCGGTAGACGGGAAATCCAACGCCAGCCACAGGCCGCACAAGACCAGGGCCAGCGCGCTGAGGAAGGTGAAGCGGGGGCGCTTCAATGCCAAGACGGCCAAGCTGCTCATGGGGCCTGCTCCCGGTGAGCCTGGGCCAACTGATTCACCGGCTTCACGCGGCTACCGGGCTGGAGCTGATGCGCACCAGCCAACACCACGCGATCGCCGCGCTTCAGGCCGGCGCTGACCTCCACCCAATCACCGTCGGTGCGACCCAACTGCACCTCCGTCGTTTCGACATGCTGGCCATCGGCGGCCAAACGTAAAACGCGGGCCTTGTTGGCTGTGGCGCCGGCTAGCACCGCGCGCAGCGGCACTTGCAGCGCGGCTGCCTTGTTGTCGGCGCCTGCCAGCTGGACCGACCAGGTGGACCCCACGGCCGCGGAGGCCGGCGCGGCCAGGTGCAGCTGGCGCAGACCGCCCGCCTGCAAGCGCTCACCCAAGCGCAGCACGCGGCTGGCATGGCGCTGCTGGCCTTGCACCAAGGTGACCGGCTGGCCGAGCTTGATCGACAAGGATTCCGGCACGTTCAACAGCAACTCGCGGCCGGCGCCGTCCATGGTCAGCACCGGTGCGCCAGGCGCCACCGCTTGGCCTACTTCCAGGTTGCGGCTGGCCAACACGCCATCAATCGGCGCGCGCAGCTCTGCCTGCTTCAAGGCCCATATCGCTGCGTCGCGTTGCGCCTGGGCCGCTTTCAGGCTGGCCTCGGCCGCTGCCAACTCGGCCTGCACGCCGGTCCATTCCGCCGGGCTGGCCGCATCAGCGACCTGGGCTTGGCGCATGCGCTCCACGCGCAGACGCAACTCCGCACTTTGCGCCTGAGCACGCAGGACTTCCGCCTCGGACGCTTTGGCTTGCGCCTGCAAGGGTCGGCTATCCAGCTGCGCCAACACATCGCCCTTGCGCAGCGGGGCTCCAACATCCACCAGCACCCGGCTGAGTACCCCATTTACCGCAAACGCCAGCTCGGCACGCTGAGCGGCCCGCACCTCGCCCACAAAGGTCAAGCCATTCGCCTCTGCGCTGCGCACTTCGGCCACCAAGGCGGGGCGCGGCGCGGCGGCATCAGGCTCGTCTGTGGCCTCGTCACAAGCAGATAGGGCCATCAGCAAGGCGGGCAGCAAGAATGCCCAAGGCTTCACGGTTGATGACCGCGACAAGTTCAACAAAAGGGATTTCAATACACGCTCCTGGCCAATGGCCGCATCGCCCGCCAATCAATACTCGGCAATCGCAATGCGCCCCTCAATGCATGCCGGGACTCTAGGGCTGGAGCGCCAAGAACGAAGGGACTTTTGCGGCCAAACGAGGGGCATTGCTGGCCGTCATGAATGTCCCCATGCCCCTTGCGGTGAAGTCATCAAAAGCGCATCGAAGTGGGCTAGTCTGCTTAGGCATCCATATGAAGCGACCGTTGTGCATTCACTCACAGAGAGAAGTCGGTTCATCTGCATCCCTTCGCTCAAATGCGCACTTGGTTCGAGTCGAAGGCATTCCCCCTGGCCTGTTGTTTCTTCCTCTTTCGTGCCATTCTTTTGGATCCTTCGAATCCCAGCACTACGCCTTGACTGATTCATGCCCCTGACCATCGCCAATCACGACGAACAAGGCCCCTTCCAGCCTCATAAACAGGCGCGCTTCGTTCCCTATCTCGCGCGTTCCTTGCTTGCTTTCGCGGAAGACCGGGGGGTCTCCGCGGACCTTTTGTGTCGTGGGCTTGGCTTCAGCTGGCAGGAGCTGCGTCGCCATGATTTCCTTTTGTCCTACCAACAGTCCCGCACCCTGATTCTGCGAGCCTATGGCTTGCTGAAAGACAAGGAGCCAACTCTGGGCTTGGCACTCGGAAGTCGGCAGACTCCGCACTCATGGGGCCTGATTGGCGTCGCCATGCAAACCTGCGAGACCCTGGGCGAAGCCATCCAATTGGCCGTCGCAAATCAGGGCCATGCTGGCAGCATCTTGGAACACCGGCTATCGCAAACCGGAACCCTGGCGCAGCTGAGTGCGGAGCCCAAGTTATTTGATTTGCAAATCGAGCCGTTTTTAGTCAAAGAATCTTTCGCCAGTTCAGTGGCCGTCTTGCGTTTCTTGGTGGGTACTGGCTTTAGCCCCGCTCGGGTAGACCTGGCTTTCTCCAGCAAGGGCCACGACGCGCTTTACCAGAGCTTTTTCCGCTGCCCCGTGCACTTCGATGCGAGCACCCATAGGCTCTCAGTGGATTCGCGGTGGTTTGATACGAAACTGCCTGGCTATGAACGCGGGGCCAGTGAGCTGGTTCGCGCCCAGCTCAGTGGCCTATTGCGTGTGAAGCCGGGGCAGGACGATTTGCTCGAATCCCTATCCCAACGCATGCGAAAAGGCATTGAAGTACCTCCGCGACAACGAGAGTTGGCCGAGCAGATCAATATCAGCGAGCGCACCCTGCGCCGCCGCCTGGGCGAGCAGTCCACCAGCTTCTTGGCGCTGCGTGACGGGGCACGGTTTGACCGCGCCCGCGATCTACTGAAGAACTCAGATATGACAGTCACCGAGATCGCTGATCTGGTGGGCTATGCCGACGCGCGTGCCTTCCGCAGAGCCTTCAAGCGCTGGTCAGGCATGTTGCCCACGGCATATCGCTCGGGCTAGTCGCTTGGCCTGATCTGAGGTGCCCATAGCAGCCGCCCGACTGAGCATCTTTCGCCCTGAACCTCGTCGGTAGACGGTCATTGGCCATGCCCCACTTTCAGAACGGCAAACTGCCAGGTTCGCGGACCTGGGACAACAGCTGCAGCGACTTCAACGCAAGTGGTTTCAACGAACCAAGGTCTGAGAGAAGCTCCCTTGCGCCTGCCTTCCCCCAATGGAGCGATGGACGGGTCACGCATGCATATATCCAATGCACAACGCTGCACCGATGTGGGTTGCTACTGAGCATTCCATTAAGAAATTCAGCTCAGAATCTGGGGGCTGCTTTTGCCTGTTATTTAATGCTGTTGATTTGCATATCAAATGCCTCACAAAGCCAAGCTGCAAGCCACTTGTAGCCTGATCACATCGACCATGTTATGGAGACAGGGTGCCAAGTTATGCGGCACGGGAGTCTCCATACATCCAAGTTGGGCATCATGAAGAGCATCCGCGCCTCACTCGTCCTTCTATCGTTCATTGCGTTGACCTTGCCGACGGCGGTCAACGCAGATCGGTCGGAATACTCGGTGGGCAATTCACCCCTCAAACTCGTTAGTCGCTCGGACGGTGGCAAAGAAGGGTACTTCGCAAGGTTTGTTGGATCAGTCCGTCTCACCGGAACCTTAGTGGTCGAGTTTGATCGTCTTCCTGACATGACCGAAGACCGAGACACAGAAGGCGAAGCCTTTTTCCTTCCTGATGAAACGTCCCTCCTTAAGCTACCTGCCGCGATTGGCACTTTCTATCCACGGCCTATCAATTTCATTTCACTGGACAAGAAGCCCCGGGTGCTGCTTCTTCCCCTGGTCGGCCGAGGCAAGACCGATGACATTCTGAACGGGAGCATGGCCAGGTACGAGCTTCCCGCTGCACTTACTATCAAGTCGTTCTCGTCATGGGTCGAATGTGATCACAGAAGCTACACAGCGGAGGTTGCCTCGATCAAGCCGCTGCGCCCAGATTTAGTGGCAGGGGCCAAGCCCTCGCTCATTGGTTGCTAGATCGCGTCCCGTGCAATGATGCCCAACCATGCGTTCGAGCCGACTCGCAACGGCCGGTCTCTTCAGGCCCCCATTTCATTCTGGGCCTTCCGTGCCCAGCCGTCGCTCGCGACTCAACTTCGACGTTAGGCCTCACAATCACCATCCATGCAACTCCCCAACTGGCTCAAAATCCTCTGGTGGATCATCCTCGTTGGATTGCTCACATACTTCTTGCGAGAACGTCTACCGGATTTACTGTCAGGAAAAGCCGCGGCAGCTGATATTGCAGTGTTTGGTGTTTGGGCCGCTCTACTACTGGCGCCGCTCTTCAGCGAAGTCACGTTGCTTGGCGTCACGCTCAAGAATGAGATCGAGGAACTGAAAGGAACCATCGCTGCGCAATTCAGCGAGGTACGCGCGGATATTCGCAACGCGGTGGATGTACGAACGACCGTCAGCCAGACTTTCCATCACCCTGCGCCACCAACCGATGCGCAGTTGCCCGTGATTGAAAGCCAAGTAAAGGCAGCCGTCGCAGCGGCTCTTGCCGAGCACGGGGGAAAAACATCAAGTGCCTCCGATGCACTTGCGGTAACAGATGACGTGAAGTTTCTGTTTGCCACTCGTTATCACATTGAATCCGAACTGCGCCGAATCGGCACCGGGCGTGAGGTCGCTGCTGTCATACGCCGCCCCGCTCCCGTCCACCTCTTGTCACGCTCTCTTGTCGAATCAGGGCTACTGAGCCCAAGGCTCGGCAACGCAATTCGAGAGGTCTACTCGGTTTGTTCTCCTGCAATCCATGGCGAATCAGTATCAGAAGCACAAGTCGCATTCGTCAAAGACGTCGGTCCTGAGCTGATTTCGGCACTACGTTCCATCCAGTGAGGCCTAACCCCTCGCTCAAGCGGAGCACCAACGGCAGGCCACCAGGCCCGTGCTGGTGGTACGCGGTACATTTTCACCAGCCCGGGCCTGGCGTCCTGCCGTTGGCGCCCGCTTAACTCGAACGTTATGCGTCTTAGAACTGTCCCCTTCGGCGAGCCCGCGGAGGTTCATTGGGGTTCGGATATCGCGAGCCTAGACTTCTCGTCGCAGGGGCTAAGCGTGAGAATTGCACGTGAGGT
>Ga0187843_10002417_pt1 | contig 11325 bp, 12 predicted proteins | sample SpaLakP09_SKY_43_FD_134516 | JGI IMG/M metagenome (GOLD analysis project Ga0187843, IMG submission 134516) | Oligotrophic lake water microbial communities from Sparkling Lake, Wisconsin, USA - SP09_SKY_43 | ecosystem: Environmental > Aquatic > Freshwater > Lake | place: USA: Sparkling Lake... | reverse complement strand
TTAACCACAATCTTGATTTTTAAATATCTGGGTTTGACCATCAACACCATGACGCTCGGTGGCTTGGCAATTGCGCTTGGCGAACTTGTTGATGACGCGGTGGTTGATGTCGAAAACGTGTTGCGCCGTTTAAAGGAGAATCGGCAAAAAGCCAAACCACTGTCAGCCTTGCAAGTGGTACTCAATGCCTCGATGGAAGTTCGAAGTGGTGTGGTGTATGCGACCATGATTGTCGTGCTGGTATTTTTACCGCTGTTTGCGCTATCGGGCATTGAAGGGCGTTTGTTTACGCCGCTTGGTATTGCTTACGTGGTGTCGATTTTAGCCAGTATGGCGGTAGCGATGACCGTCACGCCGGTGCTGTGTTATTACCTACTGCCGAATATGCCTGCCATTTCGCATGGCGATAGCAAAGTAGTGCGCCAGTTAAAAATCTGGGACAGCCACCTTTTGCATTGGAGTTTACCGCGAGCTCGCGGCCTGTTAGCGGCTGCAGGTATTGCGGTGCTGGTCGCGCTCGCTATGCTTCCTACTTTCGAACGCACCTTTTTACCGCCGTTCAACGAAGGCACTTTAACCATCAACGTGCAAGCGAAACCGGGCACGTCGCTGGAAACTTCGGTACAAATTGCCCAGCTTGCCGAGCGGCAATTAATGGCGGTGCCGGAAGTGGTGCAAGTGGGCCGTCGTACTGGCCGCGCTGAGCTTGATGAACATGCTGAGGGCGTGCATTACAGTGAAATTGATGTTGATCTGCGGCCATCACAGCGTAGCCGTGCAGAGGTGCTGGCGGCTATTCGCCAGCAATTGGCAGTGCTGCCCGCAAGTGTGAGTGTGGGTCAGCCGATTTCACACCGACTCGATCATCTACTTTCTGGCGTGCGCGCGGAAATTGCTATTAAGATTTTCGGCGACGACTTAACCGTGTTGCGGCAATTAGCGCAAAGCCTGCAAGCAGAGTTGGCCGATGTGCCGGGCCTGACCGACTTGCAGCTCGAGAAACAGGTATTGATCCCGCAGTTGAAAATCCAACTGGATTATCAGCGTGCGGCCGCGCTAGGGGTGACGCCGGGTCAGTTGCTCAATCAATTACAGCAGCTGCTTGATGGCGTGAAGGTTACTGAAATCATTGAGCAAAATCGTCGATTTGCTTTGCTGGTGAAATTGCCGGAGTCTGCCCGTTCGCCACAAAGCGTGCCGGAGCTATTAATTGAAACCAACCAAGGTCGCATTCCATTGTCGCAAGTGGCGACCATTACCCAAGGCGATGGCCCGAACCAAATTAGTCGGGAGAATTCCAGACGCCGTTTGGTGCTTTCGGCCAACACCCAAGGTGATCGGTCGCATACCTTGGCCGATATTCGCCAAGTGATTGCGAAGTTGCCACTGCCTGAGGGTTATTTTGTTCAGCTCGAAGGCCAATTTCAGGCGCAAGAACAAGCGAGCCGCACTATGGCAGTGCTGGCGATGTTGTCGATGCTGTTGATTTTTATGCTGTTGTATAGCCGCTATCAGTCATTGCCATTGACTTGGATGATTATGGCCAACATTCCATTGGCGTTGATTGGCAGTGTGCTGGCACTATGGCTGTCCGGACAGCCACTTTCTGTTGCGGCGATGGTTGGTTTTATTACGGTGTCGGGGATTGCGACTCGAAACGGTATTTTAAAAATCAGCCATTACCTTAACCTGCTGAAATTTGAGGGTGAGCAGTTCAACGAGGCGTTAATTATCCGTGGTGCGCTTGAGCGCTTAACGCCGGTGTTAATGACCAGCTTAGTCGCCGCTTTCGCCCTTTTGCCGCTGTTAGTCACCGCTGATGCGCCGGGCAAAGAATTGCTCTATCCGGTGGCTGTGGTGATTTTTGGTGGGCTCATCAGTGCCACCATTTTAGATACCTTGCTTACGCCTTTGATGTTTTGGCGTTATGGCAAATCGAGTGTGCAGAAATTTCTGCAGCAATTACCCTCGCAATTATCAAGCAATGGCGCCGATGATGGGTTGCTAGAAACCTCTCATGCGTCATCCAAAACCAATGATTATATTTAGGAGATAAGTTGATGAAGATATACGCAAAAGTTTTCGCGCTGTGTTTAACAGCGGCAGCAATGGCACAACCTGCCTATGCACATAGTGACGAGTATTTGGATACTGTGCCTGGTGCGCATGGCGGCCAATTGCGCATGGGCGGTGCTTATCATTTTGAGCTGGTGGTATCGCCAACTGCGACTGCCGACAAAGCATCTGTGGTCAAAGTGTACCTGACTGACCATGCTGGTGTCGTTGCAAAAAATAGTGGCATGAAGGCGCAGTTACTGCTGAAAACCAGTGGTAAACCAGTTTTGGTGAAATTAACTGCGGATGGCGAAAATGTGTTGCAAGGCAATGCAGCGTTTACTGCAAGCCCTGAGCTGCAAGCAACCTTGGCGGTGACTTTTGCCGATAACAGTTCGGCGCAAATGAATTTCCAGCCATTAAAGCCAAAACCTGCGGCTGAGCCTCATCAACATGATCATGATAAAACACATGATGAGCAGCATGAACACGGCGAGCCGCATAAACATGAGGATGCGCATTCGCACCATTAATTATGGCGTGTTGTTGTTGACGCTTGGCTATGCACTGTTGTTTATGCACTTTTGTTTATGCAATTGGGTTTATGCAGGCAGCGCTGCATTTAGTGTTGGTCAACGCCAAGTAAATGTTGTGTAAGCCTGATTGCAAGCAGCGCAATTTTTCGCCAGCATGAGTCATTCCCAAGGAGGTGATGTCATGCAAAAGCGATTAATGGTCAATCGAGGCTTTCAACAATATTGGCGCTATTGCCAAAAGGCGCTGCCAAGTCTGTTGTTACTGGTATCGATAGCGGTAGCGGGTCCTGCTTCAGCGTTAGGGCGCAAAGCCGCGACGCCAGTGGCGCCACTGCAACAAGCGGGCGAGTATCCAATTACCCTTGCCGATAAACGCAAATATTTGCTGTATGTACCAAGCTCGGTCGAGCTTGGTAAACCTGCGCCGTTATTGCTGTTTTTCCATGGTGGCGGCGGCAATATGCAGCAAGCGGCGGATGCTTATGGCTGGCGGGAAACTGCTGATCGTTTTGGCTTTGTCGTCGCATTTCCAAATGGGTATAGCCGTTTGCCGCGCGGTAATTTGGCGACGTGGAATGCCGGGAATTGCTGTGGCAATGCGCGGGATGAGCAAGTCGATGACATCGGTTTTGTGAAAGCGCTGCTCGCCGATGTAAAGCAGCGTCTGGTGATTAATCCGCAGCAAATCTTTGCCAGCGGCATGTCCAATGGTGGCATGTTGTCGCACCGGTTGGCCTGTGAAATGGCCGATACTTTCGCCGGCATCGCCGCTGTTGCTGGCACCGATAACACCAAGCAGTGTCGGCCAAGTCGCGCCATCCCGATTTTACATATCCATGCGCTCGATGATACCCATGTGCTTTATCAAGGCGGCGCTGGTGAAGATGCGTTTCGTGATGAAAGCAAAGTCACTGATTTTACTTCGGTTGCACAAACGATAAAGCGCTGGCGCGAGCGCAATCACTTGCAGGGTGTTAATGCACAAATTCAGCAAATACCGGGGGCGACAATTGAAACCTACCAAAACGCCAATGCGCGGCTGCGGTTAATTACCACGGAAAGTGGTGGTCATTCGTGGCCCGGTAGCGAGCCAGTTCGTGGCAAACAGCCGTCCAACGCCATCGACGCCAATACGCAGATTTGGCAGTTTTTCCTCGGCCAAAACTAGCGGGAATTCAACAAATTTACAGCGTTGGGTTGCAGTGAATTGGATGATCTGCAGCCCTTTTTTATTGGTCGTTATTGATAGCGGTGCTAGCGAATTTTTAACAGTGGGTTAGGTAAAGGTGCTTGGCAATGGTGTTGTGCCGAACTCGGCAAACCAAGCACTGCCACCACTACGTTCGCCCGTTCGCGCCTCCCGCGCTCACTGTTGAGCGCGAACGTAGTGGCTGCCAGTGTTTGGTTTGTTGGCGTCGGAGGATTGCACGAAAAGTGGCTGTCCAGCTTTGCTTTTTTAATTACATCCGAGCCATCCCCATTTAGAGCTTTGTATAGAAGACCTCATCGAGGAACTGATTACGCTACACCAGCAGGTACTCCTGTGATGGCGACAGCTCATGGTATAGTTGTTGGTATTGGGACCAAAGATAGTGATGGCCTGCAAATTGTTATAGAACATAAGAATTCAGTGACAACCCGTGTTGCTCATGGTTCTAAAATTTTGGTAAAGAAAGGCGATGTAGTTAATGCAGGTGATGTGATTATGTTTTCTGGGAAAACGGGACGAAGTACTAAGCCTCATTTACATTACGAAGTTATCAAAACTCATCACAAAAGAGTTAATGATTTATACTGGAAGCCAGGTAAGTTAGCTGACGGATCCCCACAAACCTTTTAGCTATATCAATCACTTAGCATACTAACCGATTTCCAATCCCACATCACAGCCCACGCCAGAATTTGTCGAATCGCAGCCAATATATGTTCGCCAGTTATCGAGAAGCGTGCGAGTCGGCATAAGCGCTGGCCAACATAATTAAACGATAGGACTCGTCTATGCGTGATGCTATTAGCCTGTAAGGTTCGGTGTTGACCGCTCATTTCGACCGCTAAACCGAGCATATAATGCAACCAATTCGCCAATGCCGCCAGTAAAAGTAGTGACCTAAGCCTATAAATTTTATAGGTTTTATGCGCATTGCTACCTAAGCCATATGTCTGGCTTTTTTGGTCGCGGAAGCTCTCTTCAATTTGCATTCGTGCGTTGTAACACCTCGCAATTTTGCGGGCATAATCATTGACTGGCGGTAACGAACTCACCAGCAACCACGGTTCTTTGTAAGCTTTATGGCGATCACGTTTACGCAATTTCCAGCCTGTGCCAACGAGAACCGCGGTTGTGGCATAACCCTGGCTGCGCGTCAGTTTAATCCGACCTAAGTTTTGCGGTGTCGTTTGTGCTTTTTTATATAGAGCACCAACGGGTATAAATGACTCATTATCAGAGAGTTGCAATGTTTGGTTGCCTCTAACCCTGGCGATGTAATGCCAGCCCATTTTGCGAATTTGCATCAACCAAGGGACCTTAAAACCTGCATCTGTGACGATAACAGGGCTGCAATCTTCGGGTAATTGCGCTTTCAAACGAAGTAAAAAAGCGGCATGCACATGCGGACAGTTATAGTCATCCATCGATTTTACATCTTGCAGCAAAGTGAGTGACCGACCTTCTAGCGCAAGACTTGCCCGCAGGATCATGTGCCGTTTTTTGTCATCAGCATTACTCCAGTCAATGAGAATAAGTGGCTGTTTTGTCTTGATTAATGAGGTTGTGAGCGCGGCATATATGAACGGAATTTCGTCAAGAAATGCTTGATTACTGAGGAGTCGATCAGCGCGTTTAATACAATTTTTTTCGGTGGCGGTACTTTGAATGCCACGGCCGATGGCAGTCACAGTGCATTTGCCATTGCTAACTAAACTTTGCAAGGCAGCGCAAAGTGACGACATTCGTGATTTATGAATACTTTTTGGGGTGACAAATTCGAGAAAATCGGCGAGCATAGTTTTAACATTCATGGCGAGCATCCGCGGTTTAATTGTTTTGGCGAATGATCAGATCAGGAAACGCCATGAATGTTCCCTTCTTGTCTAACTAATTGTTTTCTCTAATCGATTTGTGGGGATACCTCAGCCACATGTCAATGATTACATGATTGAAATTACAAATGTTAATAATGATGGCAAGTTTAGCTTTTATAAGTCATCTAGAATTGAAAACGGTTTATGGCTGACCTCAGAAGAAAAGCTTTTAGGGTATTGCTTTGAAATTTCGATTAATTCAAAGTTTTTTAAAAAAATAATTGACAGTGATTACATTAACAGTAGTTTTGAGAGTGAAAATGACATTTTCTATATAGTCGATGATGAAGGTTCTACATACTTAAAAATATTATACAAGTCGAAAAAAGTTGACTCCGTTTATTTTTACGCAAGTTTCTATTAGAAAAACTAAACTAGGCCATCCACACTTTGAACTAAACGTGGAGAACTAAACGTGGACAGCCACAATTTAAAAAGTGGCTGGCCGAGGTTAGGAAAGTTCCCATGTGCTTTACCAAGGCGGCGCTGGTGAAGATGCGTTTCGTGATGAAAGCAAAGTCACTGATTTTACTTCGGTTGCAGAAACGATAAAGCGCTGGCGCGAGCGCAATCAGTTGCAGAGTGTTGATGCACAAATTCAGCAATTACCTGGGGCGAAAATTGAAACCTACCAAAACGCCAATGCGCGGCTGCGGTTAATTACCACGGAAAGTGGTGGTCATTCGTGGCCCGGCAGCGAGCCAGTTCGCGGCAAACAGCCGTCCAAGGCCATCGACGGCAACACGCAGATCTGGCAGTTTTTCCTCGGGCAAAACTAGGGGTTACTTGAGTTTGTTCGAAGCGTTGCGGTGTTCGGGGCAAACCAAGCACTGCCACCACTACGTTCGCCCGTTCGCGCCTCCCGCGCTCACTGTTGAGCGCGAACGTAGTGGCTGCCAGTGTTTGGTTTGCTGGCGTCAACGGATTGCGCGGAAAATGGCTGTTCAGCTTTGCTTCTAGTCCAGCTTTGTTTCTAGTCAATCTTTGCTTCTAGCTTTGCTTTTTTAATTACATCCGAGCCATCCCCATTTAGAGCTTTGTATGGAGCAGCTCATCAAGGGACTGATTACGCTGCACCAGCAGGTACTCCTGTGATGGCGACAGCTCATGGTATAGTTGTTGGTATTGGGACCGAAGGTAAGTATGGCTTGCAAATTGTTATAGAACATAAGAATTCAGTGACAACCCGTGTTGCTCATGGTTCTAAAATTTTGGTAAAGAAAGGCGATGTAGTTAATGCAGGTGATGTGATTATGTTTTCCGGGAGCTCCGGCAAAGGTGAAGGTCCTCATTTACATTACGAAGTTATCAAAACACATCACAAAAGAGTTAATGACTTATACTGGCAGAAAGGTAAGTTAGATGATTCAAACTATTATAAAGCAACTGATTTAAAGGGATTGCTAAAATGAAATATATCTATTTGTTTTTTATTTGTTATTTTGCAGCTTTCGATGTATCTGCAGTTGTCAAAGGCAAAGTAGGTAATGTTGGGTGCGATTATAAAAATGATGATTTATATAAACCTGAGTGGACCGCAGGTGATAATCATATTACAAATGAAGAGTTTATTTTAAATATTCTGCATAAACAGAAAGAGATAATGGATGATTTGGTCAAGTCGGGGGCTGAAAAGCGCGTAGAAAAAATAAACATCCCAAATGTCAATGATTACATGATTGAGATTACAAATATTAATAATGATGGCAAGTTTAGCTTTTATAAGTCATCTAGAATTGAGAATGGTTTATGGCTAGCCTCAGAAGAAAATCTTTTAGGCTATTGCTTTGAGATTTCGATTGATTCAAAGTTTTTTAAAAAAATAATTGACAGTGATTACATTAACAGCAGTTTTGAAAGTGAAAATGACATTTTCTATATAGTTGATGGTCCAGGTGATACATACTTAAAAATATTGTACAAGTCTAAAAAAGTTGACTCCGTTTATTTTTACGCAAGTTTCGATTAGTAAACGAACTAAACTAGGCCACCCGAAACTAAACTTGGACATCCCCAATTTAAAAGTGGCTGGCCGTGGTTAGATGTACTTTAATCCCGAGAGGAATCACTTAACAAGATTTTGCATAACAAACGAAAATCAACAAGACGATTCAGAATCACCATTTCAAGAATAGCTTGCTGCAAGCGCTGATATTCATGGACTGCAATATTTCTAAAACCCACCATTTTTTTAAGATTATCGGCAAGTTCGGTAGTGATGAAACCCGCCGTGGCAAGTAGGGTAAAGACATCGCGAGAGCTTTGTGGCACCCCTAACTTATGTTTACGAATTAAGTGCTGCCCCATATCCAACGCCGCTTCGCAAGCGCGCTGGATGTTAAGAATAGCGGCATCCTGACGAGTAAAATCGGTGGCAAAAGTACTTGGATCTTTGTCGTATTCGTCGCGCGCGCGATTTACACAGCGTTCAATGCTCGCAGCTTTGTTGATTAATACGTCGTCGGGTTGAGGAATTTGCTCAGCGACCATAAATCGAACCATCCTTTTGAATATCAGCGAGTAATCCAGCGCGGGCTTCGTTTAACAAAGTCATTTCAGAAAGCAAAGAAGATTCATAACTGCCGATGGTTGTATCGACAGCAAACAACCGTTCGCCTTTAGTCAGTATCTGATATTGCATGACTGTTGAGGCGGCGCGAAAATCCAGTAAATCCACTTCACAGTCAACTACTTCGGCTAAGTCGCTACTAATGTCCCACAAATCAATAGGATCGGCATAACCAGCGACCAATACCGCTAAATCTAAATCACTGTTCTGATCAGCTTCACCACTCACCTGACTACCAAAAGCGTAAACCGCCAACAAATTAGCGAAGCGGCTTTGTAGCAGCGCGACAATCAAAGGATAGTTCACCGTTTTCATCAGTCTTAAATTCCTGTTTTGCGGCCCTAAAGAAGCTAAAAGTCGGGGCCCAAAGGCTACGCCCAAAGGCGGACAGCTACTTTTCAGGCCTGACACTTTACCATGTTTCAAGTATTGTTAAAGCTCATGGAAACTTTGACAGAATGACATAGTGCCAAAAGCGCAATGCTAAACTCAACTTTGCTTCCAACTGTGCGGCTGGAAAACCTAGCTTTATAGGCAAAAGTCATCGATTTGAAGTATTACATCTTTTAAACCCATATCTTCAAAAGACTTTTGAATCTGGCAGTTGTATTTGTTCCGCAAGCGATAATCGACGCCTTCATTGTCATAGCTGATGCACAGATAGATAATCTTTATATGATGAGACGAGCTGTATGTACTAAGTTGTTGATAGGCTTTAGCGATTGTGGAGTTAACAGATTCTAGCAATTGCTCAGAGAGTTCACTTCCGGTTCTAATGACTCGACTGTCCCTTACCTTTTGTTCGTAATCGTTTGATGTATTTTGGGTCTTTACCTCACAGAGATACTGCTCACCATGTTTTACTGCGAATAAATCAGGTGTCTTGGTATTTCTTTCAGAGCTGGTTGGTATGAAAGCGACATTTTCACATCCTAGCCCCTTTAGATATGCATAGCCTTTGACTTCATTTAGTAATTCAAAAAACTCTTTGTACCTACCGATTGAATCCAGTTTTGTTGATAGACGTATCGCCCTCTCTCGAATAAAGGCCCATGAATGGGAATCTAGCAAGTTTAAAGCTCTTTCGTATGAAGCAAGGATATTAAGGTGGTTTGGGTCTACATGCTTTAACTTTAAAAAAGTGCTCCAATATGAATTGGCGTCTTCATATTCCGGTTTGGCAATCTGTTTGAATAGCTTAAGGTTATCCATTTATCGATATCCGTTTTAATTCAACGCTGAAGGTTACCTGCAGCGATTGAGCAAGAGAAGATTTGCTATTCATAAACCAATTTTGGACAGCCTCTTTCAAGCAAAACCTTACCCCACAACCCTTCAATCAATGCGGCGATAAATCTCATCAGATTCAACGACCACTGTGCCATGAGCTTGCGATTTCGCGAGTGCCCACATGGCGCTGGCAACTTTGCTGGTGCTTACTGCGCGATAGCGCTTGGGTATTAGCGGGGCGAGCATTTTCGCGAAAAATATGGCGATGGCTTCGCCGGGGCGCTTTTCTGGCCTTGCGCCGCCATCTAGAAACGACGGGCGCACTATGCCCAATGTGCTAAATCCGAGCGCCGCCAAATCGTTTTCGACTTTGCCTTTGACTTGCAGGTAGAAGGATTTTGCTTGTGCATCGGCACCGAGTGAGGAGTTGTAAATAAAAACCGATACCCCAGCTTGTTTGGCGATGGTTGCGGCATGCATGACGAAGTCATGATCAATTTGCCAAAAAGCTTCGCGCGAGCCAGCGATTTTCATGGTGGTGCCTAAAGCGCAGACCGCGACATCGGCTTGCCACCACGCAGCATCAGCTGGCAATTTGTTGAAGTCGACAATTGGGTTGTGCAATTTCGCGTGCGGCGGCAACGGCTTTCTAGTGGGCGCTATGACTTGGCTATATTCAGGATTTGCCAGTGCTTGTTGTAGCAGCTCTTGCCCGACTAGACCGGTGGCGCCGAGGATGATGCACTTCATGTCGTGATTCCTTTGCTAGAAAAGATGGGTGAATTTGTTTTGCTTTTAATTAATTAATGCGATTACTTAATGTGGTCGCGCATTTTTTTTGCAAGTGCGGTTTGCAAGTGTGGTTTATAAGTGCGGTTTGCAAGCGTGGCGATTGCGCTTATAGCAGCAGGGTATCCATCTGCGGATTGCTAATGCCTTGCGCTGATAAGGTTCGCAGTGCATCAGCGGATTGCTGCAGATAGGGTTGTAACTGCAGCACTTGCTCACTGCGAATAGCAGTGGATAAAAGAGCCGCGCAAAGCCGGCGTAGTTTGGCGTAAGCTTGGCAATAATGCATGGCCGCGAGGCTGGGTTGTTGTTGCGCTAGCGCCAACCGCGCGAGCTGGTGCTGACTGGTATGAAAGGCAATGAATTCATCCATTTGCGGGGCAGGGTTTGGGGTGTTTTCTGCGATTTGTGCAGCCAGTTGTTCAGAAAGCTGTTCAGCCATTTGTTCGGCTAGCTGGGCCGCTTCTTGCCAAGCAAATTTGGCAAGGCCTGTTTGGCCGCAAGCCATGGCCCGCTCGCCATTCTTCGACAGTGCTTGCCAGCGACTCATTATACTGGGGACATAACAGCTGGTCGGTAAACATCCCGCCAAAACAAATACTCCTACTCTCAATTCAAAACGAGATCTCTAGTCACGCTGGTTGCCGAGTGCTCGGTCTGCTCGCGCTACTTTAGGGATTTTCGGAAAATTCGGCAAGGACTGGTTGTGTTGTTTGCGTAGTTTGCACCTGCCATTTGCCTGTTTTTGCTTTAATGCTAAGCTGTTGCCAACGACGTCATTTCTAGTTTTAGGCAGAGCTAGATTTTTAATTTTTGCTTTGCTGACAATAGTTTGGGAGATAACAATGAGTGATAAATCTTCGGCGAGTGATAAATCTTACGTCCCGCCGTTAGTGTGGTCGCCAGAACAAGCCAATGGTGGTGCTTTTGCCAGTATTAATAAGCCAACCGCAGGCGCAACCCATCAGCAAACATTGCCGCGGGGCGAGCATGCTCTGCAGCTGTATTCCTTAGCGACACCCAATGGTATGAAAGTATCGATCATGCTCGAAGAGTTAATTC
>Ga0187843_10002416_pt1 | contig 11343 bp, 6 predicted proteins | sample SpaLakP09_SKY_43_FD_134516 | JGI IMG/M metagenome (GOLD analysis project Ga0187843, IMG submission 134516) | Oligotrophic lake water microbial communities from Sparkling Lake, Wisconsin, USA - SP09_SKY_43 | ecosystem: Environmental > Aquatic > Freshwater > Lake | place: USA: Sparkling Lake... | reverse complement strand
GTTCAGAGGGACTGCACGCCTTGGCGCTGCAGTCCAACTGGTCATGCTGCGCGCCACCGGGCGGCACCCCGATGCCTTTTCAGGCCTCCCCTCCGTTTTGCTGCGGTACCTGACCTCAGCGCTTGGTATGCATGCGACGGATATCGCTTCGGTGACCTCGCTGTACAAGGACAAGGACACGCGATACGAGCACCAGCTCTGGGCTCGGGAACGTGTCGGCTTCGCGGTAGTAGATGACACCACCAAACCGCTCCTGGCAGATGCTTTGGGGGAGCTTTCCGCCTCAGCGGTATCAGTCGATGACCTGATCCAACAGTCAGAACACTGGCTTTTTGATCGACGGCTCGTCCTGCCTGGTGACCGGACACTGCGCGACATGGCGCGCATGGCATTTGCTGAACAGGAGAATGCAGCAATCGCAGCGGTCCGCACCTGTGCGCCACCCAAACAGGTTCAGGCGGCTCTCTCGCACGCATTCTCAAAGCGATCAGGGCCCGGCGGTCACACAGTGCTGGAGTGGCTGCGCACACCCCCAGGGAAGCACGGGCAGCTCACGCTGAGCGAGGTCACCAAGAAAATCGAGTGCCTCAAGTCACTGCAAGTTCACAAGTGGAAGCTGTCGGCGATTCCATTGAATCGTCTCAGGGCGTACAGCCAAGAGGTGATCAATCGTCCACCCTCCGCGACGAAGTTTCTCTCTGAGGATCAGCGCGATCTGCGCATCGTCTCTTTCCTGCATGTCACCCTCTTGGATCAGACCGATCTCGCCGCAGACATCGGTGCGCGATGTCTCACAGATCTTTATCACAAGGCCTCTGGCAAGGTCCTAAAGAAGCAGGCCGAAAGTGCTGTGGATCTGCGTGCTGAGCGCGTCAAGCTGAAGGACATTCTCTACGACACGCAGTTGACCGATGCTCAGATCGTCGCGGCGATGCGCGACCTGGTGCCCAAGAATGGAGAAAACTTTGCCGGCACGCGCGCTCAATTCGTCCGCGAAACACTGGTGAAGGAACAAGCGCCGCGTATGTCGGCCCTGCTGAACGCCCTCGGAGTCCTAGAGATCAAAGGTGAGGAAACGGACAAGGCGCTCAAGCAGCTCAAGACGCTGCGCGATTTGTCCAAACGCGGCATCAGCAGCCTTCCCGAGGGGTTTGATGTGTCGGTTGCGGACCCGGGCTGGCACTCGCTGCTGGAAGGCCCTGATCGCAAGGTTGCTCTTGCAGCTCTCAAAGCAAGCGCAGCGACTTCTTTGAAGAAAGCGATCAAGGGCGGAAAGCTGTGGCTGGAACACAGTAGCCGCCATCGCAACCGCGCCGATCAGCTGATACCCGAAACGCAGTGGGCCGAGAAGCACAAGTCGCTGATCCGTGCTCTGAGCCTGACGGACAATCCCGACAAGTTCCTAGAGCGCGTGCTGGGACGGGTCAAAGCCGGCATCGGTCAACTGGCGCGGGCCGTCGAAGACGGGGCTTTGACCATAGACGGCCAGGGGCATATCCACATTGCCCCGATTCAGGCGCTGGAAGTCGAACCTCAGGTCACCAAGACACGCGAGAGCATGTTCAACATGATCGGGGATGCCCAGTTCGGCAACATGCTGGTCGAGATCGACGCCAAGACTGGCTTTAGCCAAGCCCTGCTAGGCCGCAGGGCCAAAGACATGGCGGAACTGAAGGCCGTCTACGGCGCCCTGTACGCACACGGAACGGAGAACACTGCCAAAGGTGTATGCGCGATGATCCCAGGCCTGCAGGTGTCTCAGGTCACCATGGCCATGCGTGCGACGGAGGCCAGTGGCCGCTTGCGGGAGGCCAATTCACGGATCATTGAGTTCCAGCAAAGCATGCCTATCGCCAAACTCTGGGGCCAGGGCGACAAAGCATCCTCTGATTCGATGACGCTAGACACGTCACGGTACCTGCACTCAGCGCGTATGGAGTACCGCCGCAAGCAGCATGGTGTTGGCATCTATGTGCACATGCTTGATACCTGGGCACTGTTCCACGACCAGCCCATCGTGATCAATGACCGGCAGGCAGCACCAGCGGTGGATGGTGTCGAAGCGCACAACTGTTCCCGCCGCGAGGACCAGATCCGACTATCCCTACTCGCTGTGGACACCCATGGCTACACCAACGCAGCGATGGCGATCGCCAAGTTGCTGGGCTTCGATCTGTGCGTTCGTTTGCGCCAGCTGTCGGAACGCAAGATGTTCTTGGCCAGGGGAGACGCTGTGCCGGAAGCTTTGGAGCGCCTAACCGTTGGGAAGGTCTCGCTTGGGAAGATCCGAGCCGGATGGATGGATCTACTGCACCTGGTTGCCTCCATCCGGCAGGGGCGTTTGACAGCTGGAGAAGCTATCGCCCGCCTTGGCAGCGCGGCGCGGGGCGATCCCGTGCACGCTGCCGCAGACGAGTTGGGCAAGTTACTGCGCACGATTTTTTTGTGTGACTACTTCACCATTCCCGAGTTTCGCCGCGAGATGCATGCGTTGCTCAACCGGGGCGAATCCATACATCAGCTGCAGCGCGCCGTGTACCACGGACGCGTCGGTGTCTCACGCGGGCGCAGGGCTGATGAACTGCGCGCCATCTCAACAGCGCATACTCTGCTGACCAACGTCGTAATCAGTTGGAACACCATGAAGATGCAAGATGTTGTGGATCGCTGGAAGGTGGCCAAACACCCCATAGATGAAAGTTGGCTGCGCCGCATCGGCCCCGTGCACTTCGAACACGTGAATTTTCGGGGGACGATTGCGTTCGACATGGATCCGTACATCGATGCGCTCATTGAGCGCCCAGCCAAGCAGCGTGTAGCACGGCTGAAGTGAGTCGGTCATTTGCGCAGCTGCCGAGCGAACCAGCCAGGGCCAAGACCTGAATCCAAGTCGTGGCGACCGCCCACAATCAGCCATCACCCATACCCCAAACCGCGTGCCAGGATGCGCAAGTTTTCAAACCTCAGCTCTTTTTGCGTGCGATTTACCGGGTTAGCAGTTTGCAAACATCAATAAAATCAACAACTTAGAGTTTTGATTAAAAAATAGGCACCTCTTTTTGCATGCGATTTACCGGGTTAGCAGATCTGGACGGATCAAGCTGCCCATCCAAGGTCTACCCACCCGCAACTGCTCTGAATTCGCACTCGCTTCTCTTTCCCTGCGCTGCAATCCAGGCCCAGCCAAGATGGAGCACGCGGCCAAAGCTAGGCCCGAATCTTGGTCGGTTTCGTGAAGTCGTCGCGTGCCATGAATGATCGTCGCTATCTTTTCGCGGAGACTGTTTGGGTCTTTCTCGCTGACTCGTAGCAAGCCTGCAAGAAATCAATGGCCGTCTGCGAGTTTCTTCTTTCGAGCGGGTCTGGGCGATGGTTGAAACTGCGCGACCAAGGCTCGCAACGTGTCAGCCTCTGCCTTGTGTTGGGCCACCGCCTGTAGTGCCTGCTGCAGTTCTATGCCTTGGAGTTGGTTCACCCGGGCGCTCTCAACCTCCGAGGCCCGTGCGTTCTCCAGGTCAGCGATCAACCGCGTCTGAGCTGCGTTGGCCTCCAGGAGCTTGGAATGATGATCTCTGTCTGCTTCTGCGAGCCTGCTTCGCAATTGCTCCAGTTGCTTTTCTACCTGCGCCCGCGCGGTGCGCTCTCGATCAATGTCGCGAAGCGCTCGGCGCTCTGCGTCGGCCGCTCGTGATGCCGCTTCGTCGATGGCTGCACGTCCCTTTTCCAACTCAGCGCTGAAATGCTGCCTACTCTTGGATTGCTCCACCTTCAGCTCATCCACCTGCCTGGACAGCGCCTCACCCCGCGCAGTGCTCGCAGCGTGTGCACGCCGCTCTTGTTCAAGCTCGGCAGCAAGGGCCTGCACTCGGACCTCCAGTTCGGTGACTTTGGTCTGTGCGGACTCTATCTGGGTCTCCAGGACGGTGCTTCGCTGCAGAGCCTCCTGCAGATCTGTCTGTGCGCTTTGGGCTTCTGAGCGGGCCTCTACACGCAAGACGGCTAGCTCCTCGCGCGCCAACTCCGTTGCCTGGGTCCACAGCACGCTGACCGCCTGGCCTGCGGCCTGCTTCAGCGCGTCTGGCAGGTCCGGGTGGTCAATTTCCACCCGAGCTTTACCGCGTAGTTCTTCCCAGAACTTTGCCAATGCTTCGGCCGGGGCGCTCATAGATCCTTTTCGCACATGCTGATACAGCTTGCTCGCGGTGGGCGTGATGCCGTACCGGAAGAACAGCAACGCACATACCTCGCGGTAAAGGGCTTTGGTATCGCTGAAACGCTCCCGCAGGGCTTCAACTTCGGCTTGGATTTCGGATTCTTCGCTCATCTATAAATAATACAACGTATAACGTATTAATTAGTGAATTAATTTCAGATCTCTGGACATAATTACTCTAATGTCCATAGAATTTGGCTCATGAGCAGTTTGATCGTCGCACCAGCCGTTTTGGCGCATCTTGAGCCTTTGGAGGGCTTGGTGCTGCCCCATCACCTGTCCGGAGAGCGTGGCCGAAATCGGGCCCAGGGCCTACCCCAGGTAGCGGCCAATGACGATCGTTCTGCGGTTTTGGCTTGGCTGGCGAGGTACAAGGATTCGCTGGCCACGCTGGCAAGCTATCGCAAGGAGGCGGAAAGGCTGCTGCTTTGGTGTGTGCACCAGCACGGAAAGGCCCTGTCCGATCTGACCCACGAGGATTTCCTGGCCTACGAATCCTTCTTGGAAGATCCGCAACCAGCCGACCGCTGGGTCATGCAGGTCGCGCAGAAGGCGCCGAGGTCCTCGCCCCACTGGCGTCCGTTCGCCAAGCCGCTGGACAGGCAGAGCCAGCGCCAGGCGCTGTCGATCCTCAACAGTCTCTTCAATTGGCTGGTTCAAGCCGGGTATCTCGCGGGCAATCCCCTTGCCTTGCGGCGCCGCAAGTCCGTGGCGCGACCAGCCAAGACCAGCAGGTTTCTGCCCCACGAGCACTGGGCGCAAGTACGCGCAACGATTGAGTCCCTTCCCACGGGCAAGCCTCGGCTTGCTCTCCAAGCGGCTCGATACCGATGGCTCTTCTCTCTTCTCTACATCGGTGGCCTGCGGATTTCGGAGGTCTGCAACAACTCGATGGGCGATTTTTACTGGCGAAGGGGAGCCGACGGACGGGAGCGCTGGTGGCTGGAGATTCGTGGCAAGGGAGAAAAAACCAGAGTGATCCCCGCGACAGACGAGTTGGTCTCAGAGCTGATGCGCTACCGAAAGTCGAATGACCTGGGACCTCTACCTCGTGAGGGCGATTCCGCCCCACTGCTCCTGCCGTTGATTGGTGGGTATAAACCTATGGGACGCAGTGCGGTGCACGAGTTGGTCAAGACAATCTTCCGTGAAACCGCAGCCCGCCTGCGCGCTCTGGGTCCTGACCATGAGGCCGCTGCCGCTCATGTTGAGAAGGCATCAGCCCACTGGATGAGACATACGGCTGGCACCCATCAGAGCGACAACATGGATCTCAAGGCTGTGCGCGACAACCTGGGGCACGCAAATATTTCCACCACCAGCATCTATGTGCACACGGAAGATGATGTGCGCCATGACCAAACCACAAGAGCTCACAAGCTGGGGTGGTCGGTTTGATCGCGAGACGTTGATCCTGCCCTTCCGTTGCGTGACATGCCCTAAAAAGGTACCTCATCGGGAACTGGTTGCAGGTGCTGCTGCAGATATTCGAGTTTCGCCAACAGTTCGTCAAAGGTAATCACCTCCACGTCCTTGCAGGCGTTACGGAAAACCTCAAAGGAACGCAGTTCATGCTCTTCAATAGGCCGTCGTCCAGCAAGCACAACGCATTTGACGACGTCCGTCCGGGAGGGGCGGAGGGACGGGTTATCGAAAACATGTGTCTGCCACCGCGTGCGCAACTCACTTTGTTGATGCAGCACCTGGGTGATAGCACCACTCAGTTCTGAATGAGGCCCGAAAACATGCGGTTTCCTGTACGGCGTGGCAAGCATCAAGGGTGCATCTGGGGTTTTGATTTCCACAATGGCAGGCGCTTGACCTTGCTCCTTGAAGAGGAAGTCCCCAATCTGCGCGCCCGACCCTGTCAGGCCTGATCCTTGAGCATGAAACTGCGTGTGAGACAGTTCGACAGGTCGAGCAAAAGCCAAACTCAAGACGAATTTATGCTGTTCAAAGAAACGTTGCCAGAGGAGTTCACTGAGCTTCTTCTCCAGCATATCTCGGTACTTGCCAATCATCGCTGTAAGCGTGGCTCGCTCGATTTCCGCGTGTAGTTTCAATAGCTCGGCAGGTGCCTCGGCCGCCAACTCATCGACCTGCTTTCGTACTGTCTGAACATTGGCTCGACGCTCCGCGCGCTCGCGACTGGAGGTCTGCGCGGCGCTTTCGCGTCGTACCCGCACCAAAGGTGGAGCAACCCGCTCGATCCGTTGGAACTTCTCGGGATTGATTCTCGTGAGCACGTCGTCATAAACGAGGCCCTGCTGGATCCTTTGGATCAGGCTTCGCCCACGGGTCTTCGTCCGGTTGAAGGCGCGGCGCAGGCTGTCCAGTTCACTCTGGTCGATAAACACCGTGCGCCCATCCAGGCGCATTTCTGTTTTTTTCCCAATGGCAAGAATGTCTGCTTGCTGTACCAGCGACAGGACCCGCCAAACCGTGTCGAGATCTTTGATAAGGCCAAGCCCGTCACCAGGCAGATCAAAAATGCTCGATGCCAGTCTTAACGCGACGTGAGCTGCCGCGTCCTGCGGGTCGCTTGGCAAATCGCTACGGGCGCCATCTTCGTAAATAACGGTCGTGAAGCGTCCATGTTTTGGCTTCAGATAGCGCTTTGTGTGTGGATTCGCATGTATTGGATACATGATGATCCTGTTTGCCAGGATGGTAGCCAGCAAGGGCCATTCCGATTCGGGTCTTGCTTGCCATATCTGCATGTCCCGGTCGATGGGTTGGAACGTCTTCAAATACAGCTTCTGAGCGGGCTCGCCGTTCTCGGTCGCTTCTTGCAACTTGAACTGCGCCTCCATCACGTCATTGCCACTGAGAATCTGCTGCCCCTCGGCTATTGCTCCCACCTCGGTTTCCATAGCTGTGCCCCTCCATGAATTGCTACCCAATGGTAGGCCGTGTACTTCATGGTGAAATCAATCGCACCATGATCGACTCTTTGCACCTTCCAGCCCTGCGCGGCGGCCTATTTGCACTGCTGGCAGCAGCCCTGTTCGGCATCAGCACGCCTTTGGTCCAAAAGTTAGGCGCTGGATTGGGAGCCTTCACGACGGCGGCGCTGTTGTACGCAGGGGCGGCCCTGATCGGGGCCCTGTCCCTGCGGAGTGCTGCGCACGAAGCGCGGGTGCAGAGATCCGACATTCCCCGCCTTCTGGCGATGGCTGGCTTTGGCGCCGCGCTGGGGCCGGTGGCCCTGGCCTGGGGCCTGCAGCACACGAGCGGGGCCAGCGCATCGCTCATGCTCACGTTGGAGGCGTTGTTCACCGCGACGCTGGCATGGTGGCTGTACAGCGAGACCATGGATCGCCGTGTGTGGGCAGCCATGCTCTTGCTGCTCGCAGGAGGAATGTCGCTCGTTCTGGACCAGGGCCTACGGGGCGGCGTTCAGCTGATGGGGTTGCTTGCCGTGCTGCTGGCCACCGTCGCCTGGGGGGTAGACAACACCTTGTCCCGTGGGCTGGCTGAGCGCGACCCCAGCCAGGTGGTGATGGCCAAGGCTACCTTGGGAGCCGCAGCGACGGCAGCATCGGCTGTTTCGACAGGTGAGCCCTTGCCGTCGTTGTATGCGGCACTCGGGCTTCTCGCCGTTGGCGCCACGGGCTACGGCCTGAGCCTGCGCTTTTACCTTCTTGCCCAGAGGGCGTTTGGTGCGGCGCGGACGGGCTCGGTGTTCGCCTTTGCGCCCTTCATTGGCGCTGCCGTGGCCTTCGGCTTCGGGGACCGCTCTGCGGGATGGTTGATGCTGCTGGGCGGGGTACTGATGCTGGCGGGAGTGGTACTGCACTTGACGGAAAGACATGGTCACGAGCACACGCACGAAGTGCTTGAGCATGAGCATGCCCACCGGCACGACGATGGGCACCATTCACATGTGCACGATGTGATGCCAAGGGGCAGCCACAGTCACAAGCACACCCATGAGCCTATGACCCACGCTCACCCCCACGCACCAGATGTGCACCATCAGCACGTTCACAGAACCTCTTGAGTTCGACCGGATAGCGATGGACATACTCGGTCTGCATCTGACAGGATCCGTTGTCGGATCTGGCGCTAGTCCTTACCTCTTCCAAGAACGCAGCAGCAACGCATTGGTCACCACACTCACGCTGCTGAGGGCCATAGCTGCTCCCGCCACCATGGGATTCAACAGGCCAAATGCAGCCAAGGGGATCCCGACCACGTTGTACGCGAATGCCCAGAAAAGGTTCTGACGGATCTTTGCGTACGTGCGCCGGGAGATGTCGATGGCATCTGCGATCAACGCGGGGTCACCATGCATCAGCGTGATCCCCGCAGCATGCATGGCCACGTCGGTGCCCGTGGACATGGCAATTCCCACATTCGCCGCAGCCAGAGCGGGCGCGTCGTTGATGCCGTCACCCACCATCGCAACGTGCCTGCCACCTGACTTGAGCTGCGCCACGATATCCGCCTTGCCTTCCGGCAGCACATCAGCACGAACCTGATCGATGCCCAACGCGCGGGCTACTGCGCTTGCGCTTCCCTTGTTGTCCCCGGTGACCAGGACGGTCTGGATGCCCAGAGCATGCAGTTGGGCAATGGCTTTTTGTGAGCTGGGCTTCACGGTGTCTCCAAATGCCAATAGTCCCATCACTTCTGGCGCATCGGTCACGTCAGCCAACCAGGATACCGTGCGGCCCTCTTGCTGCATCTGTGCTGCAGCCCCGGTCAGACTGGCCATGTTGACACCCAACTCCTCCATGTAACGTGTACTCCCGAGGCGGATCTGGCGTCCTTTTATGACAGCAGACATGCCTCTGCCAGCTACCGCTGTGACCTCAGTGGCCCGAGGAACGGTCACACCCTGGGTGCGTGCAGCGTCCATCACGGCCTTTGCCAGTGGATGCTCGCTGCCGTTCTGAATGGCCGCAGCAAACGGCAGTAACTGATCCTGGAGGCCTTCGGCAGGCATCGCAGCCGTCAAAGTGGGCTTTCCCTCGGTCAGGGTGCCGGTCTTGTCGAACGCCACGGTGTCGATGCGGTGGGCAACCTCTAGTGCTTCTGCATCCTTGATCAGAATACCGTGGCGTGCTGCAACGCCGGTGCCCGCCATGATCGCGGTGGGAGTAGCCAAGCCCAGCGCACAAGGGCACGCGATCACAAGTACCGCGACGGCATTCAGGATTGCCTGCTCCCAGTTGCCAGTGGCGAAGCCCCAGCCCATCAGAGTGATGGCTGCAAGGCCGAGCACCACAGGCACAAAGACTGCACTCACTTCATCCACTATCCGCTGGATGGGAGCCTTTTTTGCCTGGGCCGACTCCACCATTCGTACGATTCGAGACAGGGTTGACTCAGCGCCAATGGCGGTCGTCCGTACAAGCAGTAAGCCTTCTGCGTTCACGGCGCCCCCCGTCACCTTGTCGCCGACATGCTTCGCCACAGGCAGGCTCTCTCCGGTGATCAATGACTCATCCACCTGGCTGGCGCCTTCGATCACCGAGCCGTCTACCGGGACTCTCTCCCCTGGGCGGACAACCACCGTATCACCTACTTTCACGCGTGAGAGTGGTTGATCAATGTCACCGGCATCAGTGCGCACACGCGCAATTTCTGGGCGCAGCGCATGCAGCGCCCGGATCGCTTCCGTGGTTTGCCGTTTGGCTCGGGCTTCCAGCCACTTCCCGAGAAGGACTAGCGTGACGATGACAGCGGAGGCTTCAAAGTACAGGTGGGGCGTCCCGTGCTCAGCGTGCTTGAACAGCAGGTACAAGCTCAAGCCGTACCCGGCCGACGTACCCAATGCGACCAGCAGATCCATGTTGCCTGCGCCTGCACGAAGAGCCTTCCAGCCAGCGCGGTAGAACCTCGCGCCCAGCCAGAACTGCACAGGGGTGGCCAGGGCCAGTTGAATCCAGCCGTTGAGTGTCCAGTCTTGACCGAACAGCATGCCAAGCATGGGCAATACCAGGGGGAAGGACAGACCAGCGGCTAGAGCGACAGGCCACCAGGGCGCCGACGGCTTGTCGTGTTCAGTGGAAGTGCTCGTATCCGCAACCTGTGCCTCATAGCCCGCCTTAACAACGGCGGCTACCAGGCGTTCGGGAGGCAATCCTGCATCGAAACGAACCTGCGCACGCTCCGTGGCTAGATTGACTTCCGCGTGCTTGACGCCTGGTACACCCTTCAGCGCTTTTTCGACACGTCCCACGCACGACGCGCAGGTCATCCCACCGATCAACAGCTCCACGGACTCTTCCGCTATTGCGTATCCAGCCTTTTCGACAGCCGCAGCCAAGGCCGGGACCGGCACCGTGGAGGCGGCAACCACGGAGGCGCGCTCAGTAGCAATATTCACGGTCACCTCACAGACCCCAGGGACGGCTTTGAGGGCCTTTTCAACCCGTCCAACGCAAGAGCCGCAGGTCATGCCAAGTATCGGAAGATTCAGGTGTGCGATCGACAGTGAGGCGGACGGCCCCGCTTCATGGGCAGAGGTATTCATAGCAATCTCCATGTGGTGTTCAACTCCGGCGTTATCCGGCAGAGTTCGTACTTTCAGGGTTGACACGATGGGAGACGCAAGCGAGTCGGCGCTCCTTGTTTGGATATCTATCTGGCCACTTGACCTTGCCCCAGTGGCAAACCGGAGACTGAAAGCCTCTTAACTTTTCCAAGAGGTGAAAAATGCATGAATTCCAACTCCCCGACATGACCTGCGGACACTGTGCTGGGATGGTGAGCCAGACGCTTCAGATGACAGACCCTGAATGTAAAGTGCAGGTGGACATGTCCAAACGCATGGTCACTGTGCAAAGCGCGGAAGATCGCAAGACACTGGTCGAGGCGCTGACCGAGGCTGGATATCCGCCCGCCTGATCTAGGCTTTACAAAACGTAGTATTCGGAGCGCTTGACATTGACACGGTGGTAAGGGCCAAAGTCCTTGCTACCGTGTTATTCCATTGCACAGGAGCATCCATGACCACACTCATGAACATCGGCGAAGCGGCCAAAGCGGCAGGTGTATCGGCCAAGATGATCCGCCACTACGAGCAAACAGGTTTGTTGCCAGAAGCTGAGCGCAGTGAGTCTGGCTATCGAAAATACGGTGAGCGCGAAGTTTCGGTACTGCGTTTCATCCGCCAGTCG
>Ga0187843_10002415_pt1 | contig 11347 bp, 11 predicted proteins | sample SpaLakP09_SKY_43_FD_134516 | JGI IMG/M metagenome (GOLD analysis project Ga0187843, IMG submission 134516) | Oligotrophic lake water microbial communities from Sparkling Lake, Wisconsin, USA - SP09_SKY_43 | ecosystem: Environmental > Aquatic > Freshwater > Lake | place: USA: Sparkling Lake... | reverse complement strand
GGTCCGGAAACGCGTGATCCCGCTTGGCCACGCCGCGCGTGACCTGCAGGTAGACGAACTGATCAGACCATGGGTGTCGAGCCACCAGGGTTTCGATCAGGTTTGCCCATTGGTCGTCATCCAATGGATCCGTGATCCGAAGTTTGGCGAGCGATCGGCGCAAGCGAGCCCGATGCTCGGGCCACCGAAAAGGTACCCGCGAGTAGACCGGGACGACCTCGTACACGCCATCGCCAAAAATGAATCCACGGTCGAGCACCGAGACGGTCGCGGTCGCGAGTGGCACGAACGCGCCATTTAGCCAGCAGATCTGGTCATCAGCGGCCGTTGGGTTGAGGACGTTGGTCGGTGCGGGCAACATGGTTTGAAGTTCAGGGATAGGGATAGGGATAGGGTAATGGGCGGAAGCGACCTAGCGACTGCGCCACCACAAGCGGACCGAGTCCCATTGGCGGCCGACGAAGCCCGCGCTATCCACAGCCCCGAGTGCCACCATGGGCTGTTCGGCCAGCACCTGGTCGCCCAGCTTGACCCGCACGGTGCCGATTCGCTGACCGCGGGCGATGGGGGCGAGGAGCGGTTGCAGGCGTTCGATCTCGGCCCGAACCTGATCGGCCTGACCCTTGGGTACGCTGACCGTGATTTCGCGCTCGAACCCGCCGGTCACGCTGGAACTGCTTCCCTTCCAGACCTCATAGGTGCCGGCGGCTTTGCCCGAAGTGAAGAGCCGAACCGCATCGAAACTTTGAAATCCCCAGTTCAGCAGCTTCTGGCTTTCGACGATGCGGGCTGATTCACTGGGTGCACCGATGACGACGGTCAGGAGCCGACGAGAAAACCCACCGGGCTGTTGTTCCCGCTTGGCCGAGGCAATCAGGCACCAGCCGGCGGCGTCGGTGTGCCCGGTTTTTAGTCCGTCAACGGTCGGGTCGAGCGTGAGTAAGCGGTTGCGGTTGGGCTGACGGATCCCGTTGTAGGCATATTCCCGTTTGGCGTAATAGGCGTAAAACTGAGGGAAATCCTCAATCAGACGCGTGGCCAATCGGGCCAGATCGGCAGCCGTGCTGTAGTGCTGGGGGTCGGGCAGGCCAGTGGCATTTCGAAACGAAGAAGCGGTCATGCCCAGGCGCTGGGCCTCGCGATTCATCCGTTGCGCAAAGACCGCTTCGCTCCCGGCGACGGCTTCTGCAAGTGCGATCGAGGCATCATTTCCTGATTGGACAATCATGCCGTTCAGCAACTCCTCCACGCTGGCCGGTTTGTTGGGCTCGATAAACATTCGAGAACCAATAGCCTTCCAGGCCGCCTCGGATACGGGGGGCCGGTGGTCCAGTTTGAGCGTACCGTCCCGAATTGCCGCGAAGCTCAAATAGGCCGTGAGCAATTTGGTCAACGATGCGGGGTCGACCCGTTGATCGGCCGACTCTGCGGCCAACACCTGACCGGAGGCCACGTCCAGCACGAGCCAGGACTTGGCTGCGATCGGCGGAACCGGGATGCTCGGGGGAAGCGGAGCTAAGCTCGCCGGTACCGCTGTGACGAGCAAAATCAGCGAAACCAGGAGGCGAAAGGGATTCCAGCGCATAGGGCCCGATTATAGGCCGGGCTCGGGCTGGCCCCAGGCTTGGCGCACAAGGCGCTTGATGACCGTTAATTTGCGGTGAAAAAAATGATCGGCACCGGGAATCACCACAACCGGCAGTTCCTGGGGGCGGGCCCAGTCAAGCACGGTGCTCAGAGGCACCACCTCATCATTTTCACCATGAATCACCAGGGTATCGGCCGGCACCGGGTCGACGGTCCATTTCGAGGTTGCAGTGCCAACCAGAATGAGCCGATGCGCTGGCGTGTTTGCGGTGGTCAATCGAGTGGCCAATCGGGTCACGACCATTGAACCAAAGGAGAATCCGGCTAGAACCACAGATTGTCTAGGCAATGCGGCTAGTCCGGCGGATTCGTGTTGGGCCTGGTGCAAGACAGCGGCGAGGTCATCGACTTCGCCCTGCCCGTTGTCATGGACGCCTTCGGATGCGCGGACCCCTCGAAAATCGGGCAACCACACCGTGTAGCCTAGCGCGTGTAAGGTGCGCCCGAGGGTCTGAACCACTTTATTGTCGCGGTGCCCGCCAAATAGTGGATGTGGGTGGGCGACGATCGCAATGCCAGCGTTGGGTGCCGGTGCTTCATCGACCGTGCAGTCAATGCGGCCGGCCGGGCCTGCGACCACGACCCGGCGCGAGCTCGGTGTCATCCGTCGATCCGCAGGCGTTCGACGACCTTGCCCTGTTTCAGATGTGAGTCAATAATCTCGTCGACATCGTGCTGGTCGATAAAGGTGTACCAGACCGCATCTGGGTAGACCACGCAGACTGGGCCGGCATCACATCGATCGAGACATCCGGCCTGATTGATCCTGACTTTGCCGGGACCGGAAAGACCGAGCGCCTTAACCCGGGCTTTGGCGTGTTGCCACATGGGGATGCTACCGCGATCGGCACAGCACGCGCGGCCATCGTCGCGTTGATTGATGCAAAAAAAAACGTGACGCTGAAAATGACTCACTGGGCGCTCGCTCTTCGAAGACAGGGTCCCGGAATCATAAACGCCTGCGCAGGCCCCAGATCAAAACCAGCGCGGGCCAGAGGCTGGCAATCCCATGTTGAAATCCCGCGACATTGCGCCAGGACCCCGTCGACCAGGCCATGGCTGCAGAATTTTGAAAGGCCAATTCCGGCTTGATGGGTCCGGTGACAAGCAGAGTTAAAACCGCGGCCATTAGGGCACGCCGGCGCGCCCGCTCGCTGAGCGTCGATGCACCGAGTGCCAGGAGTGTGCCGCAGAGCAGACCGCCCAGAGCGCCGGCGGATGCCCAGTGATCGGTCGCACCCTCGGGCATCAGCGTGCCCACGAGGACACTTCGACCCGCGAGCGCGGTCAATACGATGAATCCGGCGATGACGGCGCGGGGAGCCGGGCTAAGGGTGCAGCGGGTCACGATCAACATCACGGCAACGAGCGCGGCGATGACCGTCAGTGATTCCAGCAGTGCGGCGGCGGTGAGTCCGGTTAATCCCGTGGTCAATCCCGTGGTCAATCCGGTGGTCAGCCTGGTGGTCAGTCCAGCCAGCTCCGGCACGGGGTTCAGAGTGCCCAGATCGCTCCAGGGCAGTTGCAGTTCACCGGCGCCAAATAATCGTGATTGCGGGGCGAGCTGCGACAGGATCCAGGCGGCGAGGAGCAACCAGCCAGAATACGAGCCAGCTGCGAACCAACGCCCAAACCACGCATTGAGCCGGGCCTGGCCAATTAACCGGGGCGCCAGCAGCGCTCCTGACATTGCGCCGATGAGCGTTCCTGATCCGTTCGCCAACACATCGAGGCGGGAAGGAATGCGCGAGGGCAGCCAGCTCTGCAGGGCTTCCAGGCTCAGCGAGAGCGCAAAACCAGCCATGACCGTCCACAGGATGGATCGCCGGGCGCCCGCTGTTGGCCAAGTCGCCAGAGCGCCGAACAATCCGAAGGGAACGTAAGCCAGCACGTTTAACAGGACATCGGATAGGGTCCACCAACGGGGCCAGGGTTCAGTCAGAAAAGCCAGTGGGTCGAGACCTCGCGCCGTCCAGCTCGTGATCGGAAACAGCGACCCGATGGCGAGCGCCAAGATCCAGGCTGCCCAAGCCCCGGGCGCGATTGGCGATGGCCGGGTGGGCAAATGGCGGTCGATTAATCGCCTCACAGTCCGCACCTCATTCTGAACCCCAGTGTAGCGCTCATGCTGGCCCGCTATGATCGCGGATCCTTCTATTCAGGCATCCAGTGACCCCAATGACGCCAGTGCCTCCAGGTTTGCCTCCGTGCGTTGAGTCAAATCCTAGGAATGCTTCGGCTGAAGCCTTGGAGCGCGCATTGTGCAACCATCCGGCCCTTTGCAGGTGGGCGCTCGCCCAGGGGCAGGATCCGGCGCATGCGGGGCCGCTCGTCGAGTGGGTTGAGCAGACCGGATCGACCAACGCGGACTTGCTGAACCAACCCTTTAACCCCGATCCCGCGGCGCCTCGTGTCCTGGTCAGTCGGATTCAGACGGATGGGCGCGGCCGCATGGGACGACCCTGGACAACGGTTCCAGGTGCCTCGCTCGCGCTCTCGGTCGCGCTCGAGCGGCGGGTGCCGAGTTCGAACTGGCAGGGCCTGTCAATCGCGGTTGGTGCGGTCCTGGTTAACCACCTCATCGAGTCAGAGGAAGCGCCCCCGTCGTTAAAATTGAAATGGCCCAATGACTTATGGATCGACGGGCGAAAAATTGGCGGCATTCTGATCGAAGTGCGCCGAAATTCAGGTGGTGCTCAGGATCGTCAGGTTGATCAGCGGATGGGCGAAAATACCCTGGTCGCCCCGATCGAACGGGTTGTGATTGGCGTGGGGCTGAACCGGTTTGCGCACCCCGCCCTCGCTGGCCTGGGGGTCCCTGCCGGAGCGCTCAATCGCGGGCCGGTTCCCGAACCTGTGGAAGATCCGGTTGATCTTGCGACCCAGGTCGTTGTGGCTATTTTGGATGCCAGCCTCCGACTGGAGACGCAGGGTCTGGCCGATCTGCTTCCACTTTGGCGCGCCCGCGATGCCTTGGCCGGATTGCCCATCCTTGTTCAGGACCCTCGCGGTGCCTCATGGTCGGGCATGGCGGCCGGGATCGATGAAAGCGGCGCCCTGCAAGTTCACTGCGAAGGAACGCCACCGCAGATGCGTACGGTGATCGCGGGTGATGTGTCGGTGCGCCCTCAGGCGGCAGAACAGAGCCGAGTTGTACTGAGTCATGCTGAACCGACTTACGATGTTCTGACGTATGGCTCCCTGATGTTTGAGCCGGTCTGGTCCGCGGTGGTTACTGGGCAGTATTCGAGTCGGGCGGTCCGGGTGGACGGATGGCAGCGCTACGTGATCCCGGGCGAGGACTACCCAGGTGCCGTCCTGAGCGCAGGGTCGTCCATGACGGCCGTCCTTTGGGAAGATGTCGGTGCCGAGGATCTGGCTCGTCTCGACGCGTTTGAAGGGGATCAGTACGAGCGCGTCCGCGTGTTTGTGGGCCCCGATTCAAGACCGGCCTGGATCTATGCCTGGCGCGGCGAGAGACCGTTGGCCACCACCCTTTGGGACCCGGACGTCTTTACGCAGCAGGGGGTGATGGCGCGGTTTCTCGCAAGCCACTTGGGTGCGGACCCCAACTAAACCGCACTAAGCCCCACTAAGCCGCACTAAGCCGCACTAAGCCCCGGCGCGGACCCGTCCCAAGAGCGCCGTGGTGGAGCGGTCGTGGCAGAACGGGATCGACACAACAGCGCCACCTGCTGCAAGCACTTCCGGAGCCCCAACGATCGCGCCGACCGACCAGTCGCCGCCTTTGACCAGGATGTCAGGGCCGATCGCGCGAATGAGTTCGATGGGCGTATCCCCTTCAAACCAGGTGACCAGGTCGACCGATTCCAGTGCGCTGATGACCGCGAGGCGGTCGACCAGTGAGTTGATGGGGCGGTCCGCACCTTTGCCCAGCCGGCGAACCGACGCATCGTCATTCAGGGCAACGATCAGGCTTGCGCCGAGCGCTCGTGCCTGCGCGAGATAAGTCACATGGCCCCGGTGCAACAGGTCGAAGACGCCGTTGGTAAAAACGCGGGGTCGCGGTAATGCCTGGAGGGCACCGACGAGGTTCGTGGCCGAATGGAGTTTGTGCTCGTGTGAAGGCGTGCCCGCGGCGGCAGCGAGGCGCTCCGGCGCTAAAGGTCCGGCGATGCGAGCCGGCGCGATCATCCCGCCGTTGGGGTGCCCGTGGGAACTAGCGCACCCGCGGCGAGGCTGGCGAGGAGTTCTTTGCGGTAACGGTTCAGGGCCGTTGCGTTCTCAAAAGGGCGACCAAAAAGTAACGATAGGTTATGCAGAATCCGATCGACGACCTTACCTTCCCAGACCGCATCAAACCGGATTTGCTCGTCTAGCCAGCGCTCGAGCCAGCCCGGCTCCGGTAGTCGACTTTGGACGGTGTCATTGGGGAACAGCGACTGGTTGACATGCAGGTTGGTGGGATGCAGTGCCTGCGCAGTGCGGCGCGCCGAGGCCATCAAGACCCCAACTTTCGCAAAAGCTGCGCGGGCGCTGTCGCCGACATCGACCAGGGCCTTGCGCATGTACTGAAGGTATGCGCCTCCATGGCGGGCTTCGTCGCGCGAAATAATGTCGTAGATGGCGCGGATCACCGGTTCGGTATGCCACTCGGCCGCTCTTCGATACCAGTGATTCAACCGGATTTCGCCGCAGAAATGCAACATCAGGGTTTCGAGCGGCGGCGCTGGATCGAACTCGAACCGAACGGCGTGCAACTCAGCTTCGGTGGGCATCAAATCCGGACAGAAACGACGCAGGTATTCCATCAGGACCAACGAATGTTTTTGCTCTTCGTAAAACCAAACCGACATAAACGCAGAAAAGTCGCTGTCATGGCGGTTGTCACGAAGGAACATTTCGGTGGCCGGCAACGCGGCCCATTCGGTGATGGCGTTCCACTTGATGGTCTGGGCTTGTTCTGATGACAGCTTGGAGGCATCGAACTGATCCCATGGCACATCGTCATCCATGCTCCAACGCACGCGCTCAAAGGATTTGAACAAATCTGGGTAAAGCATGACTGTGGGCCGTCTACGTTGGGATGGATTAAGGCACTCTAAGGATAACAGGGTGGAATCGGCGCCGCCCCCGCCCGACGCAGCCGTCGCATCACGGGCCCGATCAACGGGAGGTGTTCGTAGAACTCGGCTGCGGCATCCCAGTAGTCGCGGTGCAGGCAGACCCGGCCATCCGGCGCAAACACCAGACGGGTGGCCCCATGGATACGTTGATCAGGGTCGCCGGGGCGCTGCAGCCAGGTATTGCGGAAGCGAAACCGAAAATCCCAGGTCAGCATCGCTTCGTCGGCATCGCCTAAGGCGGTGAGCACCTCGAAGCGGGGATTTTCAAGCCGTTCGAACATGTGCTGGAAGATTTGTTTGATCGGGGCAATTCCGCGGACCGCATTGAAAGGATCCACAAATTCGGCATCGTCGCAATAGTGGTCGGCGAGCTGAGGGATATCCGCCGGCGAGATTGTGCTGAATAGACGCACGATTCGCTGGATCGGGATCACGGGATGGTCCCTTGGGTCCCTTCGGTGCGATAGGGGTTTCATGTCATCCTCGATCCAAGGACGGTTACATGCCCGTGGTGCGGCGAATCACCGCAAACCAGCAGCGAATCGGGAGCAAACGCAAAAACTTCAGCACGCCCGTGAAACGGCGGGGGAAGTGAATATTGAACTGCCCAGCGCTGATACCCGCCAAAATCCTGATCGCGGCTTCGTCCGCGCTGATCAGTGCCGGCATCGTGAACGTATTGGTCGCGGTGGCGGGCGTATCGACAAACCCCGGATTGACCACGGACACCCCAATGCCGCGGGGATGGAGGTCGATCCAGAGGGTTTCGGCTAAGTGGTTCAGGGCGGCCTTGGTTTGGCCGTAGGCAAGCGCTTTGGGCATGCCTCCCCAACCTGCCACGCTGGCCGTCAAGACCAACTGTCCTCGGCCTTGATCCAGCAAGACCGGCAAGACTGCGGCGAGCAGGTTGAGGGCGCCAATTTGATTGATTTCGATCGTACGGCGGGCTGCCGCGAGGTCAAAATTGTCGGCGCGCATCGGGACCCAGAGCGCGGCGAGCCAGACCACGACGTCGACCCCACCCCAGGCCGCAACGATGGCGTCACGGGCTGCCGCGAGGGCGCCTGCGTTCGTTACATCGAGTGGCAGGACCAGAGCATCGACCGGGCGTTGATTTGGGCTGCCCCCGACCTCGTCGAGGACGTCATGCAACGATTGTTCGCGGCGTGCTGAGACGGCAATCCGGGCGCCACGACGGGCGAGTTCGCGAGCGAGTGCTGCGCCGATGCCGCTGGAGGCGCCAACTAGCCAGACTCGCTGGTCCCGCCACTCGTTGACGGGGGGGTTCAGAGGTGCCAACAGTCCGTTAAGCAACATGGGTCTGTCTCGCAAGCACGACTTGTGGTTCGGGCGGGATCAGGCCAAGCATCGCACACGCCAGGAGTTTGAGGCCGCAGGGCACCGCCGCGTAGACGAGTGAGAGGGCGATCTCGCCCCCGGCTTGTCCCGGTTGGTAGCCGGACAGCTCGAGCAACGGCAATGCGACGCCTGCGGCAATGGCGAGGGTTGCCTTGGTCGCAAGGTTCCATAGCCCAACATAGGCGCCGCTAGCCGGACCGCGATCGCCATGGTCGGCAATCACCTGGGCCAGTAGTGCGCCCGGGATGGCCAGATCGGCGCCGAGCGCGAAACCCGTCACAAAACAGACCGCACCAAACGCCCAGATATCACCCGAACTGAGACCGAGCGCCCAGGCGAAGCCCGCAACGGAGAGTCCCATTCCGGCGAGCCAGGCGAGGCGCAGACCAATATGGCGGGCGATCACAACCCAGATCGGCATGCCCAGTGCACCAGCCAAAAAATAGGTCGCCAAAAAAACTGGGGTCACTTCTTCGGCGTGCAGCACGTCGCGCACAAAAAACAAGAGGAGCGTTGCGGGAATCGCGGCGGCCACGCCATTCGTGACAAAGATAACCAGCAGGCGCAGAAATGCAGGGTTACTGCGCACCCTTGCCCAGTGCCCAGGGGCTTCGCTGGGTGTCATTGGCGCGGGGGTTGCGCGCATGAGCAGCAGACCAGCCACGATGGTGGCGCTCACAAAAATGATTCCCAGGGCATCGCGTTGGGTTGGATCGAGAAATGCCGTTGCCACCAGGACCCCCGCCAGCCCAAACCCCTCGCGCCAAGCGGTGACCCGCGTTCGCGACGCAGCATTTTCGCCGAGGTCCGTTCCCCACGCCTGGTAGGCGATCGACGCCAAGCTGTAAGCGATATAGGTCGCAATCGACCAGAGGCCAAGCCAGAGTGCCAGATTGGCACCCACCGCGGCGCTCGGCGGGTGCAGCAAGGCCCAGAAGCCTGCCGCGAGCACTGGCAGGGCTGCAAGAATCCAGCGGCGGTGAACGAAACGCCGTTGCCTTGCCAGCCATAGACCGATCAACGGATCCGCAGCGGCGTCGACGCATCGGGCGCCAAAAAGCACCCCGCCCACGAGCGAGAGCGCCAATCCCGCGCTGCCGTACAAGGCGGGCAGGACGACAAAGAGCGGGAGTTCAAGCAGGGCCAGCGGCATGCGCAACGCGCCATAGCAGACGAGCGCAAAGGCCGACAGCCCGGCCGTCGGCACCCCACTCTCCGACGGGGAATTTGTTGTTGGCGAAGGATTATCGATGGGTGAGGACAAACTGAATCACGTCGGTATCGCCGGTCCGAAAGCCGGCTTCGCAATACGATAAATAGAAACGCCACATCCGGACGAATCGATCATCAAACCCCAGCGCCGGTAGCGAGTCCAGACAGCCGAGAAACCGTTGGTGCCAGAGGGCCATCGTTTTGCCGTAGTCGGCCCCGAAGGCATGCCGCTCGACGACCTGCAACCCGGCCCGGGCCGCTTCGCGCTCAAAGACCGAGGGCGAAGGCAGCATCCCACCAGGGAAGATGTGCGTCTGGATGAAGTCCATTGTGCTTCGGTAGCGCTGAAAACGATCGTCATGAATGGTGATCGTCTGCACCACGGCGCGCCCACCCGGGGCAAGCAATCGGGCGACGGCCGCAAACCAGGTTGCCCACCAGCGTTCTCCCACCGCTTCGAACATTTCGATCGAGACAATCGCATCGAATTGCCCCTTGGTGTCGCGATAGTCTTGCAGGCGCAGATCCGCTTTGGCATCCAGGCCGACCTTGCGCAGGCGGGACTGCGCCCACGCATGCTGTTCGCGTGAGAGGGTAAGGCCAGTGACATGGTGGCCGGCGCGGGCGGCTGTTTCGGCGAACCCACCCCAGCCGCAACCGATTTCGAGGAGCCGTGCCCCGCGGGCAGCTGCGGTACGTTCGAGTGCGAGCGCATATTTCGCCCGTTGCGCGTCGGCCAGGCTGCGATCGGCCTCGCCCTGAAAACAAGCGCTCGAATAGGTCATGGTTTCGTCGAGCCAAAGCGCATAAAACGCATTGCCCAAGTCATAGTGAGCGGCAATATTGCGCCGCGACCCCGCCAGCGAGTTGTCGCGCAGGATGAGATGGCGTAGCCGATCCAGCAGTTGGCCAAACCAGGTGCCAAAGACGGCAGATTCGAGCACGCTGCGGTTGAGCGAGGCGAGCATGATCAAGCCGGTGAGATTGTCGGTGGTCCATTCACCATCGATCCACGCTTGCGCGAAACCCACATCGCCGCGCCGCATCAGGGCTGTGATTGGATTCCACGAGGCGAGTTGGAGCGACACTTGCGGTTCCCCGCCGGGGCCAAAATCTTGCACCCGACCCTGTGGATCAATCAGGCGGAGCCTTCCCGTATGCAACTGCGCCAGCATGCGCGTCAGGGCCATGGCTGCGACCGGCAGTCGCGCGGGCGTCTGGGGAATGGAGACAGACCGCACGTGGCCCCGCTGCATCGGATCAATCGAGGACATCAGGACGGGCTCCGGGTAATCAAGGTCGAGGGCGGGATAGGCTTTGAAAAGAACGGGACCCGACGGCGCCACAGCGCGAAGGCCTGTGCGTGGATACGGGCGATTACGCCCAGGGTAAAGAGCGGGTATCGCAGCAAGGCGCGGCGCGCCGACGCGTGGTCAAGAGCCTCGGGCGTTCCTGACAGGCTGGTCCGCAGGAGCGCCTGGCCGACGCCATTGTCGAGATCAATTCGGGCGACCCAGCGGTCGTGGCGTCCATGAAATCGAAAGCGATAGCGACCTTCAATTGCTGCAAACGGGGAGACGTGGAAGGCCTTGCGCGCACTCAATTCCGCGCCGCCGCGCAGGGGCTCGCCACGCTGATGCAAAAGGTAGCCGTGGCGCTCGCCAAAGGTGTTGTGCACCTCGGCTAGGATCGCGATTCGCTGGCCGGCCGCGTTATGGCAATGCCAGAAGCTGACCGGCTTAAAGCTGTAGCCAAATACTCGGGGAAAGGTGTCGAGCCAGACGGGTCCGTCTGCAACCAAGTCAGACTCCGCCAGCCGTTCGCGAATCCAGACCTGACAAGGCGTTCGACCATCGCCATGGTCGGATTCATAAAACGACAAGGGCGCGGCACGATTCAGTCCGAAGAGACGGGTACCTGACCGCACCTGACCGAGCCGGTGAATGGGCACCCGAATAAAAAATGCGGGGTAGTTAAAGGCGTGGACGACCGGCGACAAGCGGGTATGGCGAACTTCCCCAAACGCGATTTGTAAACCAGCG
>Ga0187843_10002413_pt1 | contig 11351 bp, 12 predicted proteins | sample SpaLakP09_SKY_43_FD_134516 | JGI IMG/M metagenome (GOLD analysis project Ga0187843, IMG submission 134516) | Oligotrophic lake water microbial communities from Sparkling Lake, Wisconsin, USA - SP09_SKY_43 | ecosystem: Environmental > Aquatic > Freshwater > Lake | place: USA: Sparkling Lake... | reverse complement strand
CGGCCGACGAAGTCAAGGGCAAGACCGAGATGGAAGCTGTGATTGCTTATCTGCAGGTGCTCGGCACCGCGCTGAAGTAATAAGCAAGAAGGAGTCCGCAATGGATATCAATAGCTTGAGAACCGCGGTGACCCTGCTGTCGCTGCTGGTGTTCCTGGTGATCGTGGTCTGGGCCTATTCCAGCCGCAACAAGGCGCACTTTGACGAACTGGCCGGCATGGCCTTGCAAGATGAAGCCGATGGGAGGCCTCAATGAGTGATTTTTTCTCTGACGGTTGGTCCATGTTCGTGGCCGGCGTGACGATTGCAGGCCTGGTGTTCTGCATCGTGCTGTTGCTGATCGCCGCCCGCCACCGCGTCATGGCCAGCGACAACAGCACCGGCCATGTCTGGGACGAAGACCTGCGCGAGATGAACAACCCGCTGCCGCGCTGGTGGGCGATTCTGTTCGTTCTGACCGTGGTGTTCGCCGGCATCTACCTGGCGGCTTACCCGGGCCTCGGCGCCCGCAAGGGCTCACTGGGCTGGAGCAGTGCCGGCCAGTACGAAAAAGAGCAGGCCGATGCCCACAAGGCCATGAGCGCCCTGTACGCCAAGTTCAACGGCAAGCCAGTGGAACAGCTGGCTCAGAACCCGGAAGCCATGGCCATCGGTGAGCGCCTGTTCGCCAACAACTGCGCCGGTTGCCACGGCTCGGACGCCAAGGGCAGCAAGGGCTTCCCCAACCTGACCGACAGCGACTGGCTCTACGGCGGTTCGCACGACACCATCGTGCAGACCATCACCAACGGCCGCAACGGCGTCATGCCGCCCATGGCCGCCGCCGTGGGCACCGCTGAAGACGTGCGCAACCTGGCCAACTATGTGCTGAGCCTGTCCGGCAGCGCTCACAACTCCATCGCCGCACAAAAGGGCAAGGAGAAGTTCGGTGCCTGCGCAGCCTGCCACGGTGCGGACGGCAAGGGCAATCAAGCCCTGGGTGCCCCCAACCTGAGCGACAAGATCTGGTTGCATGGCTGGGGTGAAGATGCCGTCATGGCCATGATCAACAACGGCAAGAACAATCTGATGCCGGCCCAGTCGACCCGACTGAGCGCGGAGCAGATCCAGGTCTTGGGCGCCTATGTCTGGAGCCTGTCCAACAACAAAGCCGTGGCTTCGGCCCCTTGAGTGATCGACCATGACTGAAGCCCGGGCAGTACCGCCGGCGCCCCGCGTCGGACCGGCCATCGCTTCTGCTCCCTCGGCCGCCAAGGCGGCCGAGGGTGAGGATGCCGTGGTGGAAATCATCTCGCTCTACGCAGCGCAGAAAAAGATCTACCCCCGCGCCGTGTCCGGCCTCTTCGCCTCCTGGCGTTGGGCGCTGGTCTGGTTCACGCAGATCCTGTTTTACGGTCTGCCCTGGCTGCTCTGGAACGACCGGCAGGCGGTGCTCTTCGAGCTCGCCAGCCGGCGTTTTTACATTTTTGGCCTGGTCCTGTATCCGCAGGACTTCATCTACCTGACCGGGTTGTTGCTGATCTCGGCCTACGCCCTGTTCCTGTTCACCGCCGTGGCCGGGCGGCTGTGGTGCGGCTATGCCTGCCCGCAGACGGTCTACACCGAAATTTTCTTGTGGATCGAGCGCCAGTTCGAGGGTGACCGCCAGGCGCGCATGAAGCTGGACGCCTCGCCCTGGGGTTTCAACAAGCTCTGGCGCAAGGGCGGCAAGCAGGCGGTGTGGATCACCGTGGCCCTGTGGACCGGCTTCACCTTTGTCGGCTATTTCACGCCCATCAAATCGCTCTGGGCCGAGGCTTTCACGCTCAGCTTCGGACCCTGGGAATGGTTCTGGGTGCTGTTCTACGCCTTTGCGACGTATGGCTTCGCGGGCTTCATGCGCGAGCAGGTCTGCAAATACATGTGCCCCTACGCGCGCTTCCAGAGCGCCATGTTCGACAAGGACACGCTGATCATCAGCTACGACGCCGAGCGCGGCGAGCCGCGCGGTTCGCGCAGCAAGAAAGCCAGCGTGGACGACGTCAAGGCCGCCGGTCTGGGCTCCTGCATCGATTGCACCCTGTGCGTGCAGGTCTGTCCGACGGGCATCGACATCCGCCAGGGCTTGCAGTACGAGTGCATCGGCTGTGCTGCCTGCATCGATGTCTGCGACGGCGTCATGGACAAGATGAACTACCCGCGTGGCCTGATTCGCTACGACACGCAAAACGGCCTGCAGCAGCACCTGAGTCCGGCGCAAAAGCTGCGCCGCATGTTCCGCCCGCGCGTGATCATCTACACCGTGGTCTTGTTTGTGCTGTGCACGGCCTTGCTGGCCAGCCTGCTGTTCCTGCGCAGCCCCGTCAAGCTCGATGTGGTGCGCGACCGCGGCGTGTTGGCCCGGGTGGTGGAAGATGGTTATGTGGAAAACCTCTACCGCCTGCAGGTGATGAATGCCACCGAGCAGAATCACCGTTACCAGGTGACGGTCAGCGGCATGGACGGCATCAAGCTGGAGCAAGCGGCCGAACTCAGCGTGGCACCGGCCGAGGCGCGCTGGCTGACGCTGTCGGTGCGGGTGCCACCTGAGACAGCGGCCCGCGCGGCGCAAGATCACAAGGGTTCACACGCGATCGAGTTCCAGCTGCGCAGCCTCGACGGCGCCAGCAGCGGCGCGACCGTCGTGCATGAAAAATCAACCTTCATCGTGCCGCGCTGAGCCCAGCTTGGCGCGCACACACCGGAGACGAAACCCATGAGCCAGAACCTCAAGCCCGAAAACGATGCCACGCCCTGGTGGCGCACCCCCATGATGTGGCTGGTGGTCGGCGGCCCCTTGCTGGTGGTGGTGGCCAGCTTCATCACCCTGAGCCTTGCCATCGGTCACCCCGATCCGGTGCTGGAAGATAAGGTCGTGGCCAACAAGGCCAGCGGTGCCAAAGCCTTGATTCCGGCGCGCGAGGCGCGCAACCACGCAGCCACCGGCGGGCAGTGATCATGGACACCGCTGATCGTTCCGAATCGGCAGTTCCCAAACAAGGCAGCCGCTGGGCCATGGCCGTGGCCTGGCCTTCATTTTTCATGGCCGGGGTGATGGAGGCTCTGGTGTTCGCGGTCGTGGACCCCAGTGACCTGACTTGGTTCGGCGCCGAGCGCCTGGATTGGTCGCGCCAGGCGGTCTACACCGTCAGTTTCATGATCTTCTGGCTGGTCATCAGCCTCTCGGCCAGTGTCAGCGTGATGCTGGCTACGCTGCCGGATGTGCCGGAGGATGCGCATCCCCGCGGCTGGCCGCGCTGAGGTCGGCCACGCAGACTGCCGCTTCGAATTGGCTCGCCATGATCGGCGGCGGCCAGCAAAAAGGCCTTCGGATGTCTGAAGGCCTTTTGTTTTGTCGAGCCGCTCTTGCCCGCGGCGGCGCCGGGCTCAGCAGTTGCTGTTGTTGACCAGCTTTTGCAGGCCGGCCTGGTCAAGAATGCGCAGGTGCCGCTGCTTCACCTCCAGCAGGCCTTCTTCCTGGAACTTGGAGAAGGTGCGGCTGACGGTCTCCAGCTTCAGGCCCAGATAACTGCCAATTTCCTCGCGCGTCATGCGCAGCACCAGGGCAGCAGCCGAGAAGCCGCGGGCTTGCAGGCGCTGGGTCAGGTTGAGCAGGAAGGCGGCCAGGCGCTCCTCGGCGCGCATGCTGCCCAGCAGCAGCATCACGCCGTGGTCGCGCACGATCTCGCGGCTCATGATCTTGTGGAACTGACGCTGCAGGTCAGTGAACTCGCGCGAGAGCTCTTCGAGTTGTTCGAAGGGGATCACGCAGACCTGGGAGTCTTCCAGCGCGACGGCGTCGCAGCTGTGGCGGTCGGTGCTGATGCCGTCCAGGCCCAGCAACTCGCCGGCCATCTGGAAACCGGTCACCTGGTCGCGGCCGTCTTCCGAAGACACGCAGGTTTTGAAGAAACCGGTGCGCACCGCGTAGAGCGACTGGAACTCGTCACCGCTGCGGAACAGCGTGTCGCCGCGCGCCACGCTGCGGCGGGTGGCCACCAGCTGGTCCAGCTGATCCAGGTCGCCGGAGGACAAGCCCACTGGCAGGCACAGCTCGCGCAAATTGCAGCTGGAGCAGGCGACCTTCAGCGGTTCGAACTTGATGGGGACGGTGGCATTCATCGTGTGCTTTTTAAGGGATTCGCAGGCAGCAGGCGAAGCAGACTGGGGCTGCGGGACTTCCAGATTTTTCACGGACATGAGCATGATGCACCTCAAACATGGGTGCATTGTTGAGTCGACAATGCGCGCCGAGCTTGATCCTTGTCAAGTCGATCCGCCAAAGCCTTGGCAAAGTGCGGCTCATGGTACAGAACATTCAAGACCGCAGCCCTCAGCGCGCCGAGACAGCGCCGGCCTCTTCGGCCATGGTGGGGGCACCCGCTGCCGCGCAAATCAATGAAGCGCTGCTGCGCCGCTTCGATGTTTCCGGCCCTCGCTACACCTCCTACCCGACGGCCGACCGCTTCGTGGAAGCCTTCACCATCGAGCAGTACCAGCAGGCCCTGACGCAACGCGCGGGCGGTTCGCAGGTCGGTGGCAACACGCCGCTGTCGCTCTATGTCCACATTCCGTTCTGCGAATCCGTCTGTTACTACTGTGCCTGCAACAAGGTCATCACCAAGCACCATGACCGGGCCACCGAGTACCTGCAGGCCCTGGTGACCGAGATGGACCTGACCCTGGAGCACCTGGGTCGCGGCGCTGCGGTTTCGCAGCTGCACTTGGGTGGCGGTTCGCCGACCTTTCTGAGCGATGCAGAGCTGAGCCAGCTGATGCAGGCCATGTTGGAGCGCTTCCGCCTGGCGCCCGGCGCCGAGGTGTCGATTGAAGTGGATCCGCGCACGGTCAGCGTCGAGCGCCTGGCCCATCTGCGCCAGCTGGGCTTCAACCGCCTGAGCTTTGGGGTGCAGGACTTTGACCCCGAGGTGCAGAAAGCCGTGCACCGCCAGCAGAGCTACGAGAGCGTCGAAGCGCTGATGGTGTCGGCCCGTGCTTTGGGTTTTGAGTCCACCAATGTCGATCTGATCTACGGCCTGCCGCTGCAAACGCCCGAGTCGTTCGCGCGCACCATCGAGCAGGTGGGGGCGCTCAAGCCCGACCGCATCGCGCTCTACGGCTACGCCCATTTGCCGCAGCGCTTCAAGCCGCAGCGCCGCATCAACGAGGCTGAGCTGCCGGTGGCGGGCGACAAGGTCACCATGCTGGCGGCGGCCATCAGCGGCTTTGAGCGACATGGCTACAGCTATATCGGCATGGACCACTTTGCCTTGGCCAGCGACTCCCTGGCCGTGGCCAAGCGCCAGGGCCGGCTGCACCGCAATTTCCAGGGCTACAGCACCCAGCCGGACTGCGACCTGATTGCGCTCGGCGTCTCGGCCATCGGCCGGGTGGGCGCCAGCTACAGCCAGAACGCCAAGACCCTGGAGGAATACTACGACGCGCTGAACCAGGGCCAGCTGCCCATCCAGCGCGGCTTGGCCCTCTCGCGGGACGATATCGTGCGCCGTGCCGTCATCATGGCCTTGATGTGCCAGGGGCGGCTGGAGTTCGAGTCCATCGAGCTGGCCCATCTGCTCAGCTTCGAGCAGTACTTCAAGCCCGAGATGGAGCGCATCCGCGAGCTGGCCGAGCAAGGCCTGGTCGTGCTGGAGCCGGGGGCCATCCAGGTCACGCCCATGGGCTGGTATTTCGTGCGCGCAGTTGCTATGGTGTTTGACCGATACCTGCAAGCCGACCGCAGCCGTGAGCGCTTCTCCCGCATCATCTGATCCCCATGCTTGACGCCAGCCTGGCCGCGTCCGCCGCCCTGATGGGGCTGGCGGGCACGCCGCACTGCCTGGCCATGTGCGGCGCCACCTGCGCGGCGGCGGGCGCGCGCTCGCCGCTCGCGTTTCAGTTCGGCCGCCTGCTCGGCTACAGCCTGGCCGGGGCGGTGGCGGCCGCCAGCATGCAGCTGCTCAGCCAGATGGGCCAGGCGACGGCCCTGCTGCGGCCTTTCTGGGTGCTCATTCACGTGGCGGCTTTTCTGCTCGGCATGTCTTTGCTGTGGCGGGGGCGCCAGCCGGCCTGGATGGAGCGTTTGGGTCAGGATGTGGCTCGCCAAGTCGAAGTGCCTGTGGCCGGTTTGCGGCAAGGTGGCTTGGCTTTGGCTGGCCCCAAGCGCGCGGCCCGGGCAGGCCTGGCCGGCTTGGCCTGGGTGGCCTGGCCTTGTGGTCTTTTGCAGTCGGCACTGCTGCTCTCCGCCCTGGCCTCGGGGCCGGCGCAGGGTGGGGCGGTGATGGCCAGTTTTGCCCTGAGCTCGGGTGCCGGTCTGGCGCTCGGGCCCTGGCTGCTGCGTCGCCTGCGCCAGTCCAAGGACGGCGGCGCCGAGGGCCTGCGCTGGTCCGTGCGCCTGGGTGGCCTGGGCCTGGCGTCCGCCTCGGCCTGGGCTTTGGGTCACGGGGTGTGGGCGCAGATAGCCGCCGTGTGCAGCCAGTGGGCCTGATCCAGGCGCCGAAATGCCAAGACTTATATAAGACTTGAGTCCGCAGCCGGCGCCGCTGACTTAGAATCGGCGCCCTAATCGTTCCACTCCTTGGGCCTGAAGATGGCCGATCTGGAAATCACATGACAGCAACGCAGCCGACCATCATCTACACCCTGACCGACGAAGCACCGCTGCTGGCGACGGCCTCGTTCCTGCCCATCGTGCAGGCCTTCACGGCGCCGGCCGGTGTTCGTGTCGAGACCAGCGACATCTCCGTGGCCGGTCGCATCCTGGGTCAGTTCCCGGAATTCTTGAGCGAAGAGCAGCGTGTGCCCGACCGCCTGTCGGAGCTGGGCAAGCTGACCCTGAAGCCGGAAGCCAACATCATCAAGCTGCCCAATATCAGCGCGTCGGTGGCGCAGCTGAAGGCGGCGATCAAGGAGCTGCAAGGCAAGGGCTACCCGATCCCGGATTACCCGGAAAGCCCCAAGACCGACGAAGAAAAAGACATCCGCGCCCGCTACGGCAAGTGCATCGGCAGCGCGGTAAACCCGGTGCTGCGTGAAGGCAATTCCGACCGCCGCGCCCCCAAGGCCGTCAAGGAATACGCCCGCAAGAACCCGCACAGCATGGCCGACTGGAGCCAGGCTTCGCGCTCGCATGTCTCGCACATGCATGGCGGCGATTTCTACCATGGCGAAAAGTCCATGACCCTGGACCGCGCGCGCAACGTCAAGATGGAGCTGATCACCAAGAGCGGTCAGACCATCGTGCTCAAGCCCAAGGTGGCCCTGCTGGACCGTGAGGTCATCGACAGCATGTTCATGAGCAAGAAGGCGCTGCTGGAGTTCTACGAGAAGGAAATCGAAGACGCGCGCCAGACCGGCGTGATGTTCTCGCTGCACGTCAAGGCCACCATGATGAAGGTCTCGCACCCCATCGTGTTCGGCCACTGCGTTCGCATCTTCTATCGTGAGGCGTTCGAGAAGCACGGCAAGCTGTTCGACGAGCTGGGCATCAACGTCAACAACGGCATGGTCGATCTGTACAACAAGATCGCCACCCTGCCGCAGAGCAAACAAGACGAGATCAAGCGCGATCTGCACGCGTGCCACGAGCACCGCCCCGAGCTGGCCATGGTCGACTCGGCCAAGGGCATCACCAATTTCCATTCGCCCAACGACATCATCGTCGACGCCTCCATGCCGGCCATGATCCGCAATGGCGGCAAGATGTGGGGCGCCGACGGCCGCCTGAAGGACGTCAAGGCCGTGATGCCGGAATCGACCTTCGCCCGCATCTACCAGGAGATGATCAACTTCTGCAAGTGGCACGGCGCCTTCGACCCCAAGACCATGGGCACGGTGCCCAATGTCGGTCTGATGGCCCAGCAGGCCGAAGAGTACGGCTCGCACGACAAGACCTTCGAGATCCCCGAAGACGGCGTGGCCAACATCACCGATCTGGACACCGGCGAAGTGCTGATGAGCCAGAACGTGGAGCAGGGCGACATCTGGCGTATGTGCCAGTGCAAGGACGCTGCCATCCGCGACTGGGTCAAGCTGGCCGTCAACCGTGCTCGCAACTCCGGCATGCCGGTGGTGTTTTGGCTCGATCAGTACCGCCCGCATGAGGCCCAGCTGATCACCAAGGTCAAGATGTACCTGCACGAGCACAACACGGCCGGTCTGGACATTCAGATCATGAGCCAGGTTCGCGCCATGCGTTACACCCTGGAGCGCGTGATCCGCGGTCTGGACACCATCAGCGCGACCGGCAACATCCTGCGTGACTACCTGACCGACCTGTTCCCCATCATGGAACTGGGCACCTCGGCCAAGATGCTGTCCATCGTGCCGCTGATGGCCGGTGGTGGCATGTACGAAACCGGCGCCGGCGGATCGGCCCCCAAGCATGTGCAACAGCTGGTGGAAGAGAACCACCTGCGCTGGGATTCGCTGGGTGAGTTCCTGGCTCTGGCGGTCAGCCTGGAAGACCTGGGCCTGAAGAACAACAACCCCAAGGCCAAGTTGCTGGCCAAGACGCTGGACGCCGCCACGGGCCAGCTGTTGGACAACAACAAGAACCCCAGCCCCAAGACCGGCCAGCTGGACAACCGCGGCAGCCAGTTCTACCTGGCCTTGTACTGGGCCCAGGCCCTGGCGGCGCAGAACGAGGATGCCGAACTGGCCGCCAAGTTCGCGCCCCTGGCCAAGGTGCTGGCCGAGAAGGAATCGGCCATCGTCGCCGAGCTGGCTGCGGTGCAAGGCAAGCCGGCCGATATCGGCGGTTACTACAAGCCCGACATGGCCAAGCTGGCCGAAGTGATGCGCCCGAGCCCCAGCTTCAACGCCGCCCTGGCCACGGTGCTGGGCTGATCAGCCACGGCGTCTTGAGCGCCTGAACCGTTGTCGTTTGCACCCTGCAAGCGGCGGCGGCCCCGAGAGAAAGCCGGTGCCCTGCATCGGCTTTTTCATATCCCGGCTTCGTCATTGAATGCCGCTAGAATTTTTGGCTGCCTTCTACGAGAGGGCATCCTGTCCCCTTCGGAGTACCTCCTACATGTTCCAGCACATCCAGGTCCCTGCCCAGGGCGCCAAAATCACCGTCAATGCCGACCATTCGCTGAATGTGCCGGATCAGCCCATCATTCCCTTCATCGAGGGTGATGGCACGGGCGCGGACATCACGCCGGTGATGATCAAGGTGGTCGATGCCGCGGTGGCCAAGGCCTACGGCGGCAAGCGTCAGATCCAGTGGATGGAAGTGTTCGCCGGTGAGAAGGCCACCCGCGTCTACGGCCCCGATGTCTGGCTGCCGGCCGAGACCCTGGAAGTGCTGCGCGACTACGTGGTCTCCATCAAGGGCCCGCTGACCACGCCGGTCGGTGGCGGCATCCGCTCGCTGAATGTGGCGCTGCGCCAGGAGCTGGATCTCTACGTCTGCCTGCGCCCGGTGCAGTATTTCAAGGGCGTGCCCTCGCCCCTGAAGGAGCCCGAGAAGACAAACATGGTGATCTTCCGTGAGAACTCGGAAGACATCTACGCCGGCATCGAGTACGAAGCCGAAAGCGAAAAGGCCAAGAAGCTGATCAAGTTCCTGCAAGAGGAAATGGGCGTCAAGAAGATCCGCTTCCCGGAGACCTCGGGCATCGGCATCAAGCCGGTCTCGCGTGAAGGCACCGAGCGTCTGGTGCGCAAGGCCATCCAGTACGCCATCGACAACGACAAGCCTAGCGTGACCATCGTGCACAAGGGCAACATCATGAAGTACACCGAGGGTGGCTTCCGTGACTGGGCCTACGCCCTGGCGCAGAAGGAATTTGGTGCCGAGCTGATCGATGGCGGCCCCTGGTGCCGTTTCATCAGCCCCAAGAGCGGCAAGCCCATCACCATCAAGGACTCGATCGCTGACGCTTTCCTGCAGCAGATCCTGCTGCGCCCGGCCGAGTATTCGGTGGTGGCCACGCTGAACCTCAATGGCGACTACATCTCCGATGCTTTGGCCGCGCAAGTGGGCGGTATCGGTATCGCCCCGGGCGCCAATATGTCCGATTCGGTCGCCTGTTTCGAAGCCACGCACGGCACCGCGCCCAAGTACGCCGGCAAGGACTATGTGAACCCGGGCAGCGAGATCCTTTCGGCCGAGATGATGCTGCGTCACCTGGGCTGGACGGAGGCGGCCGACCTGATCATCGCCTCGCTGGAGGCCGCCATCGCCAGCAAGCGGGTCACCTACGACTTCGCGCGCCTGATGGACGGCGCGGTGCAAGTGTCCTGCTCTGGCTTCGGTCAGGTCATGATCGACCACATGTGAGTTGGCGGTCCGGCCCTGGCGCCGGAGACCTGCAGCGCACAAAAAAAGGCCCGCATCTGCGGGCCTTTTTGCTTGGGGGACTGTGCCGTGGCACATGGCCGGGTGGCGGGTCCTCTTCGCCTGGGGGCAGCGGGCTGACCGAGTGCTCAGCGTTTCGCCGGTGCTGCCACCAGCGAGCGCCAGTCTCAGGCGGCTTCGCTGAGTTCTTCCTGCGCTTGCGCGGCCGTGGAATACAGCGGGGTGATGTTCTGGGCCAGCTGGCCTTTGGGGCCTTGAACCAGCTCGTAACTCACTTTGCCGCCTTGTTGCAGGGTTCGAAAACCCTCCATCTGGATGGCTGAAAAATGCGCGAACACATCTTCGCCGCCCGCTTCGGGTTCAATAAAGCCAAAGCCCTTGGCATCGTTGAACCACTTCACCGTTCCTATCGTCATAACGCCTCCGTCCCGGTGTCTATTGCACCGTGGCGGATTTTTGGCGGCGGCCTGTGCGCTGTCAATTCAGGGCCTGCCCGGATGGGGGAGACCCTTGGGTGCCTGCGTTTGATGAAAAAGCCCGGGGCGCGGGTCTAATTTCACTCTTGTTTTCTCCCCAGTCGGCGCAAGATGGATTTCGCAGGGCCAGCGGGTATCGGTGGCTCTCGATAGAATCAATCCATGCCAGATTTCCCCAGTCAACCGCCAATGCCACCCGGATTGCCGCCCGGGCGTGAAGATGCCGACGGCACGACCACTGTTGAGCGCCTGACGCAAAAAACCGAGCCGCCGCGCCTCTACCAGGTGCTGCTGCTCAACGACGACTTCACACCCATGGAGTTCGTGGTCATGGTTTTGCAGGAATATTTCCGACATGACCTGGATACGGCCACCCAGATCATGCTCAAAATCCACCACGATGGGCGTGGGGTCTGCGGCGTCTTCAGCAAGGACGTTGCGGCGACCAAGGTCGAATTGGTGCTGGCGGCCGCAAGGCGCGCCGGCCATCCTTTGCAGTGCATTATGGAGGCCGCATGATTGCGCAAGAGCTTGAAGTTAGCCTGCATATGGCG
>Ga0187843_10002410_pt1 | contig 11358 bp, 9 predicted proteins | sample SpaLakP09_SKY_43_FD_134516 | JGI IMG/M metagenome (GOLD analysis project Ga0187843, IMG submission 134516) | Oligotrophic lake water microbial communities from Sparkling Lake, Wisconsin, USA - SP09_SKY_43 | ecosystem: Environmental > Aquatic > Freshwater > Lake | place: USA: Sparkling Lake... | reverse complement strand
GCGCCGTAATAATCGGATCCATGAATTGCAAAAAAACCGCAACCCATTTATCGACAACCCGCAATGGGCGAAGGCGATATATGGCAGCCAATGTCCTGGCGTATAAACCCTTATTCCTTGAAGATGCGGGGTTGTTGCCTTCATTCGTTCGCCGCAGTCACATAGGGCACTATGCTCCTGCGGTTTCACTCACTCGGCGCCTACCCGAATCTTCAATGATTTTGGGTATAAACGCTAGTTCATAAATTAAAGGAGTAGCAATCGCTGCTCCTTTTTATTTTAAGCCTGAAAAAGCCATTTAATTTAGCTAGAATGCTCGTTAAAACAGACAGTGAACAATTATTATGACCCTCAACGATTTAATTGATGCATCATCCGCACAGTATGGCGATTTTTTACAATTCACTTTGGCGCAGCCAGAATCGGCAACCGCAGCAAGCTGGCATTTAGCAAATGGCACTTTAGTCGAGCTTTGGGATACTGGGATCCTGGTGTTTAATCCTCCAGCGGCATCTTCCATCGATTTGATTCTCTCTTCTGGGGTGCATGGCAATGAAACCGCGCCTATCGAGCTTTGTGCAGCGATCTGCCAAGATTTATTACAAGAGAAATTAGTGGCGACAACTCGGGTAATGTTTATTTTTGGTAACCCACCGGCAATGATTGCTGGAAAACGCGAGCTTGTTGACAATTTGAATCGGTTGTTTTCGGGGCATCATGCTAACGGATCTGCTGAATATTCTTGGGAACGTCAGCGCGCCGCTAAGCTTGAACAGTACGTCAGTCGATTCTATCAACAAGGTGGAGCGAACAAGTCGCGTGCCTTATATGATTTACACACGGCCATTCGCGGCTCGAAATTTGAAAAATTTGCCGTTTACCCATTTCTGCATGGGCAACCGTGGTCAGAAACTCAGTTTGAATTCTTAGCTGCTTGTGATGTGCATACGGTCCTGTTAATGCAAACGCCAGCCTCAACTTTTAGTTATTATGCAAGTCATGAGCATGGCGCAGCGGCGTTTACTATCGAGCTTGGAAAGGTTCGTCCCTTTGGTGAAAACGAGATGGCACGCTTTAGCGCATGTGATGATTCACTGCGTCGTTTAATTAGCGGAAAACCACTCGCGACGGTGCCATTCGCCCCTTCAAACTTCAATTTGTTTGCAGTTAATCGCGCCATTAATAAAACCAGTCATGAGTTTTCGTTAAGTTTTGCCACAGATATCGAGAACTTTACCCAGCTTCCAGTTGGTGCACTCTTGGCGATAGATGGGCAGACTGAGTATCGCGTCGAAGAAGGGGGCGAAGCAATTATATTCCCTAACGCCAATGTCGCTGTTGGCCAACGAGCCATGTTATTGGTGAAGCCGATTGACGTGCAGGGCCAGACGAAAGCTGATTAATCGCAATAGCGCTGTTCCATATCCAGCCCGTCACATTAGCAATGGCATCAGTTTGGCGGGCAAACATCATCATTGGCATCACCTTTATAGACCTGCTTTGCGCCATGCGAAGTCGAGGCTATATTGAGTCAATTGAGGGAATTTCATCGAGTTATTCGATTAATTTTCATCGCATTAGTTTTTTTAATGTAAATGCATCGAAAAAATCAGGCTGAAAATAGCCGCTATGCTAAGTTATATTGAGTAGTGCGGTTGCAATGCAGTTTACGTAAAGGTAAAGTTTGCGCCGCGAAACAAAAAAACTAACATTTGATTGTCACTCATTAGGTTGACGTACACGTAAACTATAAACACGCAACCATGGCATCAGCATCGCACTGATCACCAACAGTAGGCAATCCTGGGGAGACGCTGACTTCAGCTGCGACATAGATCGCAGGTCAGTCTGGTTCAATTTCACGGTAATCGCTGGCAAACAACCAAGGTCCGCGTTAGCCGAAACATAAAGAGAGATCTATGACCAACCCGAACAACGCCACCATTTCGACTATACATCTGGCTGAGTTTACCAGTGGCCACGCCCTGCAAATCCCAACATTACGGGTCCTTGCAGACGATGGAACCGTTTTTCCAGGTGCACAAGAACCTGAATTATCTAAAGAAACGGCTCTGCGGATGTATCAAAGCATGACCTTTATTCGCGTACTAGACGAGCGGATGCTAGCAGCACAGCGTCAAGGCCGCATTAGTTTCTATATGCAATGTTTAGGTGAAGAGGCGGCGACTGTCGGTAGTGCTGCCGCGTTACATGATGAAGATATGATCATGGCGCAGTACCGCGAACAAGGCGCTTTACGTTATCGTGGATTTAGCTTAGAGCAGTTTATGAATCAACTGTTTTCTAATGAGAAAGACCTTGGCAAAGGTCGGCAGATGCCAGTGCATTACGGTTCTCGTGACATCCATTACATGACAATTTCAAGCCCGCTTGGCACGCAAATTCCACAAGCTGCGGGTTATGCTTATGCGCAGAAACTGCGTGGCAAGTCGAACGTGACTATTTGTTACTTTGGCGAAGGTGCGGCCTCTGAAGGTGATTTCCACGCCGGTTTAAATATGGCTGCAGTGCATCAAGCGCCAGTATTGTTCTTCTGTCGCAATAATGGTTACGCGATTTCAACACCTGCCAATGAGCAATTTAAAGGTGATGGTATTGCTTGTCGCGGCGTGGGTTACGGTATGAAAGCTATCCGTGTCGACGGCGCCGATATTTTAGCGGTGTATCAAGCGACCAAACTTGCGCGTGATTATGCAATAGCGAACAACGAGCCTGTGTTACTTGAGTCAATAGCTTATCGGTTAGGTGCTCATTCTTCTAGTGATGATCCAAGTGGCTATCGCTCTAAAGAAGAAGAAGAGTTGTGGCGTAAAAACGATCCTGTCGCCCGTTTCCGTCTGTGGTTGCTCAATAAAGGCTGGCTAGATGATGCCGCTGATAAAGCGCAAATTGAAGGCTTACGTCAAGAAATCCTTGATGCTTTAAAAGTGGCGGAGAAAATAGCAAAACCTGGTATCGAGCATTTAATTTCCGATGTGTATGCCGAACCTATTCCTGAGCTTGAACGCCAACTTACTGAATTAAAAGAGCATATCCGTAAATACCCGGAAGCTTATCCAATCACGGCGGGGAGAATGCTGTAATGGCTAAAATGAATATGTTACAGGCCATCAACAATGCGCTGGATTTAGCGATGGCAAAAGATGATGGCGTTGTCTGCTTTGGTGAAGACGTTGGTCATTTCGGCGGTGTATTCCGTGCGACCTCAAAATTACAAGAAAAATACGGCAAGGCTCGCTGTTTTAATACGCCTTTAACCGAACAAGGGATTGCAGGTTTTGCCAACGGCATGGCGGCGCAAGGCATGAAGCCAGTCGCTGAAATTCAATTTGCTGATTATATTTTTCCGGCCTTTGACCAAATCGTCAACGAAACTGCAAAGTTTCGCTACCGTTCAGGCGATCAATTTAACGTCGGTGGTCTAGTATTCCGCACTCCTTATGGCGGTGGCATTGCCGGTGGTCATTACCATAGCCAATCGCCAGAAGCTTATTTTGCGCACACGCCTGGTTTAAAAATTGTGGTGCCACGCGATCCGGCCCAAGCCAAGGGTTTATTGTTAGCCTCCATTAATTGTCCAGATCCGGTGATATTCTTTGAGCCGAAGAAGCTTTATCGCGCTTCGGTTGGCGAAGTCTCTGAAGAGTATTATGAAATTCCAATTGGCAAAGCTGAAGTGATGCAAACCGGTAGCCAAGTCACAGTGTTGGCTTGGGGCGCGCAAATGGAAACAGTGCAAAAAGCTGTGGATATGGCAGCAGAGCATGGCATTTCTTGTGAATTGATTGACTTGCGTAGCATTTTACCTTGGGACGTCGACACTGTTGTTGCTTCAGTGAAGAAAACAGGTCGTTTGGTCATTAACCATGAAGCGCCGTTAACCGGTGGTTTTGCTGGTGAAATCGCAGCAACCATTCAAAAAGAATGTTTTTTACATTTAGAAAGCCCAATTTTGCGAGTCTGTGGTCTGGATATTCCATACCCGTTGGCACTGGAAAAAGAATATGTGCCAGATCATCTAAAAACTTTTGAAGCAATCAAAGCTTCAGTCAATTTCTAAGAGGCAGACAATGAAGCAAGATTTTATTCTGCCAGATATCGGCGAAGGGATTGTCGAGTGCGAACTCGTTGAGTGGTTAGTCAAAGAAGGCGATCAGATCGTCGAAGATCAACCAATATGCGATGTGATGACTGACAAAGCCTTAGTGCAAATTCCTGCCGTGCATAATGGTATCGTGAGCAAACTATACTACGCCAAAGGCGACATCGCGAAGGTACATGCGCCGTTATTCGAAATGACGCTTGCTGGCGATGCACCAGCGAGCGCAAGTGTCGTTGCTACTGCTACTGCTACCGCTTCTGCGCCTGTTGTTGCTTTGGCAGTGAGCGCTGGTGCCGCCACTTTTATTGAAGATTTTATCCTGCCGGATATCGGTGAAGGTATTGTTGAATGTGAAATAGTCGATTGGCTGGTCAAAGAAGGCGACATTATTGTTGAAGACCAACCGGTTTGCGATGTAATGACCGATAAAGCTTTAGTGCAAATCCCGGCCAAACATCCTGGTAAAGTTGTCAAACTTTACACAGCCAAAGGGCATATCGCTAAAGTCCATGCCCCATTATTTGCATTAGAATTGGCGGCGGCAGATGCCACAGGTGTAAATCAGAGTGCTGCTGTTGTGCAAGCGGCTGTTGTAGCGGCACCGCAAGTGACGATCAATCGGGATGCTCCGGCTGCGACTCGTCAGGTTATGCCTGCCAATCACAAAGCGCTAGCGAGCCCTGCAGTGCGACGCTTAGCACGTGAGCTGGGTGTCGACATTCATCAAGTTCCAGGTTCAGGTCCAAAAGGCCGTGTATTTAAAGCGGATGTGCAGCAATTCTCCCAAGGTGAGGTGACTGTTGCACCAAGCGCTTCGCAAGTTGGCGTTACCCACGAGACTGCTAAGGTCGCTCCAGCGCTGCAAGCAACATCTGCACGTCGCGTTGAGCCAATTAAGGGCATCAAAGCAGCAATGGCGCGGCAGATGACTGAATCGGTTTCGACGATTCCGCATTTCACGTACTGCGAAGAAATTGACTTAACAGAGCTCATTGCGCTGCGCTTACAGCTCAAAGACGGTCTTGCGAAACAAGGCGTGAAACTGACCATGATGCCGTTTTTTATGAAAGCGATGTCTTTGGCTATTCATGAATTCCCGATCTTAAATAGCCAAGTGAATGCCGATTGTACTGAATTGACTTATTTTGATGAACATAACATCGGTATTGCGGTGGATTCTAAAGTCGGTTTATTAGTGCCTAACATTAAAGGTTGTCAGGGTAAAAGCATTGTTGAAATTGCCAATGACTTGACTCGATTAACTGATTTAGCGCGTGAAGGGCGTGTCAGTCCAGCCGATCTCAAAGGCGGGACTATCACCATTTCCAATATTGGCGCCATTGGTGGCACTGTGGCCACACCGATAATTAACAAACCAGAAGTCGCCATTGTCGCATTAGGCAAAGTGCAACAATTACCGCGATTTGATAGCAAAGGTCATGTGGTTGCCCGTTCTATCATGCAGGTTAGTTGGTCTGGGGATCATCGCGTGATTGATGGCGGAACTATTGCGCGTTTCACCAATCTCTGGAAAAAATATCTGGAAGAGCCAAGTTCAATGCTAATTGCCATGCGCTAATTGCTGGTCAAGTTGAAGTAAAACTGCTAAAAATCCGCTACGGCGGATTTTTTATTGCCGAAAATTGGCTGAGCTTCCCGCTACGACAATGGGTTGGTGTTCAGTGTTTTTCAGTTTGCACGCCAAGGTTAACGATGGAAAAGCATCAACTTCGAAACTTTTATATCCCCGAAGAGCAATCGTTCTATTTATTAAATGCCAATGACGCGAAAAAGCTTAAAGATTGGGTTGCGCTGTGTATCGATGAGCTGCAAAAGTTGGGCTATCAGCAAATTGAGCTTGTCGGCAAGGGCGCCTATGGTTTTGCTTTTGCTGGTATTGATCAGGCAAAACGAGCCTATGTTTTTAAATTCTCTCGGATCAATTTACCGCAGCATATCCAAGAGCGGTTGGCTGATGAAGCTTTTATGTTATCGCAAGTGCAGCATCCCAATATTCCGGCATTTGTAACTTACCAAGTTGTCAAAAAGCAGGGGATTTTGATGATGGGCCGCGCGCAAGGTATCGATCTTGAGCAATACGGGCTGCGCCATGGTCGATTGCCAGTGCGACTGGTCATCGATATTGCCGCGCAATTGGCAAGCTTGTTATTGGTGCTACGTGCACATCAGAAGGATGGAGCTGCAAGCCCGATAGTGCATGGCGATATTAAGCCATCGAATATTGTATTTGAGGAAAGTTCTGGAGCACTGAGTCTAGTGGATTGGGGATCTTCAGTATTTGCGCAAGTTGACGAGCATGGCCATTATATTTCCAATAATGTGATGGCATTGATGTCATCTGATCTACAAAGCTCTAATGCACGGCTTGGCGACGTCTATTTTATTGGCGCTGAGCAGCGGCAGGGGGCTCTTTCCAGTCCACGCTTTGACGAGCAAGGTGTTGCTGGTACTTTGTATGCTCTGGCTTCCGGTCAATCCTGTCGTTTTGGCCGCAAAGCAATCCCGGCGCGTAGCTTAGGGTTACCGATGGAGTTTGCGACAGTGTTGGATAGTATGCTGGCGGATGATCCGGCGCTGCGCGCGCAAGCTGGCGATTATTTTCTAAAAGCGATGCCGAGATTAAGTCGATTGGTTTTACCGGCGTTACCTTTGTTGCCAACACTTTCGTTGCTTCCTGTGGGTTTAAGCCACTATGACAAAGAACTAGACACCGTTGTCTATTCGTCACGTAAATCATTTTTACGCGAACACAGTGACGAAATGGGCATTCAGTATGTCGATGATGTGCAGCTCGAACGGTATTACAAAAACTATTTAGAAGGGATGGGGGAAACTGAAAAAGCCTTTGTCGCAGCGGTGAGTCGACTTGGGCGATACCCTGTTGTTGGTGGTTTAGCCATTCATTGGCAGCAGCAGGGCGTCTATGTCGATTGCCACTTACATCTTTATCAACGTGAATTATTGCCCGCTTTTACTATCGCGGTGAATAACGTGGTTTATTTAGCGCAAGCTATCGCCAAAGTCGGCACCTTTAAAGCCTGTTTATTTGATGCTCGCCAAACCATACATTTGTCTCGCAGTGCTTTAAACGAAGCCTTTATTGTCCCTGCAGCATTGTATATTCCTTATGAAATTACCGAGGTAAATGAAAGGGAACAAGCAGCAAAACAGCATTCATACTTTGAAGATGGTAAAGATCCTGACGAGCAATTGGTGCTCCCTGATGCCATTATGGATGACATTGCAGCGCTAAATTTGATTCGGCATACCGGCTGTATTATTTTTGAAGTAACAACTTACTATATGAAAATTCATCATTATTTTCATTTGCTTGATGCGGCAGCAGAGCCTGCGTTTAAACAGTTATTGGCGAATATCGTCAGCAAAATTTGTTTAATTTCAGGGGAGGGCGTCGCTGGTTTTATGAAGTTACCCCATAAAGATACTCGACATTTTCAGCATCAAATGGTTCAGGGACAGTGTTTGTACCCGGCAAATCCGCAACATTGGTTGCAAGAACACCCGCAATAAACGCAATCATTGCAAACAATCTGATAATCACTATGATATCGACAAAATAATTATAAGGTGATCTGACATTGAAACCTACCAACCTATTTTTTACTTCTTTCAGTTTGCTGTTGTGTGTTGTGATCCACGGAAAGGTATTCGCCAATGCTGCCGCAACTGATTCGCATAGTTTTGCCAATGTGCAGGATGTGCGTACGACCAATTTATCGTTAGATTTGACGGTTGATTTCACTCGAAAACAGTTGTCCGGATACGCTGAGCACCAATTGCAGTGGTTAAATCCAAAAGCAACACGCTTCATCGTAGACACCCGAGCGCTCGTGGTAGAAAAAGTTCAAGGATTGGCCGCTGATGGCCAATGGTCTGATATCAAGTATGTGCTCGGAATTGCCGACCCGATTAAAGGCCAACCATTGACGATGCAACTTACGCCCAAGGTGAGTACAGTTCGCATTTTTTACCATACCACCGATGGCACTACAGGTTTACAATGGCTGTCAGCGATGCAGACCACTGAGAAGAAACAACCGTTTTTGTTCAGTCAGTCCCAAGCCATCCACGCTCGCAGTTGGATCCCGCTGCAAGATACTCCAGCGGTTCGGCTGACTTATCAAGCCCATATCCGCACGCCCAAAGATTTACTCGCGGTGATGAGTGCCGATAACAGCAAAAACACTGAACGCGATGGCGATTATCAATTTAGTATGCCGCAGAAAGTCCCAGCTTATTTGATTGCATTGGCCGTAGGAGACTTACATTTTAAAGAAATGTCTGAACAAACAGGCATATACGCGGAAAAAGCTTGGCTAGATAAAGCAGTCTATGAGTTTGCTGACACCCAGAAAATGATTGATGTGGCCAGTAAGTTATACGGCGAATATCATTGGGGCCGTTATGATCTGCTAATTTTACCTTCGAGCTTCCCCTTTGGTGGCATGGAAAACCCGCGTTTGTCATTTATTACACCGACAGTGATCACTGGAGATCGCAGCTTAGTTAGCCTTATTGCCCACGAACTAGCTCATAGTTGGTCAGGCAACTTGATTACAAACAGTAGCTGGAATGACCTTTGGATCAACGAAGGTTTTACCAATTTTGTCGAAAACCGATTGATGCGGGAAGTGTATGGCGATGCGCGTGCCGACATGGAAGCGAATCTTTCTTACCACGAATTACTTCGCGATATGCATGGACTGTCACCTTTAGATACGGCATTACGTGTCGATCTCACAGGGCGAGATCCGGATGATGCCTTTTCGCTTGTGCCTTATGTAAAAGGCCAGTTGTTTTTAAGTTGGCTGGAATTTAAATTTGGTCAAGCGCGTTTTGATGAATTTATGGCCGGTTATTTTGGTAAGCATCAGTTCCAATCCATGGATACCAAGGTGTTTTTACAGTTTTTAACCGAGCAACTTATCAACAAATATCCAGGCGTGGTTACAGCGCAACAAATTGAGCAATGGGTCGATAAACCAGGGATCCCTGCCGATGCGGTAGTTAGCCAATCGGATGCTTTTGTGAAAGTAGAAGCGCAATTAAAATTGTGGCTAACTCAAGAACAACCACTACGCCGGCTCAATACCACCAAATGGACTGTGCACGAGTGGCTGCATTTCATCAACCAGTTACCAAGAGAATTGTCATTTGCGCAATTATCTGAGCTCGATGAAGTGTATATGTTCAGCAGTAGTCTGAATGCCGAAATATTTGTGGCTTGGGCGCGGTTGACCATTCCGCAAAATTACCCGCCCATCTTCACCCCATTGCGCAAGTTTCTACTCGAAGTGGGGAGGACAAAATTTGTGGTCCCACTTTATAAAGAATTAAAAGCCAATCCGGAGAAAAGCGGTTGGGCATCAGCAATTTACCGTGATGCACGCGCGGGCTACCATCCCTTAACGCAAAGCCAAATCGATAAATTTTTATTTTGATTTACATTTAATCACTCATCAAAAAACGCCAAGCTGTTATCCTGCTTGGCGTTATTTTTTGGAGTGAACAATCATGCAACTAACACCTAAAATTCTACTGTTGGCAATCTCCGTCTTAAGCCCTGTGCTTTTCGCATCGCAACCGAAAGAGCGTGCAGTCACTGTCCAAGGGGCTGGCGCGGTTGAACATGTATCCGATCAAGCCCTATTGCGTTTACAATTTATTGCGCGGGACAACCAAGTGATAAAGGCAAAAAATAAGGTGGATGCACAAACTCAGGCTTTTACTAATTTTGTGCTCAGTAAAAAAATCGCAAAAAAAGATCTAAATAACGCACTAGTGCGGGTGCGGGCCGAGTATCCAACCGTGGAACAACCAACCCCTGGATTTGTTGCAGAGCGCGAAGTGACTGTGGTTTTTAGCGATTTAACGCTGTATCCGCAGGTGCTTGAATTTGCAGCAAACTTGGGACAAGTTGATATTCAACCCGTTGAATTATTACAAAGTAACGCAATCGAGTTATATGACCAGGCTTTAATTGCCGCCATCGATGATGCGAAGCGAAAAGCGACGATTTTAGCCAAGCAAAGTGGTGCCAAAATTGGCAAGGTACTTACCATTAATGAACAAAGTTTGGGTCGGCCGATGTTGCGTAAAATGGCTATGAGCGCTGATTCTGGTATGGAAACAGGCACGCAAATGATTCGTGCTGAGGTTTCAGTTGAATTCCAGCTGCTTGAACCGTGATAAATATTCGGCAAAAGGTTTAATTTTGCGGCCAAACCAAGTAAGGTAATGGCCTTTATTTCTAGAAGCTTTTGATTGCTGATGTTTGCTGAAAAAAACACCTTTTATGACACCTTGGTTGCGCAGGCCGATGCTCTTATCGCCGACGAACCAGATTTTATTGCCAATATGGCGAATTTAAGTGCGCTATTGTTCCTCGAAATGCCAGATCTGAATTGGTCTGGCTTTTATATCCTGCGAAATAACGAACTGGTACTTGGCCCATTCCAAGGCAAACCTGCTTGTGTGCGAATTGCCGTTGGCAAGGGCGTTTGTGGGACTGCGGTAGCAACGGGCGACATTCAATTGGTTCGTGATGTTCACGAATTCCCAGGTCATATCGCCTGTGATGCTGCAAGTAACTCTGAAATTGTGTTGCCAATTCGCCATAATGGTCAAATTATTGCGGTATTGGATATTGATAGCCCTTCAATTGCCCGTTTTGACCAAGCTGATGCCGCAGGACTATCGCGAATAGTGCAAGTTTTCGAGCAGCGCTTGGAACAAACACTATGAAAGACAGTATTTCAATTCAAGACTTCCTGTTTGAACAGAACCAAGTCGGTGATTGGGAAGGGGAAGAAGAGTTGGTTGCTGACCGCATCAATGCTATATTTCATGCGGTCTGGCTAATAATTCCAGATGAAACACCGGTGCCAGCGATAGATAAGCTATTGAATGACATTTGGGATCAACTTCGTGGCAGTGAAGTATTGCTCGATGTTGATGAACACGAATTGATTGGTTGGGCCCTTGCGCACAGCCGTCAATACCTTGAAGAAGTCCGCCATCCTGATGAAGATGCTGAAGATGACGACGACGTAGAAGATGATAATGAAGAAGAGTATTAATTAATGACCAGCCAAGTCGAACCTCAAGTAAAACCGCATAACGTGAAAGAAGTTGTCGCGTTGCTCGCCGAGCAGTTCCCGTTGTGTTTTAGTCTGGCTGGTGCCGCTAAACCG
>Ga0187843_10002409_pt1 | contig 11360 bp, 18 predicted proteins | sample SpaLakP09_SKY_43_FD_134516 | JGI IMG/M metagenome (GOLD analysis project Ga0187843, IMG submission 134516) | Oligotrophic lake water microbial communities from Sparkling Lake, Wisconsin, USA - SP09_SKY_43 | ecosystem: Environmental > Aquatic > Freshwater > Lake | place: USA: Sparkling Lake... | reverse complement strand
GGATTCGACAGGGGTGCAGATTCTGCGGGGGTGCGAAATTTGCGGGGGTCGATCTTATAGACCGTGCTGCGGCCTTTGCGCATGAGGCGCGTGATGATGCCCTCGCCTTCCATGTCCGCAACGTGCTGCTGCACCGTGCGCTCGCCCATGCTGCACTTCGCCGCAATGGCCTGCACCGATGGGTAGCACTCGCCCTGGTCGTTGGCGTTGTCGCACAGCGCCAGAAGCACCAATTTCCTGCCAGCCGGCAGATCGGTCTTCCAAGCGAGTGTCATCAGGGCAATACTCATTATTCAGCCTTCAACAAACCCTTGCGGGTCAAAACTTGGTGGGTCAGCGTGACCGCCTCTTCGAAGCGCTCAAGCATCTGTTCGTGTGTCATGCCTGCAGGGCGCGGCGCGCGGCCGTCCAGTACGTCATGGCAGGCGCTGCAGCCATACGCTGCGCGGGTATCTGGGGCCTTCAGGCCCATGCCCTTGCCGTCCTTCAGCTGGTTGCTGTGGCAGAGCACGGTGGTATCGGTGCGGTGGTTGCACACCAACGGGAAGCGCAGCGTGCATTCCTGATCGCGCGCGGAGGCGCGGATCTTGGTTAGCTTGGGCTTGGAGACCTTCCGGGCCTTCATCTGGGACGACGCAACGCGCAGCAGGCCGGCGCCAGGCTTGGCAAACCCGGTGCGTTTCATGGGCTTGGTGCTCGATTTCAGTGGGGTTCGGCGCATCACAGCGAGCAAACCCGGCAAGTTGTTGCGCGTGAGGTCTTGCGGAGGGGGCGACCGCGCTCGAATTCTTTACGCAACTCCTTGAGAGAGGCAGGCCAGGTGTCGCGCTGCGGGCTGCGGAATGTATGGCCGTGGCGCTCTTCAATCTCTTCACCAGCGGCGTACTGGTCTGGATGGTCGCGCCAGAGCGCAAACCACTCCTCAAGGCGCTGGTAAGGGCAAACGCCGCAATCGGTGCGCGCAGGGATCGTAACGCCGCGCTGGTCAAGGTATTGCCAGACATCGCACTCTTTCCAGCCCCAGTCGCGCATGTCGAACTTGATAAGCATGTCCTCGCCAAAGATGCCCTTGCGGATTTCCTCGTCGGCACGCAGACCAACATGCAGGACAGTATCATCTGGCAGGGTCTGAAAATAGGCGATAGTTGGCTCGATCTTCAGCATCCGCGTGCAGAAGCGGCTACGGAAGTTGGGGAGCATTTTCTGCTCTTCGATCAAACCGAACAGATCAGTGTGGTATCGAACAGGCTTGATCTCGGCGCCAAGCATGTCCTCCAGCTTGGCCCAGTGCGCCACCATTTCCGGCAGCTCGTTGCCGGTGGCGTTACAAATGTACTCGTAGTCCTTGGGCTCAATTTCCGCCAGGCGCAAAGCCAAAGCAGTCGAATCCTTGCCACCAGAGAGGCCCACAATATGCCGCGCCATCAGTTGATCCCCTTTCCCAGCTGCCAGCGCACATAGGGAATGCGGATGCGGTCATGGAAGCGCTCAGCGGCGGCAGGGTCGTGATCCAGCTTGCTGCGCTTGTCCACCTCGCACACCCGGCGCACCAGGTCGGCTGCCTTTTCCGGGGTGTCGTAGGGCGCGTCGTCCTGCCACTTCGCATCGAGGAATTCACGGAACTGCGGCTGACCGCAGAAGATCCCAGCCAGCTTGGCGAGTGCCCCGCCCTTCTCAGTGGTCTTCATCCTGCTTTTCCTTGGTAGATCTTCGACAACCAAATAGTGATGGGGCGGTGATGCGCATGAGGCAGCTTGGACACTCCCATGCCCGCTTTTTCACAAACCCCGGCACGGCACGCGCTCATCGCCACAGAGCCCCAAGCACGCTTATCCGGCGGTGGCGGGACATCGGCAGAAACAGCGCTGACATCTTCTGTCGTAAACAGCGCGTGCTCACGGGCGTACTTTCGGAAAGCCGCCTGCGCTAATTCGGTCCAGTCCGCGCAAGTGCGGTCTGCATGATCTGCGGCGCGCTCCGCCCCTTGAAGAGCAAGGGCAAACCCCGATTGCGGGCCGGCACTCATTTCTTCGTCCCAACTTGGCCCAACACGTCCCCATGCTCAAAGGCCTGAACTTCCGGATGCAGCACACCGCGGTAGCTTTTCAGCACGTGATACGAAAGAAGCTTTTCCGTGGGCACGCCCTGCATCGCAGCACGCACTTCCAGGCTGTCAGCCTCGTCTTTCGGCAGGTCTACCTGCAGCTGCCGGCGGTTCATTGACGCGGCCCAGGTTGGGACAAATCGGCACTGACAGCAGACAGCTGCGCCGGCAAGATGCCAACTGAGCCAAGCAAGTGCTGCGCTGCAATCCGGGCCAAAGCCGCCGACACGCTGTCCAGCTGGTTCAGCTCCATGTACAGCAGCAGAGCGCTGTACACGTGATCGGGCACTCGGGTCTTGACCTCATTGCGATACGCGGCACGGGGCTTCATGTGGAACCTGTCTAAAAGGATGAAGATGAGAACAAATATTTTTTCAAAGGACTATGAGGTCCACGGTGTCATGGACGCGCACCCAACCCATGCAGACACTGCGATCTCTAATCGCAGTCACTACCCAGAATGCTTTTCTCCCCAGACATCAGGGCGCAACGCTGCCAGCGAAAGTCGAGGCTCCGCATGCACCAACCTCTTGCAAAGGTCTGTGCTGGGGCGGCGGTGGCCGCCAGCGATCAAATAGAAGTAGCCGACAGACGAATCCACAGAGCTGGCGAGGGCCTCACGCTCTTCCGGTGCCGATTGCTTGAGGAAGGTTTTCATGTCCATAACTTACTTTACCAATTGGATAAAGAAGTCTCAAGCATTTTGTTTACCTTTTTGATTATTTATCTTTTGGATAAATAGGGACACCATAACGTCATGCTTATTTCAGACATTCGTCGCGCCAACGTGCGCGCACTAATTACCCAGCTCGGCGGCCAAGCCGAGTTCGGCCGCCGCATCGAAATGTCGGATTCCCAGGTCAGTCAGCTGGTCGGAGAAAAGCACACAAAGAACATCGGCAACATCATTGCCAGGCGCATAGAGAAAGCCCTGGGTAAGCCGGAAGGTTGGCTGGATGTTGATCAGACCCGCGAATTCGCTACATCCTTCGAAGTCAGAAAAGTAGTTAGCTATGAGGGCGACAATCCTGATGTCGTTGAAATACCGCGCGTCAAGCTGCGGCTATCGGCAGGCATTAGTGGATTTTCAACAGAGGTTGATGAGACTGAGAGAGGATCTGCACTGAGCTTCCGCAAGGATTGGCTACAGAAACACAATCTTGATCCGGAGCGCCTCCTCGTCGTGGGGGTTCGAGGAGACAGCATGGAGCCCACCATGTCAGATGGCGACAGCGCGCTGATCAACCTCGCCGATACCCAGTTAAAGGACAATAAAATCTATGCCGTCAACTTTGATGGCGAAGCAGTAATCAAACGCCTGGTAAAGGACTTTGGCCGATGGTTCCTTGTGTCTGATAACCCGGATCAAAAGCGATATCACCGACAAGAATGCACTGGTGCCACTTGCATCATCATTGGTCGGGTATTGGTAGCCCAGCGCATGCTTTGATCTTTAGTCACCAAAGCCATCCCTAGCCCGCAATCGCGGGCTTTTTTTCGTCCAAAGAAACGTATTTAATCTTTTCGGTAAATACTCCTTGCACTGCATTTATCTTTTTAGTAAAGTAATCTCATCGGATTTCCAAAAGCCTCAGCCGCCCCTCGGTGTCCCCCTCACCTCTTTTCGGCTGGAAGCATCCCGCGCCGGTTCTAGGCTTTCCGGCAATTTACTTGCGATGGAGATGTGATGAGAACGCTTTTTGACCAGCTCACAGAAGACGAACGCTGCACGGTGGCTCTCCTGATCGGCGCTGACTCAAAGTCAGTCCGTTTCCGCAACATTCTCCGCGAAACTCCGGCACTTCCGGGCAGCTTCACGCTCGGCGAGGCGGCGGAATCCTATTGCGCACAGATCTTGAAGTTCTTGAAAAAAGAAACCACGGCTTAACTGCCCCTCTGCCAACCACGAGAGAAGAAGACATGGCCACCGCCAAGAAACCAGTGATCCCTCAGCCGAAGAAGCCAGCGGCAAAGCCGGTCGATCTGTCGGCGCTGCTGAATCTGCCAGCCCAGATGGAAGCTGGCTTCCAGCGAGTCATCGACGTGCTGAGCAAACCCGCTCTGGCAAACTCGGCGCCGGCGCTCCAGACCGCCACTGGAATGCGGCCGAACGCCTGGAGGCCATTCTCACCATCTTCAGCGGCAAGCAGGCGCAGAACATCCTGCAGGACACGCTGGAGGCCGGCGGCCCACCGTCGCGCGAACAGCTGCTGCGCATGGCTGACAAGCACATTGCCGCACGAGGTGGCAAATGACATGCCGCTATCGCTACGTCTTCGCCGACGGATCCCTGCGTACCGGAGAGCAGGTCGGCTCCCCCGCCATCATCGAAGCCGCCGGCTACCTTGCCGGGGCCCTGGGTGTCACCGTGCTGGTGCTCGCATGAAGAACTTCTGCCTGGGCTTCGCATGCGGCGCGTGCTTCATCGTTGCCGCTGTTTTCTTCCTCGCCTCGCAATCCGCGAAGGCTGCACCACCGCAAGCCGCTTGCTGGAGGACAAGATGAAATTCGTCGCGGCCATCCCGGTTTTCTTCCGTCTCTACGGATTCCATCGTCGAGGCGGCAAGCAAGTGACCGCTGCAGTCCGCCTCTCGGCTCGCGCATTCGAGAGCCCCTTTTACCGCTGAATTGTATTCCCCCTGCCCGCTTCCCTCGGGCCTCGCGCTGGCAGTCCGCCGGAAATAGGCTGCCGCCCTTTTAATTTCACTGGGACCACCTATGGACATCACTATCAAGATTGACATCGAGAAGGCAATCGCCGGAGCGCTGACGCCCGAGAAGCTGACACCCATTCTCGATAAGCATGTTGCAGAAGCAATCACCTCGGCTATCAGCAATGCTACCGGCTACGACAGCGATTTCCGCAAGACGCTGAAGGAGCAGATCAAGGACGCTATGCCGCATGGGCTGCGACTGGATGAAGTATCGAAGTTCCAACACATCCTGAATGGCGCACTCAATGCCGCCGTATCAGGGGCGAACAATGAAGCGGTTCGTACGGCAATCGAAAAGAGTGTCGTCGGCTCCATCGCTTCCGCCCCTGCGTCAATCAAGCTGAGCGAGTTCATGGAGCTGGTGCGTGATGGCCTCCATGTCGAAGGCGGAGCCAAGTTCTACGCTTACTTGGACTCCAGCTATAGCCTTCATCACCTCTACCTTGACAAAGACCCCGCGCCAGGATCGTCCACTAGCTTCCGTGGCGGTTACCTCTCTCGGGAGGATCGCAAGTACAGCGCAGCATACTCCCTCGCCTTCAACAAGGAAGGCGAAGTGTATGCGCTGAAGCTTGACGAGAAGGTGATCACTCCGGCCAGCCTGCCAAATGTGATCGGCTCCTTCGATGCGTTGCTCATGAGCATGTACGTCGGACGGACTCGCCTGATCGCTGACATCGACGATGGCGACATCGAGTGCATGGCCACCGAACAGTACGACGACTAAGGGGCTGCCATGTTCAGAAACGCTCAAATCTACCGCCTGCCAAAGAACTGGAGTATCACGGCCGAGCAACTGGCGCAGCAGCTGGCGCCACAGGCCTTCACGCCTGCCGGCAACATGGATATGCAGTCGCAAGGCTGGATCCAGCCGCGCGAAAGCTCCAATGGCCTCGTGCACCAGGTCAATCGCCAGCTCCTGCTGCGCCTGCAGACCGAGAAGAAAATCCTGCCGTCTTCGGTGATCAACCAGGTCACCCGCGAGCGCGCAAAGGAGCTGGAGGAACAGCAAGGCTTCCCGCCGGGCCGCAAGCAGACCAAAGAGCTGAAGGAGCAGGTCACCGATGAACTGCTGCCACGCGCTTTCACGCGCCTGTCCAGCATGTGGGTCTGGATCGATCCGGTGAATGGCTGGCTGGTGGCAGACAGCAGCACGCCGGCCAAAGCCGAGGAAGCGTTCAAGCTGCTGTTCAAGGCCGTACCGAAATTCCCGCTGGAGACCGTGCGCACCGTGATGTCGCCTGGCGCAGCCATGACCGACTGGCTGGCCAGCGACGAGGCGCCGGAAGGCTTCACCGTGGATCAGGACACCGAGCTGCGCTCCACCGCCGAGAGCCGTGCAACCGTACGCTACGTCCGCCATACCCTGGAAGCCGACCAACTCCGGCAGCACATCGAGACCGGCAAGCAGTGCACGCGCCTCGCACTCACCTGGGCCGACAAGATCAGCTTCACCCTGGCCGAGAATCTGTCCGTCAAGAAGATCGCGCTGCTGGACGTACTGAAGGAAAACCACGATCTGACCGGTAAGAACGATGACGAGCGCTTCGATGGTGATTTCATGCTGTTCGCTGGTGAAATGAGCGGCCTGCTGGCCGCGCTGGTTGCTGCCCTGGGTGGAGAGCATACCGACGAGGAGAAATCCCATGTCCAATAAGCCCAGCTGGCGCAAGCTTATGGATCTCGGCGCAGTCAAGCGCACAGATGCCGGCCTGTGGGCTCGCCCCAGTGCCATCCGGATCCTCCCCGGCTTCAACCTGCGCGACATCGAGGCGCCAGGCTACCGCGATGACATCGAGAGCCTGAAGGATCACAAGCGCCGGGGCGGCAAGGTGCCGCCCCTGGAAGTCAGCTTGTCCGCCGACGGCCGAGGCGTGGATGTCATCGACGGCCACCGCCGCACCACTGCAGATCAAGAGCTGATTGCAGAGGGCCTGAAGATCGAATGGATCCGCATTGAGCCGTTCGAAGGCAATGACCTGGAGCGCCAGGCGCGCATCCTCACCAGCCAGGATAACCGCAAGCTTCTCCCGCTGGAGCTGGCCGAAGGCTATCGCCGCCTCAAGGCGTTCGGGCTCAACAATGAGGAGATCGCCAAGCTGGTAGGGAAAACGCGCCAGCACATTGAGCAGATGCTCCTGTTATCGGCCGCGCCGCATTCGGTGCAAATGATGGTCCGCGCCGGCGAGACTGCGGCGAGCACCGCCATCGAGGCCGTGCGCGAGCATGGAGACAAGGCCGCAGAGGTCTTGGATTCGGCAAAGAAGACTGTCGCGGCCGCTGGCGGCAAGAAGATCACCACCGCCGCCATCCGGCCGTGGAGCCCTCCTCCGCGCGCGGTGCTGCCAATGGTCTCGGCCGTTGATGCTGTGGTGCAGGCCATCCCCGAGCATGTGCGCCAGGCGCTGCAGGACAAACCTGCCGACGATCAAGTGATCGAGCTGCCCGCCGCTGTCGTCTACGAGCTGCTGGCGCAGCAAGCCGCAATTCAGGCGCTGCGTACCAAGGCTGAAAAGAAGGCCGCCGCGCCCGCTGACAACGCTGGAGACCATCATGCCGATTGAGAGCAAAGACGACTTCACCCGCCATTCTGACGATATCGCGGTTGACCAGTTTGCAGAGGTTCTGAAGGCGAAACTGGCCGATGCCCGCACCAAGGGCCGCAGCGGCTGGCAGGAATGCGATCCCGCCGAACTCTCCTACATGCTGCGCGAGCACGTTGAAAAGGGCGATCCTCGCGATGTGGCGAACTTCTGCATGTTCCTGTGGAGCCTGGGAAAACCCATCGGTGATGCCCGCCCAGTGGTCAACCTGCAGCTCACCCCGCTGGATGGTATCCAAGTCTGGATCGATGCATACACCAATGCCCCCAACGGCCCACACTTCATGGGCCATGGCCTAACCGCTCACCTCCTGCGCGAGTATCTGGCGCTCCGCAAATTGCTTGCCCAGCGCACCCCGCCGCCGCTTCCTGAGACGCACTACAACGGCTCGGGCGATGGCAGTGAACCCCTTTACACGGCGGACATGCTGCATCTGTATGCCAGCCAGTATGCCGCCTCTCTCGCGCTACCAGCAGGGCCGGTGCCTAAGTCCGTATGGTTCGATCCTAGCGATGCAGTTGAACGTCTTTTGCGTGTGGAGGAGTGGATTCAGTCCATGCCAGCATTCGATGAATCAAAAACATATCTCAGGTCGTTGCAGTCAGCGATCCGCATTCTGAATGCCCCAATTACTCCAGACGAAGGCTGGAAGCTGGTGCCGACGAAGCCGACCGAAGAAATGGCAAAGGCGTATATGTCCGTTTCCATGAAATCCTGGCCCCAGCGATATTTAGCAATGCTTGATGCGGCTCCACAACCTCCCGAAGCATCGCCAGCGGTGGCGCAGCCGGCGGCGGATGAGCGGGATGCGCAGCGATATCGCTGGCTGAAGAGCCAATGCGGTCAAGAACATCATTCGCTGCTCACGGTCCAGCACGAATTGGATGGAATCGTAAGCGGGGCTGATCTTGATGCGGCTATCGACAACTCCCGCGCCGCACTCGACCAACCAGCAGAAGAAGGAGGGAAATCGTGAGCCTAATCCAGACCTACCTTATTGGTTTGAATCAACTCAAGTCCGTGCTGATACGCTCGTGCAATTGCGTCAGACTCACTTTCAAACCGAATTTCACGAGTAACGTGTCTTACGCTGGGAACAACGACACTCTCTTGATCCGACTTTCTTTCAAAAATTACGCTGCTTTCCCACTCCCCATTACCCAAATGGGTGGCCATACAGTAGAGGACATAGCCCTCCTCTTCAAAGAACGTGGTGCGCAGCATGGTGTTTCCCAATTTTCAAGTTTGAAAGGCATCGTAGCATGAAAGAACGCCCGATCCTTTTCAGCGCTCCGATGGCGCGCGCCATCCTAGCCGGTGACAAGACGCTGACTCGACGAGACGTCACCCGCTTGGGTGAATTCGGCCAGATCACAGAATTCGGACGATCCGACACCGCTGGCTACGACTGGCATTTCCGAGACAGGGCCAAGCGTTGGCATGACCTCAGCCATGCTGACCTGCTGAAGGCCTGTCCCTATGGACGTCCTGGAGACCAACTATGGGTACGCGAGACGTGGCAAGCATGGCACCTCGTCAACACCGTATATGACGAGTGGGAGCCAATTTCAATAAAAGAGGCTGCTGCATCGCGGCAACGGGATTTTGAATACGGGCCGGCTTGCCAACGAATTGAATACCGCGCGACTAACGAAAGCACGGGACCATGGACCCCATCGATCCACATGCCACGCTGGGCAAGCCGCATCCTACTGGAAATTAGCGGCGTACGCGTGGCGCGCCTTCAGGACATCAGCGAGGCGGATGCGCGGGCCGAGGGAATCACCATTGAGGAGCGTCACAAGATGGGCTACTGCGCGGGCGAGTATTTGCCCCCAAGCATCCGCGCCTTCCGCGATCTGTGGACAGACATCAACGGCGCCGGCAGCTGGGATGCAAACCCGTGGGTGTGGGCAATTGAATTTCAAAGGATCAAATAATGACCATCGTGACGAAAGTACCGGAATTGAACGGCCCGATCCTGTATCGCATCAATGTGGCCGAAGCGAAGCTCGGCGTCTCCCGCGCCACGATTTACCGCCTGGCCAAAGAAGGCACCTTGGAGCTGGTAAAGATCGGCAAGCGGTCCAGCGGTATCACCGCCGCAAGCATTGCTGCCATGATCGAGAAGAACAAGGTCCGGCCTTGAAAAAAGCCACCGTAGGTTCTCGTAGAACCTACGATGATCTCATTCAGTATCTACTGCAACCAACATGGAATAGAAAACTAGAGAGCCCAATATGACCTGCGATAAACCTAATCTGAAACAGTGTTCGGTATGCGGTACCCTCACCGTTACTGTCGAAGAACCGGATGCGTGGCTTTGTTGGCCGCCATTCGGTCATTCTCCGGAACTACGAACCACGAAACCCGAAATCGGATTCTGCAGGCCGATCCGGTTTCTTGACTTGCCTACTGAGCCATCTGCAGCGGCGCGGCCGCACTGGATAAGCTGAATCCACGGGGGATATCGTGCCGGCGTACAACTCGAATGGATGATTCAGACAAGAGCTCTCTTATGCCTTCGCCTTGCCCCTGCCAATATTGTTGGGCAAGCCCGATGTGTTCAGGGATAAATGCGGGGATGGGATGCGGGCGCTGTATCTGATATAGAACTGGCAGCATAAAAGCGGCTGTATGCCTCGCAGCGGCGGAATTCACATGCTCAACTTCATAAAGGTTAGCCGGGCTCCCGAGATTCACTCCGCCTGCTAAAGCGTCCTCCAGGGTAAGAAACACGAACGTCGAATTGAAGCGGCTCGGCAAATGAGAAAACTGCTCGCGTCGAATCATCTCGAAAACTAACTCAACCGAGAGGCGCCACCCTCCACCTGGGTTAAATTGCTCAGATCGATAGTTATGTAGCATGGCGCCATAGGAGCCTGCCTCGATCACACTACCGGCAGCCAACGGCAAAGAAGAAAAGTGAAACAAAGAATAGCCTCCCCTTGAAATTGTTGGTCTCGGATTGCACTCCGACCGAAGCCATAATCCTAGCATGCAGGAAAGCCCATCTTCAGCGCCCTCGCAGCAGCGCCGCTGAGGCCAAACTCGGCGCCTTCCGAACGAAGACTTATTGCCTAGCCAAGACAGAAACTGGTCAAGGGCGGGAACCGAACCGGCGGCATCACTGCCGCAAGCGTCAACTCGTTGATCGAGCTGAACAAGGTTTCCCACTGATGCTATAGTGGCGCCCAAGCAACACTGTGCGCCATCAACGCATCCCGCCTCAGGTGGGTAGCTAGATGGGTAGCTAGCCAAATTTTCCAGCTACCCATGCGGCGCAAAGTCGCATCAGATAAGGACTTTGCATATACCATGAAAATCGCCACCTGGAACGTCAACTCCCTCAAGGTCCGCCTGCCGCAAGTGCTGAAATGGCTGGAAGAAAACCCGGTCGACGTGCTCTGCCTGCAGGAAACCAAACTGACCGACGACAAGTTCCCCGCCGCCGAGATCGCCGCCGCCGGATACCTGGTCGAGTTCTCGGGCCAGAAGACTTACAACGGCGTGGCCATCCTCTCGCGCCACCCGATGACCGACGTGGTCAAGAACAATCCGCTCTTCCCCGACGAACAGCAGCGCATCATCGCCGCCACCATCGAAGGCGTGCGCTATGTCTGTGCCTACATTCCCAACGGCCAGTCGCTGGAATCCGAAAAGTATCCCTACAAGCTCAGCTGGCTGGCCGCCCTGCACGAATGGCTGGCCCAGGAAAAGGCGAAGAACCCGCGCCTGGCCCTGCTGGGCGACTACAACATCGCTCCCGAAGACCGCGACGTGCACGACCCGGTGGCCTGGCAAGGCCAGGTGCTGGTCTCCGAACCGGAACGTGAAGCCTTCCGCAAGCTGCAGGCCCTGGGCCTGACGGATTCCTATCGCCTCTTCGACCAACCGGAAAAAATGTACAGCTGGTGGGATTACCGCCAGATGGGCTTC
>Ga0187843_10002405_pt1 | contig 11369 bp, 9 predicted proteins | sample SpaLakP09_SKY_43_FD_134516 | JGI IMG/M metagenome (GOLD analysis project Ga0187843, IMG submission 134516) | Oligotrophic lake water microbial communities from Sparkling Lake, Wisconsin, USA - SP09_SKY_43 | ecosystem: Environmental > Aquatic > Freshwater > Lake | place: USA: Sparkling Lake... | reverse complement strand
CTAGAATGGTATTATTACCAGAACTAAGTGCTTCAAATACAAAATTAATTTACCCAGAAGTCTATATACTGGATGTTTCTAACCCTATAGTAAGAAAACTATACCCAAATTTTGAAACAAATACATCAACATTATCAAATTTCATACATGTTGACAATTCAATAAATATTGAGAAAATTGATAAACCTATTATTTCTTACAATGAAGATACAAATACATATCTTATAAATTATCTTGCCAAGGACAGCAACAATGTATTTTGTAATATATTTGAAGAGTTTGTAATTACTAATAGTGATATAAAATTCATAAATTATGTTTGCTATAAGCCACAATATTATATTCAAGATTACAATTTTACATACAATTATTCAAACACCGCAATTCAATTTAACAATTTAACTACAAGCTTATCATGTTACCAGGATTTATCTAGATCCATTCTCTGGTTTGGTGCTTCATCTATTCCTATTAATATTGTTCCAGGCTTTATTACTTGCGACACAGGCATTGTATTCGATGAAATAGTCACACCAACCCCAACACCTACATTCTCCCCAACACCTACACCCACTATTACACCAACTCCAACACCTACACCTACAGTAACTGATTGGTATAATACTTGTTACACTCATAGAGTTTGTGTATTTGGTTCACCAATATCAGAATTGAACGCTGTTTATACATTAACAGCTGGTTATTATGATTCAATAAGTGGTGTGCCTATATTCAGCACTGTATATGCTAATGACAACAATAGAAAAATCTTGATCAAGTTTAACCCTGACAATCAAGTGTTGCACGGTGCAATATTGTCTGCATATGACGACGACTTCAGCTCTTACACATTCTTCTATGGCAGCACTTCTGCAGTTCCAGATTACACATGCATACCATATGGTGTTTATGGTGCCCGTGTGGTCTATGAGCCATATCTAAATGCTACCATAACATTTACTGGCCCAGCACCATACCCCACAGTTTCATTCTACAGTATACCATAATAAATAAATAGATGGCCACGACGTACATATATGCCAATTCGCTTTCTGGTTCGGTAAAATATCTGGGCGATTGCTATGCTTTAGTTGATACAACAGGATTAAAAAATGTTAAAGATCAATATCTTGTAGGCACTCAAGATTGTTTTGTTTGTCAAGGTGTGTCTGTTTTTCCCACTCTACCTGTCACACCAACCCCTAGCAGCACACCAGACCCTTCCTTTACTCCAACCCCTACTACAACACCAACACCTACCCCAACCCCAACCATGACACCAATTCCCTAACGTATGTACCTCTCTGCATCCAGATCATTTTCGTTTTTACCTGTTGATCAATTGTCACCAGAAAATGATATCATTGTTTCTTTTGATTACTTTACAAATGTGTATAATAACTATGTTACTACTTTTGATAACGAACAACCTTCAGAAGGCTTTTGTTTATTTTTTTATGAAGGCAATGCACCTTTAAGTGGCGGGGGTCCAGGCTCAGCTTTAGGCTATTTGCCCATATCAGACACTGTAACAAATAATAGTAATTTATTATTCGGTGAAAATTTAAGTGCGTTCACACCCATAATATTAACAAATACCGGCACATTAAACGGTAAAATTAGATACACAAGCGGGTCCATAAAAATTGAATATTATCCTACAAATTTTGGAGCTTACCCGGGTACTTACGGGTGGCGAATTTGGGACGGTACTAGTAATCTATATTATTACAGCAACACCAACACTGATTACCCTATGTGGACAAGCGGATGGTCTAGTGGTCCCAACAAACCTGTTGGTTGGGGATACCCAGTCATAACACGCCAATATCTTGGCAATAATTACTCAGGTAAAAAAGGCGCATTATTAGGTGTGGGGTTCGATTTTACTGGCAATTTCAGAACTGCATACAATTCCGGTATTTCTGGCACTGTTATAAATACTGTTGTATTGCGTGATGCAGAAATTAAAAATTATGGCTATATAACCAATTCTAACAATTTAACGTCATCAAATTTTCTTGTACCTATCAACTTATCAAACAGTCTTGCTAGCAGCCAAATACCCGATATTGGCAACCGTGTCAAGGTTCGCTTAACTGATTTAGGTAAAACTATAGATATAAAAATAAGACCTTACAACGAAAAGGATTATATAGAAGTATTAACACACACATCAGAAGATCTTGGCCCATTTAACACAACAGATAGCATAAAAGTAGGTCTTAATTTTTCTTCATTGAATAACACAGATTTCGGAATACAAAATTTTAATATTGCAGCAATTGCTGCTACACCAACACCCACTGTCACACCTTCAGTTTCACTAACACCAACCATAACACCATCAAAGACTCCTGGCGCTTCTCCTACACCTACACCAACTATTACACCTACAAAGACACCAACTGCAACTCCAACCTTAACACCAACCAGAACACCTACACCAACTGCAACAACACCCGCTACACCTACACCAACTGTTACAACTACAAAGACACCAACTGCAACACCAACACCAACACCAGGCGAATCACCAACTGCTACACCTACAGGCACACCAACACCTACACCAACCACAACACCACCAGCGTCGCCTACACCAACCACAACACCAACCAACACCCCAACTGTGACACCTACTGTGACACCTACTGCGACACCTGGTGCAGTCAATCCCTTCAACTGGTATACTAATGGTACACCAATATTGACTGGTTCTGTCATTATAGGCCTTGGCGATTTCGGTACAATCATCTAACTATAAATACTTTTATGGACTTTAACCCACTATATTATAACAATAACGCAAATAATTGGTACGGTATAGATAATACCTTAACAGCAGGTCTTACCGGTATACACAAGTGCTACACAATAGTACAGTCTGGTAGCAGATTATTTTTTGGTGGTAAACTTTACTACGATTACAAAAATATACAGAGAAGACCAGACCCGTATTATTACCCACCACCAGAGACTTTGCGTTTTATAAATATAGGTTATTTTGATACAACGGTCAATCGTATGGGTAAATTTGCTAATCTCGGCACACCAAATTTCTGGCTTAGCAGCGCATTTACACCAATTGGACCCAACAATCCACGGCAAGATTCTGTTTTTGCAATGACATTATGTGGTGAAAATTTAGTAGCAGCCGGTGTATTTGACTTGATTAATACAGCTATAACTGGATTTAAAACCTTAATACCGATAACACGTAGCAATTTTTGGCAATTATCCGATACAGCACCTTTTAATACAGATTTTTCTGCTAATAAAGAAATAGATGCAGATTCTTTTTGGTTGTTGTATCAAAATTCAAACACTTCATATATTTCTAATTCTTGTTTTGTACCTACATTCTCAGGTAATGTTGCTAAAAGTAACATTGCGTACTACCACCCCAGCAATAACAGATGGATTGCATTGGATGGCACAACAAGAAATATAACTGAAGGTATTTTTACTGTAGAATCTGTTAGCAACGGCTCATTCAATACACTATATGCGGCTGGCTTATATCTTTCAGGTACAGTTTTAAAATACACCGGCACTGATTGGGTTTTTGTTGCTAATACAAGCTTGCTTTCTGCAGTGCAAATACCAGCAGGTATACCTGCAGGTACAAAACCCAGCATGTATTATCTCTATAACGACTATGTAGGCAATTTGATAATGTGTGGGTCTTTCTCTGGTTTTGGTGGTGATTGGAGAAAAACTGGTATATTGAAATATAATATTGCTAGTGATACAGTTTATAGTATGGGTAATGGTTTTTGTCAAGGCCCTGTAGTTTTTTCACCGCTAAATATACCTGAATGCAACGGTGTAATTCTCTCAGGCAGCAATTACATTGGCATAGGCAATTCAGATAAACGTGTTGCAGCACTGAATAACACAACAGGCAACTGGACCACTATTATCAACAATACAATTGATACTTCTGGTGATTTGAATTTACAAAAACTCATATTATCAGGATCAACATTAATAATGTCAGGAGAATTCACAGACACGCTTAATGCAAATGTTAAAAATATAGCAAAAATTAATAATCAAGTCATTACAAACTTAGACGGTGGCATGGGTAATGATGAATCAGATGAAAAAATAACTGGTATATTTTTATATCATCCTGAAGCGTATACAGCTAATACTGGCACAACACTTTCAAATTCACCAGATGTACTGTTTACTAATCAATCATTTACTGCAGGTGTTGGTGTTGGTGTTTATGGTAACAGTTTTTATGTTGGTGTGTCTGGAATTACTATAAGCTACTAGTAAAATATATGCGTGGATAGTATTTTTATACAGATAGCATCATATCGCGATCCACAATTAGTACCCACTCTTCGCGACTGTATTGCCAACGCAAAGAACCCCAAAAGACTAAGATTTTGCATTTGCTGGCAACATGACGAAAAAGAATCTATGCATGAATTTATTGACGACAAAAGATTCACAATACTGGATGTGCCTTATGAAAAAAGCAAAGGCGTTTGTTGGGCAAGAAATCTTGTACAACAATACTATAGAGATGAAAAATATACTTTGCAGTTAGATAGCCATCATCGTTTTGAAAAAAACTGGGATGAAACTCTCATTAATATGGTGAAGCAGTTACAAAAGAAAGGTCACAAAAAACCTTTATTGACCGGTTATATACCAAGTTTTGATCCAGACAATGACCCAGGCGCAAGGATTAACATACCATGGAAAATGAATTTTGATAGGTTTATACCAGAGGGTGCAGTATTTTTTCTACCTGCATCAATTGATAATTTTAAAGAACTTAAGGAACCAGTGCATGCAAGGTTCTATTCTGCCCATTTTTGCTTTACACTAGGCAAATTCTGTAAGGAAGTACCACATGATCCAAATTATTATTTTCACGGTGAAGAAATTAGTATTGCCGTGCGCGCTTTTACCCACGGTTATGACTTATTCCATCCACATAGAGTTGTAATTTGGCATGAATATACAAGAAAAGGCAGAACCAAGCAATGGGATGATGATAAAGAATGGGGCAAGCGAAATGAAGCGTCACATGCCCGCAATCGCAAGCTTTTTGAAATGGATGGTGCCACAAGAGATATAGATTTTGGGGTTTATGATTTTGGTACAATTAGAACGCTTAAAGATTATGAAAAATATTCAGGTCTTAATTTTAAAAAGAGAGCAGTGCAGAAACATACACTTGATAATTTGTTACCCCCAAATCCAATTATAAAAGATGAACAAGAATGGGAAAATTCTTTTTTAAGAATCTTTAAGCATTGTATTGATGTAAGATATGATCAAGTACCAGAGAAAGATTATGATTTCTGGTGTGTTGCTTTTCGAGGCAAAGACGGGAAAGATGTTTTTAGAAAAGATGCTGATAAAGATGAAATTCAGAGAATGCTTAATGACCCTGACAAATACTGTAAAGTATGGAGAGAATTTAATTGTGAAGAAATACCGACGGGCTGGATTGTCTGGCCACATAGTATTAGTAAGGGCTGGTGTGACGCTATTACTGGTACTATAAATCATAACGTAGTAAGCTGATGAAAACAAGGATAAGAATCCATAGGCCTGAAAACGTGCAATGGGGAAGGTATCATACCCCATGGTTTAGATATTTTAAAACTTTTCTGGAGCAATACTTTGATGTGGAGCTCTTAACATATGAAGATAGAGCAGATTTAGGTTATACACATATAGATTTGCATTGCAAAGATAATATTGATGTGCAACCTTCTGTTAGTGATGTGGATACAGTTATAGAGAATCTTGAAACTGGAGATTTTGTAGTTCTAAGTTTTACTGAATATTTTAATCATAGAAATGTACATTATTTAAAATCTAATCATTGCAAAAAAATACTTCTCGCACATTTTAGTTATCATAATATTTATCACTGGCTAAAAGCTGATAGATTATTACATAGAATTGATGCTGTCTCGCCCTGGTTTTTTGGTTGGATGGAAGAATTTGATATAAATTCTTGCAGAGAATATAAGAAGCAAGTTACTGAATTTTATACTGATAAAATGTTTTGGAAGGGATCTGGATGGCAAGGTGATAGAGCTTATAGAAAAGTAGTTAATCTATTAAAAGAAAGAAACCTGGTTGACCCTCATTCAATGAACCACGATCAATATATGCAAGAGCTCGCCAAACACAAGTTAGCTCTTTCATATTACTTGGACTTATCCATGTATGTTACACCTTTTGATCACCCCGGGGAGTTTTGTTATAGAGATATGGAATACATGTCTATCGGTGTGCCTTTTATTCGTATTGAATACAGAGATTCAGTTTACAATGGTTTAATACCAAATTATCATTATATTGCCATACCTCGCGACAAAGCATATGTAGAATACTCTAAAAATGGCGATGCAGGAGTTGCAAATATAATTGAACAAAAATTTAACGAAGTTAAAAATGATGAAGATTTTTTAAAGTTCATATCAAAAAATCAACTTGAATGGTTTGACAAGTATGCAAACTTACCTAATAGTTTAGAATTTACTTTTAAACTTACAGGATTAAATAATTGGATCAAATGAGTACGCTTTGTTATTCAACCGCTTCATATGGAAGCAAATATTATAACGCAACAAATAAGCTTATAGAATCTCTCAATATTATTGAAAACAAAAAATTACCTACAATTTTTGTTATGACAGATAAGGTGGACGCTATAAACAAGCACCCAAACGTTTTCGTAAAGGATATCAACGACTATAACCCAAAGTATTCCACTTATAATGACAATTACTATAGATACAACGCAACTGCACACCGATACAATGTTTTACACGCCTTAGAAAATGGTTATACGAATATCACGTACATTGATACAGATTTGTTATTTTTGCCAAATTTTGATTTAGATATAGTGGAGACTTTCTTTGAGCCAAATACAGTTGCAGGTGAATCTATGTATGGGTTTAAAGACTATTTTATTGGTGCGATGTTGGGTAAGCGTTTTGCTAGCTATTATAAACATTTTGAAGGCAACGAAAATCTAGATCAATTTAAAGATATGGTTATGCCTGATGATAGGTTAATTTATTTTAGCTTTCGTGATATTAATCACGGTAAAGAATATGTGGAATGGTGGGGCAAATGCAGTGATTACAGAGAGCAGGCTGATTTATGTTGTGCCCCGGTGGGTAATTTAGATGAGAATTGTTTTTGCGCATACAAAACAGGTATGAAAGTAGAACCAAGCCATGCTGCATATAAGTACAAAATGACAGTAAACGATCACGTTACGCATTAGGATAAATATGGAGCAACAGGAAATTACAGGCTGCTGCACATACAAAGGCGTGCTGGCTATGCAAAGGCCAGAAGTCTTTGAAGTATTTAAGGAGTTTATTACAGCAGTTCGACCATCTCGAGCTGTAGAAATAGGCACAGCAGGTGGTGGTTTAACTCTTTGTATAAGAGATATTTTTAATGAGATTGGATTGCAAGATGCGCCTGTTAGAACTTTTGATGTTAACCCTGACCAGTGGCGTGAGAAGGCTTTAGAAAATAAAAATATTGAGTTACACCTAGAAAATATATTTGGCCCTTGCGATGAAGAACCCATCAACATGGTTCTATCTTTAACAAAACCTGAACTCATAGTACCCTTCATTCAAGCACCTGGAATAACCTTAGTTCTATGTGATGGTGGGAACAAGAGAGGTGAGTTTAATTGCTTGGCTCGCTATTTAAAACCAGGCGATATAATTATGGCTCATGATTATATTAATAACTGGAATGAGTTTCAAGATCATTACGTAAATAAGATTTGGAATTGGTTAGAGATATGTGACATTGATATACAAAGACATACCGAAAAATACAATTTAAAGCCTTTTTGGCAAGATAAATTCGACAAAGTTGTCTGGGTGTGTAAGCAGAAACAATGAATCAAAATATTACACTTGTAACAGGTATTTTTGATTTGGGAAGAGATAAAGCCGGGGAAGGGTTTAAAAGACCCTTTACTCATTATATTGTTAAATTTACTGAATTGTTAAAAGCTACTAAAGATTACAACATGGTAATCTACATAGAAGAGCAATACAAAGACTTAATAAGTGGGTTGCGTGACCCAGCAAATACATGTATACGAATAAAAGAGGTAAATGACTTCAGAACAGACTTTCCCTTTTACAATCAAGTCACTGCAATAAGAAACAATGAAAACTGGTTAAATCAAGTTGGGTGGTTGCGATCGAGTACACAAGCAACCATGGAGCTATACAACCCCATGGTTATGTCAAAAATGTTTATGTTGCATGATGAAAAAATTCGCAATCCTTTTAATTCAGAATATTTTTACTGGATTGATGGTGGTTTAACCAGTACAGTACACCCAGGTTATTTTTTTAAAGATAAAGTACTCGATAAGTTAGAAAAGTTAAACAAAAAATTTAATTTTATAGCATTTCCTTACAATGAAGGGCCAGAAATTCATGGCTTTGATAGAAAGAAAATGAATGAAATAGCTCAATGTGAAAATGTAGAGTATGTTTGCCGCGGCGGCTTTTTTGGCGGCCACCATTCTACAATCTCTGAAATAAACGGACTGTATTATTCTATTCTCAATACAACTATTAATAATGGTTACATGGGAACTGAAGAAAGTATTTTTACCATATTGACTTATTTGCGCCCAGAGCTTTTTGTTAAGCATACGATTGATGGTAATGGTTTAATTAACAAATTTTTTGAAGATTTAAAAATTCTTAATATTGAGAATGAAGCAGTAATACTTCAAAATTATGCTGGGGTGAATTTATATGTAATTGGATTTAATTCACCAGAACAGCTTGAGACTTTAATAAAAAGTTACATGCAACAACCTGGTTTTATAACCGAGACAAAAAATTATTTGCTTAACAATAGTACCGATGCATCATTAACTGAAAGATATGTTGAGCTATGTAAGAAGTATAACTTTGAGCATATAAAGAAAGATAACATCGGCATTTGTGGTGGTAGGCAGTTTATTGCAGAGCATTTTGATACTACAGACGCAAAATATTATATTTTTTTAGAAGATGACATGAATCTTTGTAGTGCTAATACACCACCTTGCAGAAATGGATTCATACGAGATATTAATAATCTTTTTTACAAAATATTAAAGATTATGGATAAAGAGAAATACGATTTTCTAAAATTCTCGTTTACAGAATTTTTCGGTGATAACACTATTCAGTGGTCATGGTACAATGTACCGCAGACAATACGAGAACAGTTCTGGCCTGATAATATTAAACTGCCAAAACATGGCTTGGATCCAAATGCACCAAAAACAGCATTTAATAATATTAAAAATCTAGATGGTCTTAGTTATGTAGATGGTGAGATTTATTACTGTAATTGGCCACAAATTATGTCAAGAGATGGTAATAAAAAGATATTTTTAGACACCAAATGGGCCCATCCTTTTGAACAAACATGGATGTCACATGTATACCAATTAATAAAAAGAAGAACTATGCGTAGCGCTGTATTACTGGCATCTCCTATTAATCATGAGAGATTTGCACATTATAAAAGTGACGAGAGACGAGAAAACTAATTAAATAATAGTGTGAATTTAGTCACAGTTAACTTATCTTCTGCACAAGACCCAGGTCTTATAGTAATGCTTAATCATTATTGGTTTTCAGATCCTCTTTCTGGCACAAATATCTATTATCCCAACACCGCTAACGGTGATTTTTTTAATTATACAACCACACCTGTAGAAACTGCTGATGATGGTTTGTTTTTCCCATGGGGATACGTTTTTCAAGACACATATTCAACCATATATGCAGGCAAACACAAAGGCACCACAACGCTATATTTCAATGCATCTGGATTAGACACTAGCTACTACCCAATTCTTAGAATTAATTATGATTTTGGTGACGGTACATCGTATGCAAATTCGCGCAATGTTTTAATTGATTACTCTAAATTAACTATTGATTCATATATTAATGGGTATTCTTTTGGTGACCCAAAGTTTGTGCAAATATATCACGCTTATGATCCTAGCGACACTTCATTTGTAAAATCTGTTACTGCAAATATAAACGTGCTTAATGGTAGCCTCATGGTTAATTATTTTACTGTAATTTTTGATATTTACCAAGATTCTATATTTGATTTTGACGAGTTTAATCTACTTGATACAAAGTTTATATCGATATCTGACAAAACTATTGTTAATGTTCTTGAATCAGCAAACCCGGAGATTATATTAAACAATCTTTTAAAGTATAGCAATACTTAGAAATATTTGTCATTATAAATATTTTAACATGGAAATTCGCCCGCTAAATAAAACCACATTCCCTTCAATAAGATTGAATTACAATCATGATTCAACTATTACTGTAGTAAATGATAATTTTGAAAATGAACAAAATTTAGATATTTTAGTTAATAACGTGTTAAGTAGCTCACGTGACGTCTCTTCTAATAAATACAGTACATTTTATTTAACTGATAGAGCTTTCTTAGATCGCAATATCGAATTCAAAGAATTAGAAAACCCCGCCATAGAAAAATTTACTACATGGTTAGCATCTGACGCAGATAGACTATTAAATACAAAAACTGATTTTTGGACTATTGGCACTGATGTGCAGAGCCCTGTTACAACGATTGATGTTGCTGCGTCTGGTATATTTACACAAATAGACAATACATATATTTTTGATATTGAATTTTTAAATGATAGAATCTGTAGAGTTGGCCATAATTACAACAATTACACAAGATACCTCACGATTAATTATCTTAACGCAACAGGCAATACTTTCTTCTGTCTAGATAACGGTCAAGATCCTTTTGACCCCAATTCAACTCAATCTTTTTTCTACCTGTATGACCGTACAAATGATTTTGTTGTTTTGTATAAGCTTATAAATGACATTGGATTTATTGTACAGACATTCGAGACAACAAAAGACTTGACTCTTTTTCAACCCGAAACGTCCGATGATTTTGGCTTTACAAATGATCAAATTTATAGGTGTAGAGCACGCTTTGAGACAAAAACAAAACCTGACGTCAATACAATCTGGGCACAGTATGAGAAAAATTTTAAAGATAATAATCTCACAATTGATGATCGCCCTTCACCTAATAATGTATTTTGTCCATCTTATGTTTCGCTTGAAAACAATTATTTACTTAATACTGAGTATTACAATCTATCGAATAATACATTACCCATTAATATTTTAACATTAAAAAATACAAATACTCCTGAAAATTACCAATCAAAAAATAACCCGTTTGCTATAAAAGAACCTGAAGTATTGCAAAGACAGTATAGAAAAATTTTTACAGGCTCAAACCAAATAGGT
>Ga0187843_10002401_pt1 | contig 11374 bp, 6 predicted proteins | sample SpaLakP09_SKY_43_FD_134516 | JGI IMG/M metagenome (GOLD analysis project Ga0187843, IMG submission 134516) | Oligotrophic lake water microbial communities from Sparkling Lake, Wisconsin, USA - SP09_SKY_43 | ecosystem: Environmental > Aquatic > Freshwater > Lake | place: USA: Sparkling Lake... | reverse complement strand
TTGGTTCAGTGTGAAGCTTTGCGCCATCCAGTATGCCAGGCCACTTGGGTCTGCTGGGCGATTGAAGTAAGCGATGTAAAGCTTTTGGATGTCTGCTGCTGTGTTGGCCATTAGGAACCTTTATCTTGTATTTGAAAAACTTTACGCTTGTAAAGTTCTAATAAAACCACTGCTACCCGTTGCGAACTATCGCTGGCGCATGCCACCGGAGTTGAACCGGGCGAGCAAACATTCAACCAGTCTTACCAGCGTTTTATGATCATTTAGCATACGGAACTGATTGCACTTTCGCAATAGTGAAATTGGTCACGCTGCCAGGCATATGAGCCATAAGTACCTGACAAAACTCAAAAGAGAGCATTGCCATTAGCGCAATAAATTGTGTTGCTAATGGTAACATCATCGAACTACAAGGTTTTCCATTGAAATCGTGGCCACATAAAATGTAACAATATTTAAATGATTTCGTCCGTCAATGGCAGGCATTCTCGTTAAAAAGCAAGCAGCAATCCATTGAGGCTAAAAAGTCCAGCAAGCTTATATGGTGCATCCAGTTTTGCGCTTGGGCATAGACAATCAACTGATTGCCTGCTCGCAGCCAGCATTGAAATCAGGGGCGCTATAAAATACACGCATATTTTTGACCAGGCATATTGATGAAACCAGCCAGTATCTATCAGGCAGCCCACATTTTGCTGGACAGACAACAACGTGGCGAACAAGGCGATGCCCTGCCCGCGTCACTCCGCCCAGACAATCTGGCCACCGCATTTGCGATTCAGTGCGAAGTCAGCCGCCTTAAGGATCAGCCTATTGCTGGCTGGAAGTGCGGCATGCCTGCGCATGACAAGTGGGTGCTGGCCCCTATCCAAGCGAGTGATGTGCATGGAGCAGGCACACAAATCTGCCCGGTCCGTGTCAGACAGGGCCAGATCAAAGTCGAGCCAGAACTGGCGTTCATACTCGCCCACGACCTGCCTGCAAGAGCCGCAAGCTACACGCCAGCCGACGTCGACGCCGCAGTAGCAAAAACCCGGCTGGCGCTGGAATTGATAGATAGCCGTTACACGCTTCCTGAGCAATTGCATTTCCATGATCACTTTGCTGACGGATTATTTAACCAGGGTCTGCTACTTGGGCCTATCATTGATCCTGAGGTCGCCAGACACAGCAAGCTAATGAGAATAAGACTAAGGATAGCTGACCAAGCCGACCTCGTGCTGGACGGGAAGCATCCGGCTGAGCAACCTCGTCTTCCCCTGTACTGGCTGGCGGAATTCTTGCGCAGCCAGGGCATGGGCTTGCAAGCAGGTCAAGCTATCATCACAGGCTCATATGCAGGGAGCCCGCAAGTGCCTGTTGATACTGACATCCAAGTGCAGTTTGGCAATATAGGTTCAATACAGGTGCGGTTTGAAAGAAAATAAACCTGCACCGTATGGACTGCCTGAAATAACAGGACATTTCCGCCCACGCATCACCCTGCAGACCCTGCACAGGGGCGATGGCTTACTGGGCATGAAACCCAGTGGTGACTTTGGCCCACGCGGTGGCAGTGTCACGGTGGTGGAGATCGACTGGCTGTATCGGACCAACACCGGGCTGAACTGGCAAACCCCGGCACCTACAGCCTTGCTGAACCGCAGACCACATTCCACCCAATTATTGCACGATGCAGATGGCAAGCCTCTGAGTCTGCTGCGTGATCTGGGTGCAGAAGCAGATGCACTCGACAAGGTGTGGGATATAGGCTTGCAACCCTTGCCCGCTGCCAGCCTGCAATGGCGCAACGACAGCATTGCAGAAAATTTTGGGCCTCTCTGGAGCTTGGTGCAAGAAGGATTTTTTGCCGATTTTTGGGCGGAGAAATTACCAGAGATGCAGGCACTGGGCTGGCAGGTCATTGTGCGCCCCGGCTTCGCGCACGAAAGCGTACCTGTCGATGCCTGGCATCTCATCATCGATGAAAACACAGGTGCGATTACTGGCAAGCAGGTGGTATCACGCATGCGTGGCCGTAACGAGGTCATCACGCCACTCGGTCTGCCAGCGCGCGAAGGCTCATGGATGCTGAGCCTTGGGATAGAAATCGAAGGCGAGGTGCTGGACCTGGTGCCCATGCTGGCACACCTGTTGCAACGCGATGCGCGCTGGTTGAGTGCCAGGCAAGTACGACAGATTGACGACATGGCCATCATACAATTACGCGCCCCTGGTGGCAGGCGTATTGATGCCATCGCAGCACCGCTGAAAGCCATTGTCATTCACATGCTGGATGTGCTGGCTGACAGGCCGCAAGCAGAAGGGCCGGTGCAACTATCTTCCTGGGACAGCTACAGACTGGAAGCCTTGCGCGTCAGCCTGCTCGATAGCCAGCCTGCGCGTGCAGGTGACTATGGAGGTTGGCAATTGCAGGGCGATGTGGGCTTGCGCAGCCTGGCGCAACGTCTGAAAAAAGTTGGCAGCCCGCGTGTAGTGCTTGCGCCAGATGGCTTGGGAGTGACGCTGCGCCCCTATCAATTGCATGGCGTAGCCTGGCTGCAATACCTGCGCGAACAACATCTGGCTGGCATACTGGCTGATGACATGGGTCTGGGGAAAACAGCCCAGGTACTAGCCCATTTGCTGATAGAGAAGCAAGAAGGCCGGATGGACATCCCTGCCCTGATCGTGCTGCCGACTTCACTGATTTTCAACTGGCAAGCCGAGGCCAGGCGGATGGCCCCTGCCCTCAGCGTATTGACGCTGCAAGGGCCAGAGCGCGCAGACTTGTTTGCAGATATCAAGCAAGCTGATGTGGTGCTGACGACTTACCCTCTATTGTGGCGCGACCTTGACGTGTTGAAGGCGCAGGAATTTCATTTGTTGATCCTCGATGAAGCGCAAACAGTCAAGAATGCAGCCAGCCGCAGTGCTGATGCGGTACGACAGATACGCGCCCGACACAGGCTGTGCATGACAGGTACACCACTGGAAAATAATCTGGGTGAGCTATGGGCGCAATTTGATTTTTTGATGCCCGGCTTTCTGGGTGACATGCGCAGTTTTTCACGCTTGTGGCGCAAACCCATAGAGGTCAATGGCGAAACCCTGCGCGCACAATTGCTGGCCCAACGGGTGCGTCCGTTCATCTTGCGACGACGCAAGGATGAAGTGGCGACAGAATTGCCACCCCGCACGGAAGTCATCAAGCGCCTGCGTCTGCAAGGTAAGCAACGTGAATTGTATGAAAGCGTGCGCGTTGCCGCTGATGAACAGGTGCGCCGTATATTGCAACGCAAGGGCTTTGACGGCGCGCAGATCACGATACTGGATGCGCTGTTGAAGTTGCGCCAGGTCTGTTGTGACCCAGCTTTGCTGAAAGGCCAGAATCTGCCTCCAGAAATGGAAAGAGCCAAGCTGGAAATGCTTAGCGATATGCTACCTGCCCTGGTGGCAGAAGGCCGCCGCGTACTGGTGTTTTCACAATTTACTGAAATGCTGGAACTGATTGCCACTGCGCTCACTGAACTGGACCTGGCTTATCTGATGTTGACTGGTAAAACTGCAGCGGCCAGCCGTGGTGCAGTGGTGGCCCAGTTTCAAAACAAGGAAGTGCCCATCATGCTAATCAGCCTGAAAGCAGGTGGTGTGGGCCTGAACCTGACTGCGGCTGACACCATAATTCATATGGACCCCTGGTGGAACCCGGCCGTGGAGGAGCAGGCCAATGCCCGTGCTCATCGCATAGGTCAGGAGCGAGCTGTCTTTATCTATAAATTATTGGTGGAGGGCAGCATAGAAGAGCGCATCATGGGTCTGCAGGCACGCAAGGCTGCTTTGGCAGAGGGTGTGCTGGGCAGCGATACTGCCTTTGCCAGCAAATTCAGTGCAGAAGACTTGCAAACCCTGCTGGCCCCATTAAGCACGGTGGCCTGAAGCTTGTTCACGGCATCATCCTGCGTCAATTCCCTCTTTGTAGTCGCTTTTATGTCAATTTTACAAATTTTGCATTTTTGTACATTGACAAAAAAACACAATTGGCACATCTTAGTAACAAGTGCTTAGTAAGTAAGCGCGCGAGCATGTTACGCTTGAGTAAAATTCCATACGGCAATATACACTTTTCCAGCAGTAGTTTCTTATTGGCAAACTGATCGCCCTCATCGCTACAAGTCGTACGTAAGGTCAGCCAGGCTTCATCTCCGTCAGCAATGTTGAAATGGCAGGTTCTATATGATGACTACTTCACGCAATCGGTACATTGGCATCGTGACGGTGCTGTACTTTTTATTTGCGATGGCGTGGATATTATTGTCTGACAGCCTGTTGACAAGCTTTAGCGATATTGAAGCAATTACCTGGCTATCAACGGTCAAAGGTGTATTCTTTGTTGTCATCACGACTGCATTGATTTTTTTGGCTATGCGTGCGGTTCCGCAAGTAAGTCTTCATGAGCAATCTGCCCTGGATAGTTCGTTGCTTTCAGCCTTTCACTCACAGTTTCAGCTACGCTGGCCCATTTATCTGCTGGCAATTGCACTGCCCTTGTCTGTCCTGTTGCTGCGCATGGCGATGGCCCAGAGTTTTGAAAACCGGCCAATGCTGATCATGTTTGTGCTTCCCATCATTTTAAGTGCAATGCTGGGAGGACTAGGGCCTGGCCTGGTGTCAACATTGGTCGCCAGTGTGGGACTAAGTTATTTCATCATCCCACCTTTGCATAGTTTTGCCATTAAATCCAATCAGGACATCCTGCAACTGGGCTTTCTGGTGGTGAATGGCATTGCTGTAAGTATGCTCAGTGAGGCAGTGCGCGAGTCTTTGCAAAAAGTAAAAAACAGTCGTAATTTACTCGATGCCATCATCAGCGGTACTCCTGATGCCATTTTCGTCAAGGACCTCAAAGGACGTTACGTTCTGGCCAATGAATCGGTTACCAGGCTCGTTGGCAAACCATTGGATGAAATCATTGGACATGACGATCATGAACTCTTCCCGCCAGAGTCTGCTCAGTTGATTACGAAGATCGACCAAGGCGTGATAAGCAGCGGCCAGATACAGTCGCATGATGAAAATATTAGAACCCACAGTGGCAAGTCCATCGTATTCATGGTGACCAAAGGGCCGATGTTGGACAAGTCTGGCAACGTTCAGGGCTTGTTTGGCATCGCCCGCGACATCACTGAGCGCAAGGAGGCCGAGGCTGCCCTGCGGGAAAGTGAAGCTGCCATGAAAGTAGCGCAGCGCCTGGCCGCCGTCGGCAGCTGGAACTGGGATGTGCGCAGCGATGTGCATACCTGGTCGGAAGAAGTGTATACGATTTATGGTCGGGACCCGGCGCTGCCACCTGCCGCCTACCCTGAAGTGCAGCAATATTTCACGCCCGAGAGCTGGTCCAGACTGGCAGCAGTAGTGGAAGAAGCCGTCAGGCATTGCACCCCCTATACCTGCGATGCAGAAGTTGTCCGGCCAGATGGCAGCCACCGTTGGGTTATCACCCGTGGCGAAGCCTTACAAGATGCAGAGGGCAGACTGATCAGGCTGCATGGAAGCGTGCAAGACATCACTGAACGCAAGGTCGCAGCCATGCAATTACAAGCCAGCGAAGAACGCCTGCAAATGGCCATCGCTGCCACCAGCGAGGCGCTGTGGGATTGGGATGTTCCTTCCAACAAGGTCTATCGCTCACAACGTTACTATGAAATGACTGGCTATTCAGAGAATGAAGATACCCAGGATATGGATTTTATCAAGCGCCAGATTTTTCCTGACGACGTCTCTCTGGTCTTACAACATATCAAAAACTACAGGACCACTCACAGCGCCGATATCGATTTTGAATACCGCCTGTTAACCAAGCAGGGCGAGGTCAAGTGGGTGCATGCTCGGGGCCGCGTCGTTGGCCGCGATAGCAAGGGCAACGCCTTGCGTGTGGTCGGCACACTGGCAGACATCAACGAGAAAAAAATTATTGCCGCAGAGCTGCTGGAGAGGGAACAAAGGCTGGAGCGCGTGATGTTGGGCTCGGATCTTGGATATTGGGACTGGGACTTGGTCAACAATACCTTCAAGGTCAGCGCACGTTGGGAAACCATGTTGGGTTACGCACCTGGCGAGATGAAGGTCAGTCCTGAACACTGGTCAGATCATGTTCACCCTGATGACTTGCGAATGGCACAAGAGTCCCTGAACAGGCATATTCAGGGACAAACGGCCAGCCATGAACTGGAATTGCGCCTGATGAGCAAATCCGGCGAGTGGCGCTGGGTGCTGACCAGAGGGGCCATTGTTGCCAGAGGTGAACAAGGCAAACCTCTCATCATGTCTGGCACACACACTGACATTACCGCACAAAAAATGATGGAATTGGCACAGCGCGAGGCTGCCACCGTGTTTTCCAGTAGCTTTGAGGGCATCATGGTGGTCAATCCTCAGGGTTGCATTACCAGGATCAATCCAGCCTTTACCCGCATCACAGGGTATACAGAAAAAGAAGTGTATGGCAAATCCACCAAGATACTGGCATCTGGCCACCACAATGCCAGTTTTTATGCCGAGATGTGGAATGCCGTCAAGGAAGATGATTTCTGGCGTGGCGAAATCTGGAACAAGCGCAAGAATGGAGAAGTTTTCCCGGAACTCTTATCCATCTCTTCGGTTCGCGACGCTGCCGGTGAGATACAGCACTATATTGGCATCTTCACCGACACCAGCGAACTCAAGACCCATGAAGCAGAACTGGACCGCATGGCCCATTATGATCCGCTGACAGGTGCACCTAATCGCCGCTTGCTGGCAGATCGCCTGAGCCAGGCCGTCAACCGCGCCAATCGCACCAATAAGTCACTGGCAGTTTGCTTTCTCGATCTGGATGGATTTAAAGAAATCAATGACAAATATGGGCACACTGTCGGCGACCGCCTGTTGATAGGCGTGACAGAAAATCTCAAGCATGTTCTGCGCGCTGACGACACATTAGCCCGTTTGGGAGGCGATGAATTTGCGGTGCTGCTATCCGACATTTCTTCAGCAGAGGAAAGTGCGATGATATTGGACCGCGTCTTGGTGGGCGTAAGCAAACCGATACAGATAGATTTGAAATCAGTAAGCATCACAGCCAGCATAGGTGTCAGCCTGTACCCGGATGACAATGTCGATTCCGACACTCTACTACGCCATGCTGACCACGCCATGTATCTGGCCAAGGAAGCTGGCAAGAATCGTTACCATCTGTTTGACCCTGAAAATGACCGCAAGGCGCAGCAGCGCCGGCAGATACTGGAAAGGCTGGAAATTGCGCTGGACCAGAATGAATTTATCCTGTACTACCAGCCCAAAGTAGATTTGATCACCGGTGAAATAGTCGGTGCAGAAGCACTGATACGCTGGCACCATCCAAATCGCGGCATACTTTCCCCTGCAGAATTTTTACCACACATTTATGGCAGCAAACTGGAAAAATCCCTGGGGGAATGGGTTATCAAGGCAGCCATACAGCAAGCCTACCACTGGCAACTACGCGGCATCAGCATCCGCGTGAGCGCCAATATCAGCGCCCATCATTTGCTGGCACCCGATTTTTGTGACTACCTGCAAGCTGCCCTACGGGCCCACCCATATTTCCAGGCAACCAATTTTGAGCTGGAGGTATTGGAAACCGCCGCCATTGCCGATATGGAACAGGCTGTTGCCATACTCAATCGCTGCCGTCAGTTAGGCATACATTTCGCACTTGATGATTTTGGCACGGGCTATTCATCCTTGACCTATCTGCGCAAGTTGCCAGTAGATACCCTCAAGATAGACCAGAGCTTTGTACGCGACATGCTAACCGATGTTGAAGACCTGGACATCGTCGAAGGCGTGATACGCCTGGCAGGTGCTTTTAACCGCCAGGTCATTGCCGAGGGCGTCGAAACCATGGCACACGGCGCGAAGTTACTGGAACTGGGTTGCCGCCTGGCGCAGGGCTACGGCATCGCCCGCCCCATGCCGGCAGACCAGTTTGTTGATTGGTCTGCACGCTGGAAGACAGAAGCACGCTGGCGCGACTTGCGCACCAAGCCAGCCCTGCAAATTTTGCACTAATTCTGTATCACGCTAACAATCCTGCCGACTTACTTTTTACGGAATACCAAATCCCACACTCCATGGCCAAGGCGCAAGCCACGGTTCTCAAATTTTGTCACTGGGCGATAATCTGGGCGTGGCGCGTACGCTTCAGCAGTATTTTCCAAGGCAGGTTCAGCACTCAATACTTCCAGCATTTGCACGGCATATTCTTCCCAATCTGTCGCACAGTGCAAATAACCACCCGGCGCCAGACGCGAGGCCAGCAAGGCTACCAGCGGCCCCTGTATCAGGCGACTCTTGTTATGGCGTGCCTTGTGCCAGGGATCAGGAAAAAACACGTGTATGCCATGCAGTGACGCTGGCACAATCATGTTTGTCAGCACTTCAAAGGCATCATGCTGGATAATGCGCTGGTTTTGCAACCCCATTTCATCCGTCAGCTTGAGCAAGCTGCCCACACCGGGAGTGTGTACCTCAACGCCGATGAAATTTTTCTCTGGCATGCCAGCAGAAATTTTGGCACTGGTCTCGCCCATGCCAAAGCCAATTTCAAACACTGTCGGTGCATTGCGACCAAATGCCGCATCGACATCCAGTGGCGCTTTTTGGTAAGGGATGCAAAAGCGCGGGCTCAGGTTTTCTATCGCCCTGGCCTGCGCATCAGACAAGCGCCCGGCACGGGTGACAAAGCTACGGATGCGACGCTCGGTAGGATCATAAAATAGCGGCTTCACACCGTCAGCAGGTTTGGAATCAGACATACAGGAGTTCAGAAAGAAGGGGGAGAGTTACATGCAAGACAACAAATCCAGGCCAGGATTGCGGCAATCTTCAAACCCTTGCGGCTAACACGAGGAAGCTTGAATGCACCTGATTGAAGTCATTTTATTTCGCAAAGCCGATATTTTAACAGATAGCAGTTGAAGTAAGAGATTTCACCAAAGACATAATGATTTTTACATGCTTATTTTTTTGTCAGGCCAGCGACTTCTTGATCATACTTCAAGCAATACAAAAGCAAAGATACAAACATGCCAACAGGCATGTTTGTGTCCAATACCTGGATCACGTCAGTCAATGATTTTACAACCTTCCGCATCGGCACCAAACATATGAACGACTCTATCCAAAATCAGTTTGCGCTGTTGGTCCGAAATCTTCCAAAAGCGACTCCATCGCTTGATTGAACTTGCGGATACCCAACAAGGTGTCCTGATCTCAAAATCGATCATTGTCGAACCATGTTTATCGGTGTATAGCAGCGCCTCACCTCTATACAACATGGAGATATAGTACCAGCCATTTTCATCTCTACTCGGAGGACATTCTTTTTGCTCTCTTATCTTTCGTCGAAAGTAATACCATTCTGGATCCAACATGCAAAATGGAAAAATAATCATTGTTCAAGCTCCCATGGGAACCGCCATTGACGAATGGCGTTTATATTTGGATTTGGAAAGTCTGAATTTTGATTTCTTAAAATAGGCTGTTCAACACGCCACCAAGTACGCTCACCATACGGGCCTATCCGCTTGGCACCAAAGGTAAACGCGTTGACATTTCCCTTTGCTTCCTGAGCGAACCTAGCTGATGCGACATCAAACACTTTAGCCGCTTCTTTTGCCGCCATTTTTGACCGGATCAAGTCTTCCGCAGAGATATTCGTCACATTTTTTGGCTTCTCCGGAAATAATTTAAGATCATCAAGATATCTGCCACCAGATGTTTGTTCAAGAGTAGTTTTCCCAGTCATTCGGCCGAACCGCTGAGCGTGATTCATATTATCGCCTGACCAAAAAACGGCACCATTCGGTCTACTACTAAAATTCAATGTATTTTTTGCCAGATAGTTTAACTCATCAGATGATGGGATGCTAGTGTCAGCTAATGCCGGCCTCCCTAGTCCTGCTTCATTCAACATTTGCCGCTCCATCGCACCATATTTCCAGTCCCTGGCAGCCGTCGACGCAATACGAAGCTGGTTATTCACCTCGTTGCCGAGTGTCAGTGCTTTGGCAGAAATCGCCGGGCTCAAGAACTCACCGATGTGCCCACCCCATCTGCTCAAGTCACTATCGTAAGGCAGCAATTCACCATCATATTTCTTGCCAAACTCAAAGGCCTGACCAAGACGATTGCTTTGGGGTCCACCCAAGAATTGATCGTATAAGCCTGCGCCTATGTATCCCCATCCATTCACCGCCGACGCCAACAATTTAGGGGTGCCATTGACCGCGCCTCTTCCAACGCCGTTAACAAACTGTCCGCTGGCATTCACAGCATTTCTCATTTCATTACGGTATCCGATGGGAGGTTTATCACTTACTGCCACTATTTCTGTCCCACCATTTGCAAAACCAGATCCAGGGTCACTGGTAGGCATAACTTCCGGGTGCCAACGCTTTAAGGGTGCGGGCGTTGAATCAATTGATGAATACAGCCCCAGTCTTCTTGCATTCTCCATTGTTGGTCTGCGATCCGCTGCTCTCATGGCTTCCAAATAATTGCGATCCGCCAATCTCTCTTCTTGAGTACCATTGATATGGGCCCAGCTAGTCAGTGGGTCATCTCTGACAGCCATACGTTTTCTCTCATTGAAAACGTCATTTTGCTTCCAATAGTCATTGACCTGATCCTGGCTCACTTGAGCCTGATGCAATCGACCAATATCAGGGCTGGTAATCACCCTGCTCACAGACAGTTGATGTGGGCTACTCACGCCATTCAGATTGGCATATTGAATCAATTCATTCGCGCTTGGCGTGTAGCCATACTCTCTCTTGAACAATGCTGTCATCGTGTCACCAGCCTTACTCACATAACGCCTGTCAAAATCACCATCCCGATAGCCTGCTTTTTCTGCACGCGGAAAATCCGAATTCGCCAGTTCACCCGGATCGGATCTCACGCTAATGGATTCAGCTCGACTTGGCTGAAATTCTCTGAAGCGGGCCATGTCTTGCCCGTAACCGAAATCCATATCCATGCTACGGGCAAATGGTGGGGGCTCGGACCTTAATTCAAGATCATCACTGCCCATGCTCCGTGGAGAATAACTTCCATTAATTCCCTCGCCTGATGTATCGATGTGATAGGGACGTCCATCCTCTCCAAAAATTCTCTGGAAATTTGCCATTGTTTGTTTCCTCTTAAAAATGAATTTGCTATACCTGCCCTTGCCTGGGCTTATGTATAACTAGAACTCATTTCATAAATAGGGTGAGTGCGAACAAGACGATTTGGGATGCAGTGCAAGGCGTGACCTGCAGCTAAGGCTCCTGCCTTAGCAAAGGGCGCAACGCTGCAATGCGCCCAAATC
>Ga0187843_10002399_pt1 | contig 11379 bp, 11 predicted proteins | sample SpaLakP09_SKY_43_FD_134516 | JGI IMG/M metagenome (GOLD analysis project Ga0187843, IMG submission 134516) | Oligotrophic lake water microbial communities from Sparkling Lake, Wisconsin, USA - SP09_SKY_43 | ecosystem: Environmental > Aquatic > Freshwater > Lake | place: USA: Sparkling Lake... | reverse complement strand
TCAGGCCTCTGAAATTTGCAAGGAATTGCTATCCATTTTAGCGAAAGCTTGCAAATCCCAGCTACTGTTTTTCGTATTTCGCATGCAGAATCAAACGGTTAGGGTTTGTTCAGACCGGACTAAATACAAATTTTTTGCGGATAGTTTTGCGTGTAGTTTGCCTATGTGGACTATGTAGTAAAAACCCGACGTTGGGGGATTGGACTCCCCCTCTCGACAAAAGCAAAAAGCCACCCGACGGTGGCTTTTTGCTTTTGTGCCTTGGCGACCACGCAAGCACCCCTCCTACAGGGCGAGCCGCTCCGAATCGTCCATCTACCACGATAACCGGTGGCGCGCCGAAGGCGCTGTGCGTAGCGACAGCCAAAATCCCCACAGGCACTATCCGCACCGAATATCCCAGTGTCGGCACTGACCCTATATGCGCAACGATTACTCTGTCAGAAAAACATGCTATATTTTCTGATATGGACACTCTGCGACCATCCTTGGGCATACAACTCCTCTCGCAACCATCAACCGCGCCTACCAGCGTGGACATCGCTATTCGTGCAAAAGTCAGCGCAAGCGAGGCTGGGAAAGTATTCAGCCCTATCGATTTTCTCCATTTGGGGAGTCGTGCAGCCGTTGATAAGGCGCTGTCGCGTTTAACGGCCGCTGGAACGCTTCGGCGCGTGGCGAGAGGGCTGTACGATGTCCCGCGTACGCACCAGATTCTGGGGCCTTTGCTGCCATCCACGGATGAAATCGCGAAGGCAATTGCAGGGAAGGGCAGTTTAAAGTTACAACCATCCGGGGCCTATGCTGCCAATTTGCTGGGACTGACAGAGCAGGTCCCGGTGAAGCTGGCGTTTCTCACCGACGGCGTATCGCGAACTATTCATATTGGTAGCCAGTCTATTGTGCTGAAGCATACGACACCGCGCAATATGGCAACTGCAGGTCGGATTAGCGGTATGGTGATCCAAGCCTTGCGGCATTTCAAACAAGCCCACGTGGATGATCAGATTGTCGCCAGGCTAAAAGCCAGACTTGGCGCAGAAGACAAGGCGGTTTTGCTTGAAGATGCTGCTCTGGCTCCGGCATGGATTGCCAATGTCATGCGTCGTATTGCGGAGGGTGAGGATTGAGCCATGCGAGAGTTCCACGACTTGCCGAGCGAAGATCAGAAACTGGCAATCGAACAGACTGCTGCCCGCAAGGGCTGGGCTGCATCCAGCGTTGAAAAAGATTTTTGGGTTTGCTGGACCTTGGAGCAATTGTTTGCACTGCCGGAATTGAGTAGACACCTGACTTTCAAAGGAGGAACCTCGCTGTCCAAGGCATGGGGACTGATTGACCGATTTTCTGAGGACATCGACTTGACCATCGGACGCGAAGCCTTAGGTTTTGGTGGTGAGCGGAGCCCCGAGCGGGCACCTAGCGCAAAGCAGCAAGCGAAAAGACTGAAGGCCTTGCGCGCGGCCTGCAGCGGACTTGTCCAGACCGTGCTGTTGCCGAAGTTGAGCGAACGCTTCGTCGCCGAACTTGGGGTGGTAGGCTGGAAGTTGGTGCTGGATCCAGACGATCCCGACATCCAGACGCTGTCATTCGCCTATCCCTCCCACTTCGGCCACGAGTCTGCGCGGTATGTCCGTCCGATCGTCAAAATTGAGTTCGGTGCCCGGTCGGATCCTTGGCCTGCGCATCAACGCCTGATTCAGCCCGTCATTGCGGAGGTCTTCCCGCAGATTTTCACGCAGCCGGAAACGAAGGTTCACACGCTGGCACCTGAACGAACGTTTTGGGAGAAAGCCATGTTGCTGCATGAGGAAAACTACCGGCCTGTAGGCAAGCCGAGGCGACCAAGAATGGCGCGGCATTATTACGATTTACACCGCTTGATCGAAAGTGGTATCGGCGTGAGGGCTATTGCGGATGGTGAACTGTTCGCCCAAGTGGTCGCGCACCGGCGCGTCTTCTTTGCGCACAGCTGGGTTGACTACAGCTCAGTTAAGCAAGATACGTTGCGTCTGCTGCCGTTGCCAGAGCACATACAAGAATGGCGTCGGGATTATGTAGTAATGCAAGCGGAAATGTTCAGCCAACTTCCGCCAGACTTCGATACTGTGCTCGATATCATCAAGTCTTTTGCTGTGAAAAATTTATCTCCCAACAAAGCAATTCTGCCCCCTTGGTAATAGCAAAAAGCCACCCTGTGGTGTAATGCCTTAAGTTAAGCCGAGATTGCCCTCGTCATTCCGGCGAAAGCCGGAATCCATAGGGCGCATGCCAGGCAAACTCAGCATGGGTTCCGGCTTTCGCCGGGACGACGGCGCTTAATTTAACGGCATTCCACCCTGGGGGGCTTTTTTAATACGTTGTTAATCGCTCAGGAACGCTTGATCTGCCCAATCACACTCGCCACCTTGGTAGTAATCATATCCACCGCCGGACCATTCGCACCATGCGGAATGATGATATCGGCGTTGCGCTTGGTCGGTTCGATGAATTGCTTGTGCATCGGGCGTACGGTTTCCAGGTACTGGCCGATGACACTGTCGACCGAGCGGGCGCGCTCGGTGATGTCGCGCTGCATGCGGCGGATGAAGCGGATGTCGGACGCGGTGTCGACATAAATCTTCAGCGACATCAAGTCGCACAAGGCCGGGTCATACAGGGCAAACAGGCCTTCGACGACGATCACCGGCGCTGGCTTAACCGGAATGGTGTGGTCGGAGCGGTTGTGGACTTTGAAGTCGTACTCCGGCATTTCGATCGCCTGGCCATTGCGCAGCGCCTGCACATGCTGCACCAGCAACGACCATTCAAACGCCTGCGGATGGTCGTAATTCGTCTGGTCGCGGACTTCTGGGGGGAGGTGGGTCTGGTCGAGGTAGTAGTCGTCCTGCATCACGACCGAGACCATGTCTGCGCCAAACGCAGCCAATACTTTTTGGGACACCGTGGACTTGCCACTGCCGCTACCGCCTGCGACGCCAATAATAAACGGTTGGAAGGAAATCGTATTCATGCCGAATGATACCGGAACTGCGACTAAATCGACAGCATCGGCTCTTAAGATCGGGGTTGTCGCCGGCGGTCGATGACGCTTGCTACCTTGGTGGTAATCATGTCAACAGCCGGGCCGTTGGCGCCGTGCGGGATGATGATGTCGGCATTGCGCTTGGTCGGCTCGATGAATTGCTTGTGCATCGGACGCACGGTTTCCAGGTACTGGCCGACCACGCTTTCGACCGAGCGGCCGCGCTCGGTGATGTCGCGTTGCATGCGGCGGATGAAGCGGATATCCGAGGCAGTATCGACGAAGATTTTCAGCGACATCATGTCGCGCAGGTCGGCGTCATACAGGGCGAACAGGCCTTCGATGACGATCACCGGGGCCGGCTTGACGGCAATGGTGCGGTCGGAGCGGTTGTCGATGGTGAAATCGTACTCGGGCATGGCGATGGTTTCCCCATTGCGCAGCGCCTGGACGTGCTGCACCAGCAAGGGCCAGTCGAACGCCTGCGGATGGTCGTAATTCTGCTGACGGCGGACTTCCGGCGTCAGGTGCGTCTGGTCGCAGTAGTAATCGTCCTGCATGACGACCGAGACCATTTCGGCGCCAAACGACGCCAGCACGCGCTGGGATACGGTGGATTTGCCGCTACCGCTACCGCCGGCAACGCCAATAATGAAGGGTTGGAAGGAAATATTTTGCATGCCGAATGATACCGGAACCACGGCCGGACCGACAGGGAGCCGGGCAGGCGAAATTTATTTTCGATGACCGAAACTTTTCCAGTACCACTGGCGAACCTCCATCGATGACCAATCTTTCAACAGGAGTTCACCATGACACGACTCGGATCTTTTGCAGTAAAAGCAACGCTTTCAACTTTCGTGGCGCTGTCTGCCTCCTACGCGCTGGCGGCGCTGCCTGAAGGCGCGAAGGCGCCTGATTTCCAGCTGGACGCTGCGCTGGCAGGCAAGCCGACCACCTTCGCGTTGGGCAAAGCACTGCGCCAGGGTCCGGTGGTGCTGTATTTCTTCCCGGCCGCATTTACCCAGGGCTGCACTTTGGAAGCGCACGAATTCGCCGAGGCGACGGATGATTTCAAAAAGCTGAACGCCACCGTCATTGGCGTCACGGCCGGGAATGCCGACCGCGTTGCCGAGTTCTCCAAGCTGGAGTGCCGCGACAAGTTTGCTGTAGCAGCGGATCCGGGCGCCAAGGTCGCTGCGCTGTATCACACCCAGTTCACCACCAAGGACGGCAAAGCGCTCTCCGAACGCACCTCGTACGTGATTGCGCCGGATGGCAAGATTTTGCTCAGCTACACCGACCCGAATCCAGAATTGCATATCAAGAAAGCGATGAGCGCCGTCGAGGCGTGGCATAAGACCGCCAAATGACCATGCTGACCATCCTTGCCGCCGCCTTTCTCGGTGGGCTGATCCTCAACTGCATGCCGTGCGTGTTTCCGGTGATTTCTCTGAAGGCGTTCGGCGTGATACGCCACATGAGCGACCGCAAGTCGGTGCGCGCGGAGGGGCTGGCGTTTCTCGCCGGCGTGGTGATCACCATGCTGGCGCTGGGGGCGGTACTGCTGGCGGCGCGCGCTGGCGGTGCTGCGGTCGGTTGGGGTTTCCAGTTGCAGTCTCCGGTGTTGATCGCGGCGCTGGCACTCGTTATGCTCGGCGCGGCGCTCAATCTGATGGGCGTATTTGAAGTGGGTCTGGCGGCGCAGCGCGTCGGCGGCGTGGGTAGTTCGCAAACCGGGCCGCTCGGCGCTGCGCTGACCGGGGCGCTGGCGATTATCGTGGCCACGCCTTGCACGGCGCCGTTTATGGCGGGCGCCATTGGTGCGGCAGTGGTGCGGCCACCGGTCGAGGCCATGGCGATCTTCCTGGCGCTGGCGCTCGGCTTTGCTGCGCCGTTCACGGCGATTTCTTTGGTGCCTGCGTTTGCCCGGCTGTTGCCGAAGCCCGGCGCATGGATGGCCGTTCTCAAACACGTGCTGGCGTTTCCGATGCTGGCTGCCGCTGCGTGGCTGGCGTGGGTGCTGGATCAGCAGGCCGGATCCAATGCGCTGGGGACGCTGCTGGCCTCGTCCGTGGTGCTGGGCTTTGCCGCCTGGATTTACGGCCTGGCGCAGCAGCGCCTGCTGGCGGGACGTCCGCACCGGCTGCTGTTGGGATTCACGGTCTTGCTGCTGGTTGCGCTGACGGCGCCACTGGCCAGTTTGCCCCGCACCAGCGCCGCTAGCACCGGCCCATCCAAACCGATGTCGCCGACAGCGCCGATGGTATGGACGCCACAGGCGGTGGAGGCGCAACGCAAGAGTGGCAAGCCGATCTTCGTCAACTTCACGGCGTCGTGGTGCATTACCTGCCAGGTGAACGACCGCGCAGCCTTGTCCACCTCTGCGGTGAAGGAGGCCATGGCGCAGACCGGCACAATTTACATGATCGCGGATTCAACCAAATATAATCCGGATATCGACCAGGCCATCAATCAGTTTGGCCGTGGTGGATTGCCGGTGTATGTGGTCTATCCGGCAGATGGCGGCGAGCCAACATTGCTGCCGCAACTACTTAGCCCGGAAATCGTGATCTCCGCATTGCAGCGGGCCGCCAAAAAACCGTGAATAACCTTGGGAACGCCATTTGATCGACACACCGCCAGCGGAGACACTTGCTTCAGCCACAGCCTGGCCGCAGCTCATGGTGCGCGCCCAGGGTGGAGATCAGCTTGCCTACGCGCGTCTGTTGAAGGCGATCGTTCCCATCATTCGCGGCATGGTAAGGCGGAAAATTTATCAGGATGACGCTTTCGTTGAAGACGTGGTGCAGGACGTTTTGCTGACGGTTCACCGGGTGCGGCATACCTACGATCCGGCCCGCCCGTTTTTACCGTGGCTGGCGGCGCTGGTTTCCGCTCGCGCGATTGATGCGCTGCGCGCGCGCGGTCGCCGCCAGGGCTGGGAAGTGTCCGACGAGGAGGCTATGTTCGCTCATCCGGATGGATCGCTCTCCGCAGCAGAGGACAGCCTTGCGGCCCACCAGCAACTCGACAGTCTGCTGAGCCTTCTCCCCGACCGTCAACGGCGGATGGTCGAAATGGTGCATTTACGCGAGCTCAGTCTTGCGGAGGCCGCTACTGCAAGCAGCATGACGCTGTCGGCAGTGAAGTCCTTGCTGCACCGCGCTTTCACTACGCTACGCCGAGATAGAAACACAGACCATGAATAACCACGATGCTTTGATTGAACAGCTTAGCCGCCAGGCGATTCCGGTGAAACGATCGCCGCCGCCGTGGCAGCGGGCGCTGCGCTGGATGCTGCTGGCGCTGCCATGCGGTTTTCTGGCGTCCTTGCTGATGCCATCGGAGGCGGCGGACTGGTCTCATCCGGGCGCGCTGTGGGCCGGGCTGGGCATGCTGGTGTCGCTGGGCCTGGGCGCCGTTTCCCTCAAAACCGCGTTTGCGCTCAGTATCGCGGGTTACCGCACGCCGCAGTGGCGGTGGCTGGCGGCACTGCTGCTGGCGTGGTTGCTGGCGCAACTGCTGCAAGTGACCAGTGCCAGCGATCCGGTCGGCCATCTTGGCGATGGGATTTACTGCTACACGTTCATGATGATTGCCGGCACGCCGATGCTGTTGACCGCCATCGCCGCCTTGCGAACGACACGTTCGCTGCATCCCGCCGGCAGTCTGGCGATTGCTGGATTGGGCATCGCCGCGATGTCGCAAATCATTCTTGGATTCTGCCATCCGGTGGCAGGGGAGTTGATGGATTTGATGATGCATCTCGCCGCAACCTTCACGCTGGTCGCCGCCGCAGTGCTGGTGGGACGCCGCTGGATTGCAATATAAAAATCGGAGAAGGAAGAGAATGGATTTTAAGAATTTTCGCATCGGGCACCGGCTCGGCTTCAGCTTTGGACTGGTGGCCGTTTTGCTGGCGGTGCTTGCTGCTCTGACTTTCCTGCGGATTGAATCGCTGTATCAAGACATCAACGCCACCAATAACTATCTTTATCCGAAAACCGTGTTGGCGAACAATATCAAGGACAAGGTGACCGAGGCGGTTATCAGCATGCGCAATGCCTTGTTGTTGAAAGAGCCGGCCAGGATCAAGGAGGAACTCGACAGCATAGAAACCGGCGCCAAAATCATTGTCGCTTCGATCGAGAAACTGGAGCAGTCGGCAAACACGGAAGAAGACAAGCAGTTCCTGCTCAAACTCACCGTGGTGCGGAAGCGCTTTGTGGACGCGCGCACCCGATTCGCTGCGCTGGTCTTGAATAACGAATTAGACAGCGCGTATCAATCGTTATTTGCGGAGGTGGGGCCGACGCAAAAAGCCTACTACGAGATTCTGGATCAACTGGTTGCGCATGAGGATGCGCTCATGCAAAAGTCTGGCCAGCGCTCTGGCGAGGATGCTGCGCTGACGAAAAATCTGATACTCGCGTTGACACTAGTGGCATTGGCCATCAGCGCCGGTATCGCATGGTACACAAGCCGGTCGATTACGGCGCCACTGGCGAATGCGGTGGCGGTAGCGCGCCGCGTGGCCGACGGCGACCTCACCAGCGTCATCAAGTCGGGGACTAAAGACGAGGCCGGTCAACTGCTCGACGCCTTGAAAGACATGAATGCGGGCTTGCTAAAAATTGTCAACGAAGTCCGTGATGGAACCGGCACCATGGCGATCGCGTCGACGCAGATCGCTGCAGGCACCTTGGACCTTTCCAGCCGAACTGAAAAACAGGCCAGCGCCTTACAGCAGACTGCCGCCGCAATGGAGCAATTAACTTCGGCGGTCAAGCAAAATGCCGACAACGCCGATCTCGCCAACAGCACTGCCGCAGGTGCGTCGAAAGTGGCGCTTGCCGGCGGCGCCGTGGTGGGCGAAGTGGTGAAGACAATGTCCTCGATTAATGCCTCATCCCGACGGATTGTCGACATCATCAGCGTGATTGACGGTATTGCGTTTCAGACGAATATTCTTGCGCTCAACGCTGCGGTAGAGGCGGCCCGCGCGGGCGAGCAGGGCCGGGGCTTCGCGGTGGTGGCAACCGAAGTACGCAACCTGGCACAGCGTTCCGCTGCGGCCGCGCGCGAGATCAAGACGCTGATTGACGATTCAGTCGAAAAGGTCGACTCCGGCACAAAGCTGGTCGAGCAGGCTGGCAGCACGATGAGCGACATTGTCACCAGCGTCCGCCAGGTTGAGAATATTATCGCCAGCATCAGCATCGCCAGCAGGGAGCAGACGGTCGGCATACAGCAAGTCAATCAAGCCATTTCTCAGATGGATGAAGTGACCCAGCAAAATGCGGCGCTGGTCGAAGAAACCACCACGGCATCCCAGTCATTGCGGGGCGAGGCGGACAACTTGGCCCTGGTCGTGAGCGCGTTTAAATTGGCCGAGCCAGGTCGCTACATAATGTGATATCTTGCGCTATCATAAAAATGGTAGCGCAAACATGAAAATACGGGGACTCCGCTGGTGGATGATCGGCCTGATCATGCTCGGGGCGGTAATTAACTATTTGACGCGCAGCACGCTGGCCGTGGCTGCGCCGACCTTGCTCACTGAGCTGGGCATCAGTACCAAGGAATATTCATACATCACCGCGGCGTTTCAGGGCGCGATCATGCTGCAGCCGCTGTGTGGCTACATCCTTGACGTGATCGGCCTGAAGTTTGGCTTCGCGATGTTTGCGGCGGCCTGGTCGGTGATCTGCATGGCGCATGGCTTCGCCACCAACTGGCATACGCTGGCCATACTGCGCGGCATGCTGGGGCTGGCGGAAGGTTCGGCCAATCCTGCGGGCATGAAAGCGGTGTCGGAATGGTTCCCCGCCAAAGAGCGCGGCATGGCTGGCGGCATCTTCAATATCGGCGCCTCGTTTGGCTCGATGCTGGCGCCACCGCTGGTGGTGTGGGCGATTCTCCATTACAACTGGCAGTCAGCGTTTGTGATCACCGGCGCGCTGGGCCTGATCTGGGTGGCGGTCTGGCTGCTGCTGTATGACGCGCCGGCGCGGCACAAGCGCTTGTCGCAAGAGGAGGCGCAGCATATCGCCGCCGGGCAGGAGCAGCACCTGCAGGGCAGCGGCGAGCGGCCTTCCATTCTCAGTATTCTGAAGATGCGCAATTTCTGGGGCATCGCGTTGCCGCGCTTTCTGGCGGATCCGGCCTGGGGCACGCTGTCGTTCTGGGTACCGCTGTATCTGACGTCGGTGCGCCACTTCGATCTGGGTCAGATTGCGATGTTTGCCTGGCTGCCGTTCCTCGCTGCCGACCTCGGCTGCCTGTTCGGGCCGATGGTGGTGCTGGCGCTGCAAAAGCGCGGCGAGCGCCTGATTAACGCGCGGCGCGGCGCTTTTACGCTGGGTGCCTGCATGATGATGGGCGTGGCGTTTGTCGGCTTTGTCGAGAGTCCATATGCGGCGATTGCCTTGCTGAGCCTGGCCGGCTTTGCGCACCAGACTTTGTCGGTGACGGTGATTACGATGTCGTCCGATCTGTTCCGCCGTAACGAGGTGGCGACGGTGGCCGGCATGTGCGGCACTTTCGGCAATTTCGGGCTGTTGATTTTTTCGCTGATGATCGGCGGGTTGATGTCCACTGTGGGCTACACGCCGTTCTTCGTTAGCCTGGCGGTGCTGGACCTGGTAGCGGCGCTGCTGTTGTGGACTTTGGTGCGAGAGAAAACGTTATGATTCAGAATCCCATCCTGCCGGGCTTCAATCCCGATCCATCCATCGTACGCGTGGGCGATGATTACTACATTGCGACCTCCACCTTTGAGTGGTTTCCGGGTGTGCAGATTCATCACTCGCGCGATCTGGTCAACTGGCGCTTGCTGACGCGGCCATTAACGCGGGCCAGCCAGCTCAACATGCTGGGCGCGCCGGATTCTTGCGGCGTGTGGGCGCCTTGTCTGACATATGCAGATGGTTTGTTCTGGCTGATTTATACGGACGTGAAGCGTTACGGCCGCACGTCCACCGGCGGCGCGTCGGGCAGCGCGTCCTTGCGTGATTTTCACAATTATCTGGTGACCAGCCCTACGATAGACGGGCCGTGGTCGGATCCGGTTTATCTCAACAGCAGCGGTTTCGATCCGTCGCTGTTCCATGACGACGATGGCCGCAATTATCTGCTGAATCAGCTGTGGGATCACCGGCCGGGCAGCAATCGCTTTAACGGTATTGTGGCGCAGGAGTATGCGGATGGCCGGCTGATTGGCAAGCGCGAGATTATTTTCAAGGGTACGGCGCATGGATTGACTGAGGCGCCGCATCTGTACAAGCGCGACGGCTATTACTATCTGCTGACGGCGGAGGGCGGCACTGCATGGAACCACGGTGTGACGATGGCGCGCTCGCGTAATCTGCATGGCCCGTATGAGCTGCATCCCGAGCAGACTATGCTGACTGCACGCCATCAGCCGGATGCGTTGTTGCAGCGCGCCGGGCACGCCGATATTGTCGAGACGCAGGATGGGCAGACGTACATGGTGTATCTGTGCGGCCGGCCGTTACGCAATCGCGGCACCTGCACGCTTGGGCGGGAAACAGCGATCCAGAAGGTGGTGTGGGGCGAGGATGGCTGGTTGCGCACTCTGGACGGGCAAGGTACGCCGGAGTTGCAGACGGAGGCGCCCGGCTTGCAGGAGCATCGCTTTGCGGTTGAGCCGGTGCGTGAAGAGTTTGATGCGACCGAGTTGCCGCTGGCGTTCCAGTGGCTGCGCTCGCCGTGGCCGGAGGAGCTGTTCAGCCTGACGGCGCGACCAGGGCATCTGCGGCTACACGGCCGCGAGTCGATCGGCAGCACGTTCCGGCAGGCGCTAGTGGCGCGGCGTCAACAGGCGCATTGCTACAGCGCGTCGACGTTGGTGGAGTTTGAGCCGGAGCATTATCAGCAGCAGGCGGGGCTGGTGTGCTACTACAACGCGTCCAAGTTCCATTACCTGTACATCTCGCATGACGAAGTGCTGGGGAAGCATCTGCGTGTAATGAGCAGCTTGCCGAACCATGTGCAGACCGACACCTTTACCGCGCCGATTGCGTTGTCGCCAGGCGTGCCGGTGGAGTTGCGGGTGGAGGTGGACGAGGAGCGGCTGTACTTCGGCTATCGGCTGGCTGGCGGTGCGTGGCAGTGGCTGCCGCAGCAGTTCGATGCCAGCATTTTGTCGGATGAAGCGAATGCGCCGGGCATGCCGAACTTTACCGGCGCGTTCGTCGGCGTGGCGTGTCAGGACATGGCGGGCACGGCGTTGCATGCGGACTTTGATTACTTCGAGTATCGCGAGCGGCCGTATTGCGTCAATCCGAAGGAGGCGGCTTAGGCCTGGTTTCCTTCTCTTCGGCGCGTTT
>Ga0187843_10002397_pt1 | contig 11384 bp, 12 predicted proteins | sample SpaLakP09_SKY_43_FD_134516 | JGI IMG/M metagenome (GOLD analysis project Ga0187843, IMG submission 134516) | Oligotrophic lake water microbial communities from Sparkling Lake, Wisconsin, USA - SP09_SKY_43 | ecosystem: Environmental > Aquatic > Freshwater > Lake | place: USA: Sparkling Lake... | reverse complement strand
TGAAGGTAGCCAAGGTATACAAGGTACTGAAGGATCCCAAGGTATTCAGGGGTTAGAAGCTCAAGGTATACAAGGTATTGACGGTGGTCAAGGTATACAAGGTATTGACGGTGGCCAAGGTGTGCAAGGCATTGAAGGGTCCCAAGGTATTCAGGGCATTGACGGTGGTCAAGGTGTACAAGGCACTGAAGGTAGCCAAGGCTTGCAAGGACTACAAGGTCCATCACCCACTGTAGCATATGGTTCGACTATAAGATCTGTATCAGTGACTTCACCAGGTACGGCGACAGTAACAATAGATTTTAGTCAAGATGGAATTGTATTGATCAAAGATCCAACAGATCCCCCCACAATTGCATTTACAAATATTACTGCTGGTAAACGATGCTCAGTTATTCTTCAAAATACTACTACAGATAGTATACTTGTTAATACCGGGGTGGCGGCGGATCAAGCAGTATCAGGAAGTAATTCAGTTCTTAATCGTGGTAGACAAAGTACATTTTTAGAATATGTTTGTTATTCCAATGTATCAACAGGTGTATTTCTAATCGTCGATCCATATTAATATCTAAAATATTTTTATATAAATACAAAAACGGGATAAATCATGGCAACATCAGTTCAGGGTACTCAAGGATTACAGGGCCCAAGTGGCGGAGTACAAGGTATTCAAGGTCGCCAAGGTACTCAAAGTACTCAAGGTCGTCAAGGTACTCAAGGTCGTCAAGGTCTTCAAGGAACTAGCGCACAAGGTCGTCAAGGTCTTCAAGGTTCTAATAATGGTCCACAAGGTCCACAAGGTACACGTGGTCTCGACGGAGAATTTGCTGGCCAAGGTGTACAAGGTGCTACAGGCTCTCAAGGAGTTCAAGGAGCATCAGGTCTTGGTGCAGGGGGAGGCGGATTAGGATCAAGAACTACTGCTACTGTTACTACATTTGATATACCTGACGGTGTCCTACAACAAACAGACATTACTGGGTTTAAAGGATACATACTATATAAAATTCAAACTTCAGCAGCAGCTTGGGTGAGGGTGTACTCAAATACTGCTAAAGCAACAAGTGATATTTTTCGAAATCAATATACTGACCCACTAGCAAACTCGGGTGTAATTGCTGAAGTTATTACTACTGGAGCTCAAACACTGTCGTTGACCCCAGCAGTAGTTGGGTTTAATGATGAAAATCCAGTAAGTAATATTATTCCAATAACTATTACTAACCTAAGTGGCAGCAGTGCTGCAATCACTGTGACTCTAACTTTACTGCAAACAGAAACTTAATATGTCATTGCTTCAATATATTAGAACCAAGCGATACATAGTAACAGTCAATGATTATCAAGATCTTATAGCTCTATATGACGAACTAGAAACTCTTGGAAAAACTCCAGTAGGGCTAGGTCTTATTAGAGAGATATTATGCATAGACCGCAGACCAGCTAGTAGAAATACTGTTTATTTGTTAACAGAATGGGAAGCTGGCGAATTGACCAGAGATCCTAGAATTAAGTCAGTGACTCTTCATCCTAAAGAATTAGGTATTAATGCAGGCCTTAATGGATATAGGCAGACCAGCTCTAATTGGGACAAATCTACTTCCACTTCCTCTAATATGAAAAATTGGGGATTACTACGTTGTGCCGAGGGCACACAAAGATCAGGGTGGGGAGGACCAGGTTGGCAAGGTAATGGTTCGGGTACTGCGGCGCAAACTGGAACTATTACATTAACACAAACTGGAAAAAATGTCGACGTAGTTATCTGTGATGATAACGGTATAGTTTGGAATCATCCAGAATTTGCTGCTAATGAGGATGGCACTGGCACTACACGAACTAATCAATATAATTGGTTTCAACATAACCTAGCAGTCAAAGGCACTGCTCCTGGGTCTTATAGTTATGGAACTGGTGATCATTCAACTCATGTAGCTGGCACTGTTGCAGGAAATACTCAAGGGTGGGCCAGGGATGCCAACATTTATAATTTATATTACTTGTCAGGCGACGAATCTGATTATACATTTCCCTATGTATTTGATTATATAAGACAATTTCATGCTAATAAATCCGTCAATGGTGCTACTGGAAGAAAAAATCCAACCATAGTTAACAATAGTTGGGGCATGAGTATTTTCCCCAGCGACTGGGCGTTGACCGATATTACTGCTGTAACTTATCGAGGAATAAGATATACTCCTTCAATAAGCTCGGTCGAATACCTAGGAACCAGTGGTGTTTGTAATGCCAATAGTAGACTCTCAAATCTAATAGGACTTGAAAATTTTGGTAATAGAATTACCACTACAGGCACTGCGCCTGCTGGTGCAGAAAATATTTTAACATTTCCAGGGACTTGGACGCGAAACGGTGGGCAAGTTTATTTGTCATCAACGTCTGCCCCTGCATCAACCTATACAGTGACTGTGCAAGGCCCATGCTCTCTTGCGCTGTTTTCAGATGTAGCATCTGGTGGAATAACTGGCACTACCACATTGACATTAGGTATAACAGTTACTCAAGGTGGCTCTACTATTGCAACTTACACACAAGGCCCGACAAGTTCGAATCCAGGCGGGGAAGTTGAATTAATTATAGACCAAACGGTAAATTTACCAAACACAGCAATATATACTATTACTTATAATACAACATTAGTCAACAATGAAGTAGCTAGTCCATTGACTGCTGTAGGTATGCGTACCAGAGTGATTGTGCCTACAGGTGATGAATCGGCTAGTCTAACTTCGATCACACCAAGTTTAGGATCCACTGCTGGGTTAACAGCGTCGACCAATCCCATGTTTGGGAATAATGATGACGGTTGGTGGGATATTACTTTGCCTTTTACTATTAATTTCCTAGGAGCTCCTTATACAGTTGTACACCCTGGGACTAATTTTTATCTAACATTCAATTCAGGTTCAAGAATATATAGCCAACTCAGTGTATCTAATCCTAACTTGCCAAAAATTATGTGGTGTGCTCAAGACAATTCTGTTCAAAGAATTTATCATGGAGTTGAAGGAACTGCACCGAATAGAACATATAGAATTAGAATGGAAGGCAATGCTGCTACTTCAGGAACACTAGGCAGTCCTGGCATGGTCTGCGAGTATACTTTCTACGAAGCAACTCCCAATCAGATAGATCTACAAGTAGGTGTAAATAATGCTAAAACTAATACTGGTTCAGGATTTAGCACAACACAATTAAATGCTTGGGGATTTATCAGTGGTCAACGTATTCCGGCAAGGGTTGCAGCATTAGATGCGGATATTGAGGACGCTATAGATGAGGGCATTATTACTGTGGGTGCTGCCGGAAATGGTAGATGGAAACATGATGTACCAGGTGGTCTAGATTGGAATAACACTTTTGAGATGGCTGTGAGATATCCAGGCAGTGTGGCACAACCTTACTACTATATGAGAGGAACAAGTCCCACTGCCAATGACACTACTGCTAATGGCGGATTTGATATTCCTAATATTTGTGTAGGTTCTGTGGATAGCATACAAATAGATCAGAAAGTGCAATACAGCGATTGCGGACCAGGAGTAGATATTTGGGCGCCAGGAACTTATATTATTAGTTCGGTACCTAGTGGAACCGCCGATCCTCGCAATGCCAGTTATTTTCTAGGAAAAAAAAGCGGGACTTCAATGGCCAGTCCACAAGTTGCCGGAGTATTGGCATGTGCCTTAGAAACATATCCTGGAATGAATCAAGAACAAGCTAAGGAATATATTTTAGCCTATGCCAAATCAAATCAATTAACGGCCACAAGCGGCGGACCTACCGATAGCCAAGCCCTACAAGGTGCCCCTAATAAGTTCTTATACTATTATCAGGAACGTGCAACATCTGGTAAAGTATTCCCTAAAATTAATTTTAAACCAAGACCATCAAGTGGTTCAGTTTATCCTAGAACTAGAATTAGAAGAACTTAATCAACACAGTTAAATACCATATGTCAGTATCATTACAAAAAATTAATTTAGGTGACTACGCCAACGATGGCACAGGTGATGACCTACGTACTGCCTTTGCCAAAGTTAATCTTAATTTTGATTCATTGGAGAGCGATATTACCAGCTTGGTCGAAGATACAAGCCCAAAACTAGGCGGTGATCTCAATCTTAATGGATTTAAGCTTAAGAGTAATGCCCCTATTAGAATTGAATCTGGTCAGGTAATAGTAAGTGGCACTATGCAAGCCAGTCGATTCATTGGTCAGATCAGTGATCTAAGCAATCATAAATTGGATGGATTAAGTGATGTAGTAGTGCCAAATCCAATTGACTTAATAGAGGGTCAGGCATTAGTATACAACGGTGAGGGCAGTTGGGTCCCTGGCAACGTTGTTGCGCCATCAACTACAGAAGTGGATGGTGGCGGTTCAGCAACTATTTTTAATTTAGATGAAGGAGCAATAATTGATGGGGGCAATGCTTAACTGTTTATGAAAATTGCTGTTTTAACTGGGGTCAGTGGCTTACAAGGCGCCACTATACAGGATCCCGCTAATGGCGGATATGCCAACGCTGATTACTATGCCTTTGTTGATCGTGAACATAACTGCAAAGTCTGGCAACAAAGACCTTTACTAGACTTTAGTTTGGATTCATACTTCTATCCTAGACGTAATGCTAAATTGCCCAAAATATTAGGCTTCTTACTCTTACCCGGATACGACTATTACATTTGGCATGATCATCATTGCGAACTACAAATGGATCCAGAAGAACTAGTCAATACATATGTCAAAGATAAAGACATGGCTGTATGGCGTCATGCTGCTAGGAAATGCGTTTACGAAGAAATAGATCTATTAAATCGTATAAATTTCGACACCAATGAAAGTTTGAACAGTACTTTAGATTATTTTAATCGTATTAATTGGCCTGCTCAATCTGGACTATATGAACTGACCAGTTTAGTCTATGCTAATAGTCCTAAAGTACAGGCAGCATTATTAACTTGGTGGGAATTTATTTGTAAACACAGTAGTCGTGATCAAATTAGTTTTCCGTTAATAGCAAAAAAGCATAGACTAAAATTAGGAATTATGCCAGGCTCTGCTCAACCATATGGCGGTAGCAATGAGATTATGCCTGTAATAAGGGACAAAAATAGCTAGCCAAAATCCTATAAATATAATTATAGGACAAAATCATGCTAGACGTTTGGACAAAAAGATCCGGATATAATTTAGGCACTTACGAAGAAAGAACTCAACTTACTATCGCACTGCCTATATCCGCTAACAATGTAAATCTTCATGTAATCTCAGGTAAACTACCGCCTGGACTAAGACTAAGCGGTGCTAGTATTATAGGCACAGCCTTAGAAGTATCTAAACGAACTGATTTTGAATTTTGTATCAGAGCCAGCAAAAATAACGAAATTTCGGATAGAACATATACAATTACTATTGAAGGCAGTGACAATCCTATTATCATAAACTCACCTGATTTATTGCCTGTTGGACCGAATGAAACATACTTTATATTAGATTCCAGTCCAGTTGAATTTCAAATAACTGCCACAGACACTGACACTGCTGCGGGACAACGATTAAGATATTTTATAAGCAGCGGAGACGGAACATTGCCCCCGGGCCTCAAAATGAATGAACGTGGACTTATCACGGGCTTTATAGAACCATTAATTTCATTGGCCTTGAATGAAAGAAATGGAAATTTTGATAAAGGCCTTTATGATAAAAATGGGTTTGACTATGGACTTAAACCAGACAACGGTTTTGACAGTTTTAAATTTGATGCTATTAATTTTGATTATTCACTACCCTCAATTGGACCTAAAAAATTAAACAGAAATTATGAATTCATTGTATCAGTCAGTGATGGCGACACTGTGGTCAAAAGGAAATTTAGAATTTATGTAGTTAATGAAGATTTCCTACGTGCTGATAACACCATAATGAGCGCAGGAAATAACACATATACCGCAGCTAATAGCGGCGTTAGAGAACCAATATGGTTAACTGCTCCCAATTTAGGAATACTGAGAGCTAATAATTATCACATAATTAAATTAGATGTATATAATGCATTAGAAGTTGGCGTCATTCAATATACTTTAGAACCATCTAATCCAGACAGCACAATTAGTCAATTACCACCAGGACTTAGATTAGATCCAACAAACGGTGAACTATTTGGCATAATGCCATATCAATCTGAAATTGAAGAAATATATCATTTTACCATTAAAGCCAGTAGATATGGCAGAAAAAATGAAGTAGCATCAAGCGATCGAACTTTTACTGTTAGAATTTTAGGAGAAATTAACAGTGAAATGAGTTGGATTAGTCCTGAAAATTTAGGCACCATTGATGCAAACTATATAAGCACATTAAAAATTCAAGCATCAAGTATATTGTCAGACGCCAATATTAGGTATGGAATACCACCTAGGGGAGGGGAACTACCACCAGGATTGACATTAGACAGAGATGGTCAAATTATTGGCAAAGTTGAACAATACGGCAATGGATCTGATATAAAGGGCATGATCACTTTTGACGGCAATACTTTTAGCCTAGACGGCGGTGCAACTTCAATTGATAAACGATTTGAATTTATTGTTCGTGCTCAAGATCAGGCAAATTATAGTAAAATTGATCGAAAGTTTGTAATAACTATTAATACTCCAAATGATAGATTATATAGTAATATCTATATTAAAGCATATATAGAGCCATTTAAACCAACACCGGCAACTAGTAAAAGAGCATTATTTAATAAATTTATCAATGATCAAAGCGTATTCACAAAAGATTATATCTATAGATTAAATGATATTAATTTTGGTATTAGAAAAGATTTAAAAGCAATTATGTATGCTGGTATTGAAACTAAATTAGCAGCCACGTATATTTCAGCTATTGGTTTGAATCATAAAAAGAAACGATTCTTATTTGGTGATATAAAAATAGCACAGGCTAAAATACCAGGAACCATGACTAATGTATATGAAATAATCTATGTGGAATTGGTTGACGAATTAGAACTTAAAAATAAAAAATTAAAACCTAAGATTAAATTACCAAAAGGATCTGCTACCTTAACAGTTGACGCTAGTAATAAAGAATGGAAACGATTAGATAATCCAACAAATGAACCGTTTGCTCCTCGCCCTAACGATATTGTCACTGTGGATCAAACTTCCGTATTAACCAGTGACCCCAATGGAAGAATACGATATCTCAATTCCTATTCCAATTGGAGAGATAGATTAAGATTTTGGAAAAAGACTGATCCTTTAAACCCTTCTGTTATTGTCGACGAATTTATTACCGAACGTAATTATCTCCCATTATGGATGCGTAGTTTTCAAGACGTCACTAGGCAAGAATTAGGATTTGTTTTGGCACTGCCTTTATGCTATTGTCTACCTAGATATGCAGAAGAAATAGTATTGAATATTAAAAATTATCAGAAAGTTAATGGCTTTGATTTTAAAGATTTAGATTTTACTGTAGATCGTTATATAATTGATTCTGTAAAACCAAATATTAATGAGCAAAATTATGGCGATAAATATCTCGTATTTAAAAATAACGGAATAATAATATGAGTAGTAATATAAATTTTAGTCCAATTGATGAAAACTTTCCAGTTCAAGGGCAGGACAATTCCAGTCAAGGATTTAGAGAAAATTTTAAATTTATCAAGGACGGACTTTCAGTAGCCCGTGTGGAAATAACAGCTATACAACAAAATGCTGCTTTCAAAAATCAAAATAATAACTTCAATAGTAAAATAATTGAAGACGCCATACTGAATAATGTCTCACAAAAATATTACGATAATAATATTGTCAGTGGTGATCAGCCTGTTAATGTAAAACTGGCACATGTTCAAAAATTTGTGTTCACTTCTGATGCCACATTGAGTTTTAATAGTTGGCCGACAAGTAGCGGCACCGTGGACAAATATTATCATATAAAATTACACATATTAAGTAATAAAAGTGGCACATATAAAATAATTTTTGGCACAGAATCTAAAGGATCAAGTACTAAAATCAAATATCAAGGATTTGAACTTGATCAAAATAATAAATTTTACTTGTCATTACCAATATCAGGTGCTGAACAGGTTGTTGAAGCCTGGACTTATGATGGCGGAGTCACTGTGTTTTTAAATTATATAGGTGAATTTATATGATGTTTAATCCTTTACTAAACGCATCTACTCTAAGCGATAGTGAATTAGAAAAGAAAATTCAAGAACTTGGACACAAATATTTTCAAACCAACAACGGCGATGTCAAAGTACAAATTATGAATTTTTTAAATATCTACAAACAAGAGTTGGGTGATCGTCGAGCTCGTGAATGGGAAAAACAATCCAAAAAAAATAACAAAGATCTTGACAATCTCATCAACGTCAACTAAAATAGTTGGATGAGAACTGACAAATTTGGCAACGTAATCTATGACGTTAACGATGTGGTAGAATTGATCTACTCTGATAAAGAACACTTATTAGATAAAATCTATTCTGAAAACAACGAAGAGTTTAACAACTTGCCAACTAAAAAAATAGACGCTAATATCTATAACATAGACATTGAAGAGTTTGATCGAGTTTGTCAAAGCGAATGGCTCATGCCAGATGAATATAAAAACCTTAACATAGTAGAATTTGTCCTAGACCAAACTACCAATGAAGAACAATATCAAAGAGCAGTAGAAGAATTAACTGAATATGAAAATAGAAATATGTTCGATCTGCTTCGTTGGCTTAAATATGTAGTAGACACCTGTAGATCTAATAACATAGTTTGGGGTGTCGGTAGAGGAAGTAGTGTAGCCAGTTATGTACTATATCTATTAGGAGTACATCGCATAGACAGTATTAAATATCGTCTAGAATGGCAGGAATTTCTAAGATAAAGGAGAAATATTATGGCAATGAAAGAAGTAGCAAAAAAAGTGCATAGAAGTATGCAGGGCATGGATGTTGATATGGAAAAACTAAAAGCTCAAAATGAACTAGCATTGGCTGTGGGCAATGCCAGGGTAAATGCTCGAGGTGATGAAATTGGTCCAGGTGGAAAAATTATTCGTAAGCGTGAAGACATCATGCAGGAATATTACAAAGGTAAAACAGAATAAGAGGAAAAAATGGTAAGAGGACGAGTAAAACCTATTAGAGATAATGTACTGGTTGCAGATATGGAATTTGATGTTAGAACAACTGTATCTGGTATTATATTACAAAATGACGACGGCAAAACAGAAGGTATTCGCCCACGTTGGGGTCAGGTCTACGCTATTGGCCCTGAACAAACTTCAGTTAAATTGGGCGAATGGATTCTAGTAGAGCACGGTCGTTGGACTAGAGGGATTGAAATAGAAAATGAGGATGGCACTATTACTACTATTCGTAGAGTAGATAATGATTGCATTCTAGCATTAAGTGACGAAAAGCCCAGTGAATTTTAAAATTACTAGGTTGGTGAATAGGGCCATTGACTGGCCCTATTTTTTTCTGTATAATAGAGCCATAGAGAGGTAATTATGAAAGAACTATGGGTAGAAAAGTATCGTCCTAACTCACTTGATGGATACGTGTTTAGAGACGATCATCAACGCAATCAAATTGAAAAATGGATTGAAGAAGGCGGAATTCCCCATCTTTTGTTCAGTGGCAGTGCAGGAGTTGGCAAAACCACATTAGCCAAGATCCTAATTGAACAATTGGGTATGAAACATGCTGATGTACTATATGCTAACGGCAGTAAAGAAGCTAGAAAAGTTGAATGGGTAGATAAACTAATCAACTTTTGCCAAACAATGGCATTTGGTGATTTTAAAATTGTACTCATTGACGAAGCTGATTACATGAACCCTAACAGCGTTCAACCAGCATTGCGTAATCTTATGGAAGAGTACCATGAACATGTGAGATTTATTCTTACCTGTAATTATCCAAATAAGATTTTGCCAGCTATTCATAGTCGTTGCCAAACATTTCATATAGAAAAAAATGACATTGTAGAATTTACAGCAAGAGTGGCCACTATTTTAGTTAATGAAAATGTAGATTTTGATATTGATGCACTGGATTCATACGTTCAAGCAACTTATCCAGATTTGAGAAAGTGTATTAATAATGTTCAAATGAATATTGTTGACGGTATTTTACAAACCAAAGAAGCTAAAACAGACAGCAAAGATTATAAATTTGAAATGGTGGAGCTTTTTAAAAATGGCAAAATAGGTGAAGCTCGTAAATTAGTCTGTAGTCAAGCTAGGCCAGAGGAAATGGAGGAAATCTATCGTTGGCTCTATGACAACATAGAAATCTTCGGCGACGATGCTAGCCAAGAAAAAGCTATTTTAATTATCAAACAAGGACTGGTAGATCATACTTTAGTCAGTGATCCAGAAATTAATTTAGCTGCCACATTGATTAGACTAGGGCATATATAATGAAAATATTAGTAATTGGGCAGCCGCGTTCAAGGTCAAACTTGATCACAGCAGCACTTTCTAATTTTTATAATATACCAAATTTAATCGAACCGTATGACACAATTCAAGTTAATGACGATGAAAAAAAATACGTAGTGGATGTTCAAAAAATCACAGATAATTTATTAAAGAATCAAGATTTTGTCTGCAAATTACAAACTTCACAAATTAAAATTGAAAATCTAATAAATTTTTTTAATCATTTTCAATTTAACGTGTACGATAAGGTGTTTATAACAGAACGTAAAAATACTGTAGAGCAAGTTGCTAGTTTACTATTATCCCAGTTTACCAATAAATGGACCACTTACTATAAAAATCCTCCAATTATTACTTTTGATCCTCGTCGAGATTACCCTGTAATAGAAGAAATTGCAAATGAATTCCTTAAAGTAAGGATTTTAACGGACCTTTTAAATAAAAATGATATTTTATATCATCTTTTAAATTATGAAAGTATTGAAGAGTGGATTAAAAATAATTTAGACAACATAGAAACTGACTTTAAAAAATCAGATTATGATTATAAAAAACTTATATCAAATTATAGTCAACTAGAACATAGTGTATTAGAACATTTTAATAAACTATAATACATAAAAAGGGGCCTAAGCCCCTTTTTTAGTCTCCATATATTGACAATACCTCTTTTACGGCATCGTGTCGTTCAATATCCTTTTGGGTAAAATGAACTATGTCAATATGTTCTAATTTTTTATGCTTTCCTAGTAGGTTGCAAAAGTCAATTAAACCATTATCTTGAAGTCTATCTGCTTGAGCCAAGTCTCCTGTTACAATCATTTTTGAATTCTCTCCTAAACGTGTTAAGAGCATTTTCATTTGATTGGTTGTGGCATTTTGCATT
>Ga0187843_10002395_pt1 | contig 11388 bp, 8 predicted proteins | sample SpaLakP09_SKY_43_FD_134516 | JGI IMG/M metagenome (GOLD analysis project Ga0187843, IMG submission 134516) | Oligotrophic lake water microbial communities from Sparkling Lake, Wisconsin, USA - SP09_SKY_43 | ecosystem: Environmental > Aquatic > Freshwater > Lake | place: USA: Sparkling Lake... | reverse complement strand
GCGAAGAGCGGATCGTCGGCCAGCGGACGGCCATGGCTGCGTTGCGTGGCGGCGATTTTCTTCAAGCGTTGCAGTGCGGCCACCGAGAAGCCGATGCCGGCGATGTTGGTGCGCTCATAGGTCAGCAGGTACTTGGCGCAGCTCCAGCCGCGATCTTCTTCGCCGACCAGGTTTTGTACCGGCACGCGCACATCGGTGAAGAAGACCTCGTTGACTTCGTGCTCGCCGTCCAGCGTGATGATGGGGCGCACCTCCACACCCGGGGCGTTCATGTCGATCAACAGGAAGCTGATGCCTTCCTGTTTCTTGGCTTCGCGGTTGGTGCGCACCAGGCAGAAGATCATGTTGGCGTAGTGGCCCAGCGTGGTCCAGGTCTTTTGGCCGTTGACGATGTAATGGTCGCCGTCGCGTACCGCATGCGTCTTCACGGCGGCCAGGTCGGAACCCGCGCCCGGTTCCGAATAGCCCTGGCACCACCAGTCCTCGCCATTGAGGATGCGCGGCAGCCAATACTGCTTCTGCGCTTCGTTGCCATACTTGATCAGCACCGGCCCCAGCATGTTGACGCCGAAAGGCACCACGCGCGGCGCATGCGCCAGGCAGCATTCATGTTCGAAGATGAATTTCTCGATCACGGTCCAGCCGGTGCCGCCATATTCGCGGGGCCAGTGATTGGCCAGCCAGCCGCGCTCGTTGAGGATGGCGTGCCATTGCTCCATCTCGTCTCGGCTCAGGTGCTTGCCGCTGGCCACCTTGTCCGACAAGGCCTTGGGCAGCTTCTCGGCGAGGAAGGCGCGCACGCTGTCGCGGAAGGCTTCTTCGGCCGGGGTGAAATTCAGATCCATTCCAGTCTCCTTGGGGATGCAGCGAAGCGATGCTGCGCTTCAATAGATTTCAAACAGGCCGGCCGCGCCCATGCCGCCGGCGATGCACATGGTCACCACGGCGTAGCGCGCACCGCGCCGCTTGCCCTCGATGAGCACGTGGCCGGCCAGGCGCGCGCCGGTCATGCCGAAGGGATGGCCGATGGAAATGGCACCGCCGTTGACGTTGAGCCGTTCTTCCGGAATGCCCAGGCGGCGCTGGCAGTACAGGGCCTGCGAAGCGAAGGCTTCGTTGAGTTCCCACAGGCCGATGTCTTCCATGCGCAGGCCGTGGCGCTGCAGCAGGCGCGGCACCGCAAAGACCGGGCCGATGCCCATTTCATCGGGCTCGCAACCGGCAACAGCAAGACCACGGAATGCGCCCAGCACAGGCAATCCCGCGCGTTCTGCCGCGCGCGCTTCCATCATCACGCAGGCCGAGGCGCCGTCAGAGAGCTGGGAGGAATTGCCGGCCGTGATGAACTTGTCCGCGCCCATCACCGGGGCCAGCTTGGCCAGCGCCTCATAAGTGGTGCCGGGACGGTTGCAGTTGTCGGCCTCCACCGTCACCTCACGCAGGCTGGTCTGGCCGCTGGCCTTGTCGGTAACTTGCATGGTGGTGGTGCAGGCCACGATCTCGTCGCGGTAGCGTCCGGCTTCTTGTGCCTCGGCGGTCTTGCGCTGGCTGGCTTCGGAGAAGCGGTCCTGGTCTTCGCGCGAAATGCCGTAGCGCGCGGCCACGATGTCGGCGGTCTCGATCATGGGCAGATAAAGGTCGGGCTTGTGCTCGACGATCCACGGGTCCATGCCGCTATCACCGCTGTCGGTGGCGCTGCGGCTGCGGATCTGCGAGATGCTTTCCACACCACCTGCGATCATGGCATCGGCGCCATCGACGACGATGCGGCCAGCCGCCATCGCAATGGCTTGCAGGCCCGACGCACAGAAACGATTGACGGTGGTGCCGGCGATGCTCACGGGCAGGCCCGCGCGCACGATGGCCTGGCGCGCGATGTTGCGGCCGGTGGTGCCTTCCGGATAGCCGCAGCCGAGGATGGCATCCTCGATCTGGCCCGGATCGATGCGCGCACGCTCCACGGCCGCGCGTACTGCGAAGGCCGCCAGTGTCGGGCCGGGCGTGACGTTGAATTCGCCGCGATGGGCCTTGGTCAAGGGAGTACGCGCAGTGGATACGATGACGGCTTCCCGCATCATGGAATTCTCCTGGAAGGATGGTGCAACGGGGAGACCGGCAATGCGCGGTCTCCGGTGAGTCCGGTCCAGCGATCAGCCGGCCTGGTTCAGCGATTCAAAATTGGCCCCGCGTTCGACCAGCTCCACCAGCAGCGGCGAAGGTGTCCAGAACAGCGGGTCTTCTGCGGCAAAGGCGCGGATGTCGGCCAGCACATTGGGCAGGCCGACCATGTCGGCGTATTTCATCGGGCCGCCGCGATGGCGCGGGAAGCCGTAGCCGTAGAGGAAGGTGACATCCACATCCAGCGGACGCAGCGCAATGCGCTGATGGACCACATTGGCACCCTCATTGATCATGGCGGCCAGGTAGCGGCGCTGGATGTCTTCCTTGCTGAAGCTGCGCGGGGTGATGCCGGCACGCGCACGTTCTTCGTCGATGAGCGCCAGCACTTCCGGGTCCGGCGCGCCGCTGCGCGGTCCATCCGGATAGCGATAGAAACCGCGTCCGCTCTTCTGGCCGAACCAGCCGCGCTCGCACAGGCGGTCGGCAATGTGGACGTAGCGCGCACGCGGATCGCGCGTGGCGGCGCGGCGCTTGCGGGTGGCCCAGCCGATGTCGCCACCAGCCAGGTCCACCACCTGGTACGGCCCCATGGCAAAACCGAAGTCGCGCACGGCGGCATCGATCTCATAGGGCGACGCGCCATCTTCCATCAGGGCATCGGCCGCCTGGCGATAGACGGCCAGGATGCGATTGCCGATGAAGCCATCGCAGACCCCGGCGCGCACCGGCACCTTGCGCAGGCGCTTGGCCAGTTCGAAAGCGGTGGCCACCACGTCGCCTGCGACCTGGCGCGGCACGACGATTTCCAGCAGCTTCATCACATTGGCCGGCGAGAAGAAATGCAGGCCGATCACGTCCGCCGGACGGGAGATGCTGGCGGCGATCGCATCGATGTCGAGGTAGGAGGTGTTGGTCGCCAGCACGGCACCGGGTTTGCAGACGCGGTCCAGTTCGGCGAAGACGGCTTGCTTCACCGTCAGATCTTCGAACACGGCTTCGATCACCACATCGGCAGCGGCCAGGTCTTCATAACGGGTGCTGCCCTGCAAGCGCGCCAGTACGGCGTCGCGGGCTTCTTGCGTGAGACGGCCCTTGGCCACCTGGGCGTCGTAAGTTTTTTCCACATGGCCGCGTCCACGTGCGAGCGCTTCGTCGTCACGTTCGATCATGGTCACCGGCAAACCGGCATCGAGCACCGCCACGGCAATGCCCGCACCCATGGTGCCGCCGCCGACCACGCCGATCTGTTCGATGCGGCGCGGCTGGGCGTTGCGGGTCTCGGGGGCTTTCTGCACTTCGCGTTCGGCGAAGAAGGCGTGGATCAGGCCGGCACGTTGCGGGCTGTCCAGGCATTGCAGGAAGAACTGGCGTTCCAGGGCGAGTCCTTCGTCGAAGGGCAGGGTGGTGGCGGCTTCCACCGCATCGATGATCTTGTGCGGGGAGAACAGGCCGCGCGATTTCTTGCCAGCCTCGTCGCGTGCGGCCGCAATGGCCGCTTGCGTGGCGGCGGTATCGGCCAGCCCTTTGCCATCGCGGCTGCGGCGTACCGGCGCGTGCGTCTCCAGCAGGGCCTGCAGTTCGCGCAGGCCGGCCGCGCGCGCCTGGTCGGCGCTCTCGCCCTCGGCCAGCTGGTCTACCAGACCGAGCGAAAGGGCTTCCTTGGCGCTGAGATGGCGCCCGCTCAGCATCATCTCCAGAGCGGCCTGTGCACCGATCAGGCGCGGTGTGCGCTGGGTGCCACCCGCACCGGGCAACAGGCCCAGCTGCACCTCAGGCAGACCCAGGCGGGCGTTGCCGAGGGCTACGCGGTAATGCGCTGCCAGCGCCACTTCCAGCCCGCCGCCCAAGGCCGCGCCGTGGATGGCCGCCAGCACCGGCTTGTTGCAGGCCTCGATGCGATTGCACAGCTCGGTCAGCAGGGGCGATTGCGGCGGCTTGCCGAATTCGCGGATGTCGGCCCCGCCGATGAAGTTGCGGCCCGCGCCGGTCACCAGGATGGCGGCCACGCCTGCATCGGCCTCGCCCTCCTCGATGGCGGACATCAGGCCCCGGCGCACCGCCACCCCCAGCGCATTGACCGGCGGGTTGTCGATGGTGACCACCAGGATGGCACCTTCACGCGCCAGATGGACCGGGGGCGTTTCGCCCGCCGCCGTGGATTGCTTGGACATGCAGCAGTCTCCTGTTCTAGTTGGTTCGCATAGCGAAACTCAAGTTCGCAAATGGCTTTTGTTGGCAACGATACCGCATTTGCGCCGGATGTGTAAACCGTGCATACCGCAGCGGCCCGATCTGCACAATTGTCAGCAAGGGTCAGGTGGAGCGGGCGTTTGCGGCCGATGGCGAAAAAGGCAGGTTGAGCAGGGGGCCTCTGTTGGCGCTGATGAAACACCACATTCGGACCGCTTGTTTTGCACAGCGGAACACACGTTCGCAAATAATTGACACTGCGATTTCAGGTGTGTACATTCCACAGCCAATGAGGGGCGACGTGACCATGCGGCACGGCCCTGCCACGCGGAGATGTGACGGATGGATGAGATTGTGTCGTTCAAGGGTGAGGATGAGAGCCACGACCGGCAGTTCGTCAATGCCCTGGCGCGTGGACTGGAGATCCTGCGGTGCTTCCGCCCCGGGGAGATCTACCTCACCAACACCGAACTGGCCAAGCGCACCGGCCTGCCCAAGCCGACCATCTCGCGTCTGACGCACACCCTGACCCGGCTGGGCTATCTCGAATATTCCGAAGACCAGGGCCGCTATCAGCTCGGCTCCGGCGTGCTCGCCCTCGGTTACTCACTCCTCTCCGGCATGGATGTGCGCAAGCTGGCGCGACCGGCCATGCAGGAGCTGGCCGACTATTCGCAATGCAATGTGGCGCTGGGCATCCGCGATCGCCTGAGCATGGTCTACATCGAAGCCACGCGCGGCCAGTCCGCCGTGACCTTGCGCCGCGACGTCGGCTCGCGCATTCCGCTGGCGACCACCTCCATGGGCCGCGCGCTGCTGTGCGCCTTGCCCCAGAACGAACGCGATTTCCTGATGGACCACATCCGCCTGCGCAATGAAGAGCAATGGCCCAAGGTCAAGGCCGGCATCGAGCAGGCCTTCAAGGATTACCAGGATCATGGTTTCTGCATTTCGGTTGGCGAATGGGAAAAGACCATCAGCGCCGTGGGCGTGCCCATGATCGATGCCAACGAAGAAAAGATCATGGCCTTCAACTGCGGCGGCCCGGCCTTCATGCTGACGCGCGAGATGCTGATGGAAGACCTCGGCCCGCGCCTGGTGAACGTGGTGCGCACGGTGGAAGCGAGCATGGGCCGCCATTGAGCGGCAGGCAGCAACGAACAGGTCACAACGAGCAACAACGAGCACGGAGACAGACGCGCCGCCATGCCGCAGGCATGACCGGTTCGCAAAGGCAGTACCGCAGTTCCATCACAACAAAAAACAGAAGTCAGCGCCATCGGGGTCATGCAGACCCGTTTCAGCCATGGGTGTCCGGTGCCGTCCGGCCGGGATGCGCACGTTCGCAGGCAGCGTCGTGCGCCTGGCATCCATCGCTGAAGCGGGACGTCCCCGGCCAGGACACACATCAGCATCACTCAGATTCACTCAGATGAAAAAGGTGGAGACAATGACGAACAAGCATCAAGGCATCAAGCGACTGGCCCTGCTGGCCTGTATCGCCTCGGCACTGGCCGCTGGCGCGGGCAGCGCGGCCGCCGACGAACTCAAGGTCGGCGTGGAAATCCCGCTGACCGGCAGCCTGGCCCGCGTGGGCTCGGGCATGCAGGAGGGCATCAACGTGGCGGCTGACGTTTTCAACAAGACCAACGGCAAGCACAAGATCAAGCTGGTCACCATCGATGACGAATCGGCGCCGGCCAAGGCCATTGCCGCCGTCGAGAAGCTGGCCGGCGAAGGCGTGCTGGCCATCACCGGCGGCTACGGCTCCAACAACATCGCACCGGCTGCCGATGCGGCAGGCAAGGCCGGGCTGGTCTACATGACCTCCGGCGGCGTGGACGACAACCTGGTGGGCAGCGGCCGCAAGAACTTCTTCCGCATCAACAATGTGGCCGGCTACCAGAAGGCCATGGTGGGCCTGCTCGACGACATGAATGCGCGTTCGGTCTCCATCGTCTATTCCACCAAGGAAGCCACGGCGGCGCTGGCCAAGGACCTGGAGAAAGCCTGGGGTGCCAAAGGACTGAAGGTGACCTCGCACGCCTTCGATCCGGCCATCAGCGACTTCAAGCCCATCATCAACAAGATCAAGCTGCAGGACAAGCCGGAAGTCATCGCCATGATCGGCTATGAAAATGACTACGTGGGCATCCTGCGCGCAGCGCGGGTGTTGAAGCCCGCGGTCAAGGCCATGGTCGGCGTGTGGTCGCTGGCCACCCCGAAGATGGCGCAGGACTTCCCGGACCTGGTGCCCAATGTGTATGGCACGGCGCTGCTGCCGTATCCGGCGCAATTCACCACGGCCGATGGCAAGCTCTTTGAAGAAACCTATCGCCGCCTCTACAAGAAGGATCCGGACTACCTGGGCCAGTTCGGCTACGTGCAATCGATGCTGCTGTTCGAAGCCATCGCCCGCGCCGCCGACAAGGGCACGCTCAAGAAGGATGGCGTGGCCGAAGAAATGCGCAAGACGATCGCGACACCCTGATCGGCCGCGTGCAGTTCGGTGCCAATGGCGACAACCTGAACTTCACCCACCACATGGGCCAGCACCAGGGCGACAAGGTCGCCATCGTCTGGCCCAAGGCGGCCGCCACCAACAAGTTGAATTATCCGGCCGTCCCCTGGTAATGCCCGGGCGGCGCGCACGCTGCACGGGCGTGCGCGCCGTTGCCCACTCCAACGGAATGCAGACATGAATGAACTGATACTGCAAGCCCTGTACTCGGGGCTGCTGCAGGGGGGCTCCTACGCTCTCATTGCCCTGGGCCTGGCGCTGGTGTTCGGTGCCATGCGGGTCATCAACCTGGCGCAGGGCGAGCTGGTCTTGCTGGCGGCCTATATCGCCTACTCGGTGGAATCGGGCCTGGGCCTGAACCCGGTACTGGCCATCCCCATCGCGCTGGTGGTGGTGTGCCTGACCTCGGCCATCGTGTATTTCGTGGTCAGCCGCATCAAGAAAGACCGCGAGATCAATTCGCTGATCCTCACCTATGGCATCGGCGTCATCCTCACCAATGGCATGCTGCTGATCTGGAAGGCCGACATCCGCTCCACCAGTTCCGAATGGCTGCAGGAAGCCTTCGTGCTCGGCCCCTTCTACAGCATGCGCAGCGAAGTGCTGTTCTTCGGCGTGAGCCTGTTGATGATGGCCGCGCTCTGGTGGTGGCTCTCGCGCAGCTGGTATGGCCGTGCGGTGCGTGCCGTCTCCAGCAACCGCGATGCGGCCAAGCTCATGGGGATCAATCCCGGCTATACCGAACTGGTGTCCTTCATCGTGGCGGGCATCCTGGCGTCCTTCGCCGGGGTGGCCTTGTTCAGTTACGGTGTTATCAGCCCAGCTTATGGCGGGGTGCTCACGGTCAAGGCTTTCATTATTACTGTGTTGGCCGGTGTGGGCTCGATTCCGGGCGTGCTGATCGGCGCGATCCTGCTGGGCGTGGCCGAGGCGCTGACCGTGACCCTGGCCAGTTCGGCCCTGCAGGAACTGGCCGGCATGGGGCTGTTCCTGCTGGTGCTGTTCATCATGCCCAACGGCTTGTTCGGCGTGCGCGCCAGAAGGGGATGAGATCATGACCATGAACAAGAACAAGCTGCCCGCACTGCTGCTGCCCCTGCTGCTGATCGGCGCACCGCTGCTGCTGGCGCAGGACCATTACGTGATGAGCCTGCTGGTGGCCTCGATGGTCATCGGCGGCATCGCGCTGTCGTGGGCGCTGCTGGGCAACCTGGGCGGCATGATCAGTTTCGGTCACGCGGCTTTCTTTGGGGTGGGGGCTTATACCTCGGCGGTATTGAGCATGAAATTCGGTGTGCCGGTATTGCTGGGCTTGCTGCTGGGCGGCGTCGGTGCACTGGTGGCGGCGCTGGCGATGCTGCCGGTATTGCGTCTGCGCGGTCCGTATTTCGCGCTGGCGATCCTGGCGTATGCACACATCTTCCGCATCCTGGCCACCGAGTGGACCTCGATGACCGGCGGCTCGGGCGGGCTCTCCAACATCGCGCGCCTGCCGACGGTGATGGGGGTGGACCTGTCGAGCAAGATCGGCGCGTATTTCGTGATCCTGCTGATCGTGGCGGTGTTCGCACTGGTGTACGCGCGGGTACGCGAGAGCCACTATGGATTGGCCCTGCGCGCCATGCATGAGAGCGAGGATGCGACCCGCGTGGTGGGCGTGAACAGCACCGTGCTCAAGGGCATGATGCTGCTGCTGTCGGCTTTCATGTGCGGCGTGGTCGGTGCCTTCAATGCGCACTACATCAGCTTCCTGGAACCGGACTATGCCTTCAGCGCGCTGTGGGTCACGATCCCCATCGTGGCGGCCATCTTCGGGGGCTACCGCAGCATCACCGGACCGGTGGTCGGGGCGGTGGTGGTCTACCTGCTGGACCAGCTGGTGTTCAAGAACATCATTCCTTCCGGCCATCAGCTGGTGCTGGGGGCCTTGCTGGTGGCGATGATCGTCTTCAGTCCGGACGGATTGCTGCCACTGCTGCGCAAGCTGGGCAAAGGCAAATCCGCAGGAGGCAAGCATGCTGCAACTTGAAAAAGTCTCGGTGCGCTTCGGTGGCCTGACGGCGGTCGATGAAGTCACGCTGCAGGTCGGCACCGGCGACGTGGTGGGTCTGGTCGGCGCCAATGGCGCGGGCAAGACCACGCTCTTCAATGCCATCTCCGGACTGGTGCGTCCCACTGGCGGCAGCATCCGCTTCAACGGAGCCGACATCCTGCATGCGCCGCTGCACCGCCGAGCGCGCCTGGGGATCGGCCGCACCTTCCAGATTCCGCAGCCCATGCATGAACTGACGGTGCGGCAGAACCTGATCGTGGCGCAGCGCTTTGCCACCGGCCGGGTGGATGCAGCCAAGATCGACGAGGTGCTGGCCTTCACGGGCCTGGCCGAAAAGGCCGAGCGCGATGCCGCCACCGAACTGGCGCTGACCGAACTGAAAGCGCTGGAAGTGGCCAAGGCGCTCGCCACCCAGCCCAAGCTGCTGCTGCTCGACGAAGTGCTGGCCGGGCTGGAGACCAATGGCAAGCGCCGCTTCATGCAGATGCTCAAGGGGCTGCATGAGGCATTTGCGGTGGGCATCGTCATCATCGAGCACGACATCGAGACCATCAGCAACCTGTGCCCGCGCGTGGCCGTGCTCAACTTCGGCCAGCTCATCGCCGAGGGCGCGCCGGCGCAGGTGTTCAATGATCCTGCAGTCATCAAGAGTTATACGGGAGCGTGAATGCTTGAAGTCACCAACCTGCGCGCCGGCTACGGTGCCATCAATGTGCTGTGGGATGTCTCGCTGACGGTGGGGCAGGGCCAGCTGACCACCATCATCGGGCCCAACGGTGCGGGCAAAACCACGCTGCTGCGTGCCATCATGGGCCTGATCCCGATCGGGCAGGGCCAGGTCACGCTGGAGGGCAAGCTGCTCAATGGCATGCCGACCTGGGAGATGTCCAAGGTCTCGATGGCGATGATCCCGGAAGGGCGCATGATCTTCCGCGCCATGAGCATCGAGGAAAACCTCATCGTCGGTGCCTTCGCCCCGCAGCACCGCGCGCGCCTGAAGGACAACCTGGAGCGCGCCTACACCATGTTCCCGCGCCTGCGCGAACGACGGCGCCAGCTGGCTGGATCACTCTCCGGTGGCGAGGCGCAGATGCTGGCGATGGCGCGCGGGCTGATGTCTGAACCCAAGCTGCTCATCATCGACGAACCCTCGCTGGGACTGGCGCCGGTGGTGGTCAACGAACTCTTCGAGATCCTGGCGCGATTGAAGGCGGAGGGCCGCACCATCATCCTGGTGGAGCAGAACACCGAACGCGCCGTGGGCGTGGCCGATCACGTCTACCTGATGCAGGGTGGCAAGGTGATCCTGTCGCAGAAGGCCAGCGAGGTGGCGCTGGATCACCTGCATGATCTTTATTTCGCACGATGAGGCGGGGCGGCGATCTGCGCCGCACAGGTCCCGCCCCGCGTGAAGCTTGCTGCAAAAAACAACGCCCCGCCGTCTCACGACAGCGGGGCGTTGTTCATGCTACCTGGCGGACTCAGGCCTTGGACTTGCCGTCCTGTGCCTTGGCCGCTGCCAGCGCGGTCATGTTGATGACACGGCGCACGGTGCTCGACGGGGTCAGCACGTGCACGGGGGCGGCCGCGCCCAGCAGGATGGGGCCGATGGTGGTGCCCTGGCCGCTGCTGGTCTTCAAGACATTGAAGAGGATGTTGGCGGCATCCAGGTTGGGGCAGACCAGCACGTTGGCCGCACCGGTCAAGCCGCTGTCGGCCAGGCCCGCATTGTTGCGGATCTTTTCCGACAGGGCGGCGTCGCCATGCAGTTCGCCGGCGGATTCGACCTCCGGCGCCAGCTTCTTGAAGGCTTCATGCGCGGCGGCCATCTTGCGGGCCGAGGGACGCGAGGAGCTGCCATGGTTGGAGTGCGACAGGAAGGCCACCTTCGGCGGCACACCGAAGCGCGCCACTTCTTCGGCGGCGGCCTGGGCGATGCGCGCCAGCTGCTCGGCGTCCGGGGTGTCGTTGACGTAGGTGTCGGTGATGAAGAGCGTCTGTTCCGGCAGCAGCACGGCGTTCAGGGCGGCGAATTCCTGCGCGCCATCCTTCAGGCCGATCACCTTTTCCACATGGGCCAGGTGGCCGTCGTAGTTGCCATCCAGGCCGCACAGCATGGCGTCGGCGTCACCGGCCTTGACCATCAGCGCCGCCAGCAGGCTGCCGCTGGCGCGCACGTCGGCTTCGCTGCCGTCCTTGTACTGGGCCGCGTATTGCGCCACGCGCGCGTCGCTGGCCGGATCGATCACTTGCACGTTCTGGCCGATCTTGATGCGCAGGCCGGCCTTCTTGATGCCGGCTTCGATGGCGGCGGGCTGGCCGACCAGGATCGGTGCGGCCAGGCCTTCGTCGGCCACGAACTGCACGGCGCGCAGCACGCGCTCATCCTGGCCGTCGGCGTAGACCACACGTTGCGGCGCGACCTTGGCGGTGTTGAAGACAGGCTGCATGAACATGCCGGTCTGGTAGATGAAGCGGGTCAGTTCTTCACGGTAGGCGGCGT
>Ga0187843_10002393_pt1 | contig 11389 bp, 3 predicted proteins | sample SpaLakP09_SKY_43_FD_134516 | JGI IMG/M metagenome (GOLD analysis project Ga0187843, IMG submission 134516) | Oligotrophic lake water microbial communities from Sparkling Lake, Wisconsin, USA - SP09_SKY_43 | ecosystem: Environmental > Aquatic > Freshwater > Lake | place: USA: Sparkling Lake... | reverse complement strand
GTGTATGCTGTGTTTAATTCTTCAAGAGTAAAAGGTTCTATGCCATTTACTTGTTCAACAGATGATGTTCAATTGTTTAATTCAAACAAAAATGCAATAGCTTCAGAAACAAGTTTAGCTAGTAATGGTTTTTACAAAACAATGCGTTTAGCGTTGTCTTGTACCGCGGAATATGCAAATTATTTTGGAGCAACTAGTAGTGCAAATGTAGGATTAGTTATAGCTGCTTTTAACAATACGCTGACTAGAGTAAATGGTGTTTTTGAAAAAGATTTAGCAGTTCATTTGAATATGATAAGTGCCAATAATGTTATTTATTATGTTGCTTCAACAGACCCATATTCTGAGGCTTCAATAGGAACTGATACGGCAAATTCTACTTCGGCAGACGGATGGAATATTCAATTGCAAAACACATTAACTGATAATGTTGGTAATGCGGCTTATGATATAGGACATTTATTTGGCGCTTCTGGAGGAGGAGGTAATGCTGGATGTATTGGTTGTGTTTGTGTTGATGATTCGACAGATACTATGGATAAAAATAAAGGAAGTGGTTTTACTTCTCCAAGTGATGGGATTCCAACAGGTGATAATTTTGATATAGATTTTGTGGCTCACGAAATGGGTCATCAAATGGGAGGAAATCACACCTTTTCATTTTCAACTGAAAATAATGCAGTAAACGTAGAGCCAGGTTCTGGTAGTACAATTATGGGATATGCTGGGGTAACTTATAATCCAAATTCTGCAACACAAACATGTGATATTCAAGCTCACTCTGATGATTATTTTACTTACAGAAGTATTTTACAAATCCAGACTAATCTTGCTACAAAGGCATGTCCAGTTTCTACAGCAATCCCAAATAATTTAACGGTTAATTCAATTGGAGCATCATATACCATTCCTAAAGGGACTCCTTTTATTTTAACAGGTAGCGGTAATGCAAACTCTTATTGTTGGGAAGAAAACGATGATGCTAACGTTTCTTCGGTTCTTGAAACTTCAAGAGCTGCAAGTTTTCCTTCGCCAACCAAAACCAATGGACCAAACTTTAGAAGTTTAACGCCAAAAACATCTCCTATTAGATATATGCCAACTTTAGCTACTGTAATTGGCGGTTCGTTGACTACAACATGGGAAACCGTTTCTACGGTAGCTAGAACATTAAACTTTACTTTAACAGGAAGAGATAATGTAGCAGGTGGTGGTCAAACTAAAACGGCTACTATGGCAGTTTCTGTTAGTGGAACAGTAGGGCCATTTACAGTAACTTCACAAAGCAGTGCTGAAGCATGGAATGCTGGTGAAACTAAAACGGTAACTTGGAATAGAAATAATGCTGAGACTTTGGCGGGTTCTACAAATGTAGATATTTTACTATCAACAGATGGTGGATTGACTTTTCCAACGACTATAGCTTCAGGAGTTGCTAATTCTGGATCGGCAGTTGTTACAGTGCCTTCATTACCACCTTCATTAACTTGTAGATTAATGGTTAAGCCAACTGGAAATATTTATTATGCAGTAAATACAACTAATTTTTATATAGGTTATACTATTACTACTAACTGTAATACTTACACTAACTCTACGGCTTTTGCTATACCAGATGCTGGTTCTAATTATACTATCAAGACTATTGCAGTTCCAGCAACATCAGGAACGGTTTCAGATATTAATATGACTGCCAATATAACACACCCAAATCTTCAAAATTTGGTTGTTGCAATGGTTCAACCTGGACCAACTACAGCAACAGGTTTGGTAACCTTATTTAATCAAAATTGTACAGGTAATGCTAATATGAATGTTACTTTTGATAGTCAAGCAACTGCTTTAACGTGTGCGAGCCCAACGAATGGGACTTACCAGCCTTTTACCACTTTGAATGTGTATAATGGACTTAATCCAGCAGGTACTTGGAGTTTTGGTTTTTGGGATAAAGTTGCAGGAAATTCTGGAACTGTAAATTCGTTCTCTATTCAAGTTTGTACACAGTTAATTGCTTTAGCAAATACTGATTTTTCTTTTGAAAACTTCTCTTTATATCCAAATCCGAATACAGGAAGTTTCAATGTTAAATTCAACTCTAATACTAGCAACGATATTAAAGTTGCCGTTTATGACATGAGAGGAAGAGCAATTTTTGAAAAAGCTTATCAAAACACAGGAACGTTTGACCAAAACGTACAATTAGAAAATGTTCAATCAGGTATTTATCTTGTAAATATTCAAGATGGAGACAAAAAGGTTGTTAAGAAAATTGTTATTGAGTAATCCGTTTTAAATAAGAATAAAAAAGCCATCTATTTAGATGGCTTTTTTTATTTTCCGTTATAAGTATTCATGGTTTCATTAAGTCCGGCTAAAGCGAATGATTTAATGATTTCAGAAGCTAGTTCTAAACGTTCGGGAAGTTTTGTTTTTTCATCGTCATTCCATTCGCCTAAAACGTAGTCTACTTGTCTTCCTTTTTTGAATTCATCACTTATACCAAATCTGAATCTAGGATATTCCGTAGAGTTTAATAGTAGTTGGATGTTTTTAAGTCCATTATGACCTCCATCGCTGCCTTTGGTTTTTATTCTGATAGTTCCAAAAGCTAGATTTAAATCGTCTGTAATAACTAAGATGTTTTCTTTGGCTATGTTTTCTTTGTCCATCCAATATTTCACCGCTTTACCGCTAAGGTTCATATAGGTGTTGGGTTTCAAAAGGAGAATTGTACGGCCTTTTATTTTGAATTCTGCAATCTCTCCCAATTTAGCGGTTTGGAATGAGATACTTTCTTTTCTGGCAAAAAAATCTACTGCTTTAAATCCAATATTGTGACGTGTGTTTACGTATTCAGCACCAATATTGCCTAAGCCAACGATAAGGAATTTCTTCATTGGGTCTATACTTTCTTTTTCTTGAAATAATTTTGAAAACCAATTCATTTTACAAAAGTAGTTTAAAATTTAGAGAAAAGAAAAATGAGGAAAGAATATAGAGGATGTGTTTAATAAAAAAAAGCACCAGTTACCTGATGCTTTTTGTATTGAGAAATAAGAAATTATTTTTTCTTTCCTTTTGCTCCTTTTTCTGCTTTTGCAGCTTCTTGAGCAGCTTTCATTGCAGCACGTGAAATCTTCACTTGACAAACTACAGTATTGTCTGGGTGCATTAATTTGAAATTGTTTGTAGCTAATTTAGTTACATACAATTTGTTACCCATTTGTAATTCAGAGATGTTAGCTTCAACAAAATCAGGAAGATTTTTAGGTAAAGCTTTCACTTTTAATCTTCTTTGGTTTAAATTTAAAACTCCTCCTAAAAGTACACCTGGAGATGTTCCTACTACATTAACAGGTACTTCCATAACGATTTCTTTATCGTCACTTAATTGGAAGAAGTCAATGTGTAAAATTGCATCACTTACTGGGTGAAATTGGATGTCTTGTAAAATAGCATTGTAAGTTTTACCTCCTAAATCAATGGCAACTGTGTGCGCATTTGGAGTGTAAACCAAACTTTTGAAAGCTTTTGCTTCTGCTTGAAAATGTACTGGTTGACTTCCTCCGTAAATTACGCAAGGAACCATTCCAGCATTACGTACCGCTTTGGTTGCTACCTTGCCCACGCTTTCTCTTTCTGATCCTTTAATCGAAATTGATTTCATTGTAAAAATATATAGTTAATAATTATAAAAATTTGTTTCAATATCAATGTCAATTTCAAAATCTTCACTGATTATAAGCGTTGGAGTTTTACATTAAAAACTTTCCGCTTATGGAATTGTTGTGTTGTACCATTTGCATAACTTCTGCAAAAAGCGGTGCACAACTTACCACTCTTATTTTGTTTGATTCTTTCTTTAACGGAATAGAATCGGTAACAATTAATTCTAATAATTTAGAATTTTCTATTTTTTCATAAGCATCGCCTGATAAAATTGCGTGTGTACAAATTGCTCTTACACTTAATGCACCTTTTTCTATCATAAGGTCTGCTGCTTTGGCTAATGTTCCTCCTGTGTCAATCATATCGTCAACAAGAATTACATTTCTGCCTTTAACTTCTCCGATTAGTTCCATTGTATCAATTACATTGGCTACTTTTCTTTGTTTGTAACAAATTACCACGTCTGATTCTAAAAATTTAGAGTAGGCGTAAGCTCTTTTTGACCCTCCCATATCGGGTGATGCGATAGTTAAATTTTCTAAATTTAAACTTTTCACATAAGGTAAAAAGATAGTTGAAGCAAATAAATGATCAACTGGTTGCTCAAAAAATCCTTGAATCTGATCGGCATGTAAGTCCATTGTCATGATTCGTGTTGCGCCTGCAGTTTCTAGAAGTTTTGCTACTAGTTTTGCTCCAATTGGCACTCTTGGTTTGTCTTTTCTGTCTTGTCTTGCCCATCCAAAGTAAGGAATTACAGGAGTTATGTGTCTGGCTGATGCTCTTTTTGCGGCATCAATCATTAACAAAAGTTCCATTAAATTGTCTGCACTTGGAAATGTAGAGCAAACAATAAAAACGCGTAATCCTCTGATTGATTCTTCAAACGAAGGTTGGAATTCACCATCACTATATTTAGAGAACGTAATTTTACCTAGCGGAATGCCATAGTTTTGAGCTATTTGTTCGGCTAAGTGGACACTTTGGGAACAAGCAAATATTTTTGCTTCTGGTTCTTGATGTGACATTGTGTGTTGTTTTTATTCCGTTGGATTTAATATAATTCGACTAAAAGTTTAGAAAAATATAAATACCTCGGATGTAGTTAGTTAGTTGTGTTTCGTTTTACCGAGGTGCAAATTTAGAAATAAAATTGGACTCTGAAAGGATATTTTTAACTATTTTCTTTAAAAGATGAATAAAAATTATTTACATTTGCACTCACAAAATTACAAAATCCAGCCCGGATGGCGGAATTGGTAGACGCGCACGACTCAAACTCGTGTACTTAGGTGTGTGGGTTCGATTCCCACTCCGGGTACTAAACCTCTCAGAAATGAGAGGTTTTTTATTTAAATTATATTATAAAATTATTCTTTTGTAATTTATTTAAGGTATAATTAGAATTTAGCTAATAGAAATTTTCTTTTTGATTCCATAAAATTATTTTTCTACAATTAATTATTAGCTCTAGACAAGCAGTAGAATTATTTTATTGACATTAAATTTATGTCGTAATCCTTCGACAGTTTATACGCATAAAGTTCTCTTTTTTTCATTTATTTATAACATTTAATAGGTCACTTTTATAAAGCTTGATAATAATCATATTTTGATTCTCTTATTTATTTCAATAACGTATAAGCATCATAAATACAATGTTTTATAAATTTAAAGCATGTATTTATAGGTGTTATATTTTAATAAAAATGTTTCAAAAAACTTTAAAAATTCAGTAAATTTAAAACACATACATTATTAGGATAGATTAGTTATATTATATTAGCAATTGAAATAATATTAACCAACATTTTTAATTTATGTTTAACAATTACACTTTAAAAAGTCTTTTGTCGCATTTCTCGTCGTCAGACAGAAATTCAAAAGATGTGAAATCATCATCGAATGGTTTTAAGTTAGGTGTTGTTTTGACGCTATTGTTTGCAATTACCAGCATTCAGGCTCAAACAACAATCATCAATCCAGCAGGAGATGGTGGTTTTAACAATGGTAGTACGTTTGCTGCCAACGGATGGACAGTTGCCAATCAAGGGGTAAACCCTTCTAAATGGGTTGTTGGAACTGCGGTTTCTGCAACAACTACGGCAACAACTGCATCAGTAGTTTCAGGTACAACCACGTTAACCCTAACCGCTGGTAACCCGAATATCTATCCAGGTATGAAAGTTACTGCTTCTAGTAGTGTTCTAGCTGCAAATACTTATGTATCTGCAATTTCTGGAACTGCTTTAACGATAACTAATGCTACTACTGCAGCATCTGGAACTCCAGTAACACTTACATTTGGTTTTGGATCAAATGCAGGAGCTGTAGGTTCTTCGGCTACAGTTGCTAATGCTTCAGCTACTATTACATTAACGGTGGCTAATCCTGGTATTGTGGTAGGGCAATCTATTGCCGTTACATCAGGAACAGCGGTTCTTGCGGCTAATACTTTTGTTACCAACGTAAGTGGAACAACTATAACATTGTCTCAGCCAACAATAGCGTTGTCAGGAACAGCTGTAACTTATAGTTTTGGAGCTACTTCTTCAAATATTTCTGGTAATGCAGCTTATGTTTCTAATGATGGAGGAGCAACGAATACTCCATTTGGATATGCAGGAAACAGAACACTTTATTTTTATAGAGATGTAACGGTTTCTGCTGGTGAAGAGGCGATGACTTTGTCTTTCGATGTAAAATCACCAATTGCTTCTACTAGTGGATGGCAAGTTTGGGCTGCTCCAACTTCTCAAACAGTTGTTGGCACAGATACACAAGTAACATCAGCATTTCTTAATACTTCAACATGGGCGGGTGCTACTTTGGTAGCTTTCAACCATACTTCACAAGTTGGAACTACAAAACAAACTGCTTTTATTCCTAAAAGTTTTGCAGGTACAACTTTTAGATTAATTTTTGTATGGACTAATGGTTCCTCTGCACTTACTTTGCCTTCTGTGGCAATTGACAATATCTCTCTTGTGTCAAGAGCTGCTACTGAAATAAATAGTGTTGCTACAGGACTTTGGTCTAATCCTTCAATTTGGGATGTTGCTGTGCCAACGCCTGCTGATACTGTAATTATAAACACTTCTAATGTTGTAGCAATTGACTGTAAGTATTCTGGAGCTAGTGATTTATTTATAGCTGGTACTGGAGCAACCCTTCAATGGGCTAATATGGGGACTGTACTTGATGAGTTCAAAATTTCTAATGACTTAGGAATCAGTGGAAGTGGTGCTAGATTTAATGTTTATGAAGCGGGTGTAGGTGCAAATGGTAAAAAATTATTTGTAGCTCATGATATTAACGTAACAAGTGGCGGTAGATTTGATACTTCGAATCCTGCCTTTACTTCAAATTTTGGATATTTGAATCTAAATGGTTCTACGGTTCAAACGGTAACAGTTGATGGATCAAGTTTCGTAGGAGGAACAAATCCTACAACAAGTTCATCAACAAATACACAAAATGTTATTGGCCAATTAGCAATTACTAATACTAGTTCAGCTACGCCTAATATTATCTGGAATGCTAATAATGTTAGAATTGGTGGAAAATTTTTAAATAGTACAGGTAGAATTGACTTAGGAACTAATAAAATTACTATAGGTAATTATGCTGCTATTAGTGGTGCTAGCGAGCCTTTAACTGCTGGTACAGGATTTATAGGAGGAACAGTTTCTAAATGGATTAGTGCTGGTTATACTACAGCTGTTCCCGCTGGTGTTGATTATCCTTTTGGATTAACCAATTCTTATGGAACAATATATCAATTACTAGACAGTAAAGGAAATAGCCGTTGGGCGTTGGTTTATCCAGACGCTGCTCCTGCAACTAATGGAGAGGTAGCTGTTACTTATACGGATGCTTCTACAGTAACTACAGGTTTGTCAGTTGCTGATGGAAGTTATACTGTAAACAATAGATATAATGGAAACTGGTCGGTTGCAACACCAAACAGTAATACTTCTGGTACAGGAGGCGCCATTACTTTCGCACCAAATGCAACAACAAATACCTTTAGACTTGGAGTTTATGTTACTGGTGGTTACGTTGCAAAAGATGGGTCTTCTCGATTGATGAATGCTTCAGCAGCTTTGGGAGGAGTACACCAAGATGGAACTAACACTCCGTTTGCTTTTAGAACAGGGATAGCCTTTTCTGCCTTAACAGCTTCACCACTTTATGTTGGAACAACATCTTCTTCTATGGTTGACACTTCGGCAGCAGTTACTTCTGCCACTACAGGGTCATGGACTAGTGGATCTACATGGGTTGGAGGAGTTGTTCCTACAGCTTGTCAAACCGTAATTATTGCATCAGGGCATACAGTAACCGTAAGTGGAACTGCTGTTGCAGGTAATGTATTAATCAACAATGGAGCTACTTTAGTGAATGCTTCAGGTTCATTAACCGTGGGTTGTTCAGGAAATAATTCGTCTTTAGAGAATTATGGTACTTATACTTGTAATGGAGGTACAGTAACCGTAAATGGTTATGTAGCTCACAGAGCAAACAGTTACTTTAATCATACAGGTGGTGATATTATTGTTGATGGTAACGATAATGGAAATGTAGCTACAAGTGTTGGTTTTGGAGGAACTATCTTTAAAATTGAAACGTCTAATTTGAATCTGACAGGTGGTAAAGTAACAATTGTTGACCCACTTGTAAATATAAGTACACCAATTACTGCAACTTCAATAGGTCAATTTAAATCAACTACACAAGGGGCAACAGGTACATTTTCTGGTACTGTTGGAGCTACTCCAGTAACAAGTGGAGCTACTACAATTCTTATGGCAAACAATAGTGCTGGTACTAATTTTTATGCTACAGGTATGTATGTTTCAGGGACAGGTATTGCTGCAGGAACAACTATTGCAAGTGTTTCTGTTAACTTTATTTCTGGTGCAGTAACAATTACATTGTCTGCTGCAACTACAGCAGCTATTCCTGCAGCAACGGTATTGCAATTTTCATCTATGGCTAATGGTTGTGATACAATTACCTTGGCTATTAATGCTGCAAATGCAGGTTTGGCTGCAGGTGAAGGAGTGTCAGGACCGGGTATTCCAGCGGGAACCGTTGTAGTATCCGCTACTTCAGACAATCTTATATCTACCACTTCAGGTTTGGTTTCAGTTAAGTTATCTAATCCTGTTACAGGATTGTCTCCTAATCCTATTAATGCAGCACAAACTATTACTTTTAACCCAGTTTCTCCAGGCTCTTATGCTTCTGTATTGAGTGCTTCAAACACAAGTATTTTGGTAGGTATGATTGTTGCTGGTTCAGGTCTTTTAGACGGAACTTATGTTACAGATATTACTGGAACGTTGGTTAAATTTTCACAACCTATACAGCCAGGTGCACCTTCAAATTTATCTTTGAATTTTTACTCTAAAAACTTTGAAGGTTCAGGTGCTTTTGTATATGATTCACCAAACCATTATGCAGCTGGGGTAAACCATACATTACAAATTGGTGATGGGGTTTCTACACAAAAAAGTTCTGTTTCAACTTATGGTTTCAACTGTGTATTCCAAAAATATATTGTGGGTGGAATGTTGTCATTAGGAAACTTAATTGTTGATGCTCCAGATGGTGCTAATAGATTTATGAATTCAATGACAGGTCCTGGTAATAATGGAGCTTGTAATATGAATGTTCAAGGAAATTTTACTATTACTGCAGGTAGTGTCTTTAAAAAACAAGGCGCTCTTTCAACTATTTATCTTGGAGGTAATTTGGTAAACAACGGATCTTTCCTTACTGGTTTAGGAGGGATTACCTTAACAATGGGTAATTTTTCTAATGGTTTCTGTGTGCCTTCTACGCAAGCTCAAACTATTTCAGGTTCAGGTACTTTTAGCAACAGTTTATATTCTCTTGCCGCAGGATATCCAGGGTCTATACCTTCTTTAAATATTAATAATACAAGTACCTCAGGAGTTACACTAGCTGTACCAAATTTCAGAGCTTCTGGAGCTACTCTTACAAACGGTATTTTACATACTTCCGCATCTTACCCACTTTTAGTAGGTGATTTTACAGGAGGAGGTTCAATTAACACGAGTACATCTACAACTCCTGGTGGGTCTGGAGTTCCTCTTGCAGGTATTTCTAGATATGTTGAAGGACCACTTCAAGTGATTATTCCAACATCTAATACTGTTACACAATTGAAACCATTCCCATTAGGGAAAAATGGAAAATCTCTTCCGCTTCAAATTGCAGTAGTTGGTGGAGCTGAATTGTTAGCAGAAGCTTTTGATACTAATTCAGGAACAACAACAACTAATGCTTCTTTATTAAGTTCTAACAGATGGAAAGTTACTAGAGTAGGAACTACTGGAGCTTTTTCAGCGTTTAATGTTCAATTAGGAAGTTCAGATGTTACGGCTTCTAATATTTTAGTACAAGCATCTTCAGATCAAGGTGCATATGATGCGTTTGCAGGAAATGCAACAGTTTATAATGGTGCAGTAGGTTTTGGACTTCCATTTGATACTCCAACAAAATCTAATATTCCGGTACTGACCTTAACTACGGCACCAACAACTGGGTATACTGGTTATTTCTCTTATGCTCAAGGAGCTGCTTGTTCAGGTACTCCAACTCCAGGTAATACAATTGCTTCTACATCAAGCGTATGTGGTGGAGCACCAACTACTTTGAGTTTACAAAATGCGACAACTGGAACTGCTGTTACTTATCAGTGGCAAATTTCTACAAATGGTGGAACTACTTTTAGTAACATTTCTGGAGCTACTGCGGCTACTTATTTAGCTTATCCAACAGTAAACTCTAGTTATTTATGTAAAGTGTCTTGTTCTGCTGGTACACCAGTAGCTTCAACACCAGTAGCGATTACTATTTCAAATACAGGTACGCCTACCGTAACTGGTGCTACAATTTGTAGTAGTGGTGTGGCAAGTTTATCAGCTTCAGGAGTTGGTATACTTTCTTGGTATGCTGCTGCTGCAGGTGGTTCTGCTTTAACAACAGGAACAACTTATGCTCCAACAGTTGGTACAACTACTACTTATTATGTATCTTCAACAACTGTAGGTTCTGCTAGTGCAGGTCAAACAACAGCTACAGGAACATCAACAGCTACAGCTAACTTTAGAGGGTTGTCTTTTGATGCAACAAGAGCTTTTAAATTAAAAACGGTTACAGTATATCCTAAAAATACTGCTGCAGGTCTTACTCCTATTACTATCAGATTATACGATGCTACAGGAAATGTTGTAGCGGGTACTTCGGATGTAACGTTTACACCTACATTGGTTACGGGTACTGCAAATTCGGTTTCTCAAACAGTAACACTTAATTATAATGTCCCTGTAGGAACTGGGTATAGATTAGTGGCTGCTTATGGTATGGCTTCTGCAAATGCATTAGGAACAAGTACAGCTACACAAACATTCCCTGCTCCATATAGTTCATTCACTATAACAGGAAACGTTTCAGATTTATCTACAGCACCCGCTACAACGGCAAATGCTTACAACTGTTTCTTCAATATTCAAATTGATGAAAACTGTGAAACAGCTAGAGTACCAGTAATTGCAAAAGTAGGTTGTTCTTCTATTGTTAACTTGAAATTAAACATCCAAGGATATTATGATGCAGATGCTCATGCGATGCGTGCGGTAATGTCTAACCAAGGAGTTGGATCAAGTACAACTGATGTTGATGATGT
>Ga0187843_10002392_pt1 | contig 11390 bp, 12 predicted proteins | sample SpaLakP09_SKY_43_FD_134516 | JGI IMG/M metagenome (GOLD analysis project Ga0187843, IMG submission 134516) | Oligotrophic lake water microbial communities from Sparkling Lake, Wisconsin, USA - SP09_SKY_43 | ecosystem: Environmental > Aquatic > Freshwater > Lake | place: USA: Sparkling Lake... | reverse complement strand
GCGGCCGGCCGGCCGCCTTGCTTGCCAGAGGCCATGTGATCGGCGAGCGACAGCTCCCCACTGGATAGGAACAGCGTCAGCCATTCGGCTTGGCGGCGCAAACTGCCGTCCGACTTTTGCCGGGCCTTTCCCTGACCATTGGCCAGGGCATAGGCGGCCACACCGGCCTCTGAGGGGTCAACATGCGCGAACTCATCCAGGCACAGAAGCGTATCGTTATGGGCAAGCGCTAGGCTCTCCAGCGCGTTCGCCGTGGCCCTCCACGTGTGGCCAAAGCCTTGCTCTCCAGAGCTACCGCCCCAGACCGACCCGGCCGCGATTAGAAGTGTGGATTTGCCAGTCGAAGAGTGGCCCCGGAAATGGAAACCACCGCCCTCCCCGCCAAGAACGCGAAGCATCGGCGCGGCCAGAGCCGCACAGAGCGCAAAGGTCAAAGCTGAGTTGCCCTCAGCCTTTGCGGCCACCTCCGCGCGCCAAACGTCAAGGCTCCCAGCGACACCATAATTCAGCGAGGGAGCGGCCCCGGTAAACAGGACAGACTCGCTCCCCAGCGGGCCAATCGTACGGCCGGGAAGCACAAACTGATCACCGCACCAGCCCGTCGCGGCGACCAAGGTAATCCGCCGCGAGGACTTCACTCGCATCAAAGCCGAAGACAGCCGATCCGCCTTGCCCCTGCCAGGATCAAAGACCAAACCAGCGTCTGCCAAGGTCGAGCGGGCCTCGCCACCACCGCTCGCAAGGCTCGACCGCGGAATCGGGATTACCCGCTCGCGGTGGTCATGATCGCGAAACTTGATCACCACCGACCAACCCATGCCATCGGGGGCCCTAGCCTCCCCCAGCACGTCGAAAGGGGAGCAAAGCCAGTGGGGGACCACGCCGCCGTCTCTTGGCTCGTCAAAGAATAGACCTATCCCCGGCTCCATCCGGATACCCATGGGCCATTCGGTATCGTGAGCTCGAGAGCCTTCGCGAGCGGCGGCCAGAAGCGCAGCAGCGTCAGAAGCCGAAAAGGCAGGCGGCCATTCGTCGGCAAGATCCCAGCCCTGAGGCAGGAAGCTAGGGAGGCTGATGACCACCGCCGATATAGCACCAGCAGCCACGGACGCCCGAGAGGCGGCCAGGGCGGCCTTGCGGCCCGGCTCGTCGGCATCCGGCCACACGATGACGCGACGGCCCCCCAGTGGCGAGAAATCAGCCTTCCCGACAGCGTTCGACCCTCCCGGCCAAGTCATTGCGATCAAGTCCGGGAAGCGCGCGGCGGCAGCGTCGGCGGACTTCTCGCCTTCAACTAGTAAGACCACCGCCCCCGGCCGCTCCGCTAGCCGGTCCAGCCCGTAAAGAGGCCGCGAACCCGGTTCGCCCGCCAACCGCCAGCGGAACGGCTTACCTTCAGACTCGCGCCATAGCGTAGACGGCCGGATATCCTTACTTCCGTCAGGCTTGGTGAAGCGCAGGGTCCAGCGCAACGGCAAACCCGTCGCGCTTCGATACTCCCAAGCGGCGGAGGGAGCCCCCAGACCGCGCCAAGTAGAGGGAAGCGGCGGGGCATCGGCCGGAGCTGGCGCGATATGCTCACCCGCTCCAGCCCCGCTCGCTTTGTCCGAAGCCCCCGCCGCGCCCGCAGCCGCCTCAGCGACACGCGCGAACGGGTCGCCCTTAGGTGTCTCGCTCAACGGGTTCGCTCCCGGCTTTTGCCCTTGCGGCGCGGGTCATTTGGCGGCGAGGTCAGGACCTGGGCCGTTACCTCAAGGAGCGCACGACAAACCCTCCGGCGCTCTTGTTTGGTCATTTGATCGAAGGGCTTGGTCATCAACCACCGCCGAACGGATCTACGCCCAAGCTCTCAGCTAGCCGGATTGCGGCCTCGCGCTGCGGGAGGCCCGCCACATAGGCGGCAAGGCTCACCAGGTCGCCGCCGCGATCACCGTTGGCGAAATCGCCCCACTTGCCGGTGGTCAGATTGATCTTGAAGCTTCCGAGCTTCTTGTCCGGGCGCATGGGGTTGCGGGCCACCCACTCATGGCCTTCGCGGCGGCCATCCGGCAGGAGGCCGCAGACCACCGCGTGAGCGTTGCGAAGGGCCGCGTCATTGACCCGGCCAAAGTCGATAAGGCCCGTGCGCTCGCCCCTCACGACACAGCCCCGTATTCAGACGTGGAATGACGCTTCTGCCCATCCAGCCAAGCAACCAGGTCGGCGGGATCATAGGCGACGCGCGCGCCTAGCTTGACGAAGGACGGACCACCGCCCGTAAGGCGCGCCTTGTTGAGATAGCTAACGCTGAGACCCAAACGCTCAGCAGCTTCGTTGACGTTAAGGAGCTTCGGAATTGCAGAAGAGGACATTGAGGATTTCCCATGGCGTCAGCGGATTGCCGACGCTGGGAAATTGAAAGGCTCAGAGGCCGGGTTCACTGGCGCAACGACACGAAGCGCTAGCGCTGAGAACCGGAACGCTAGCGTTTGGTCACGAAACGCTAGCGAGACATTCCGCGCCTTCGGATTTGCATTCCAGCAGAAGATTCCGGATCGTTTTAACGCTTGGCTTAGCGCCAGCCCGTTTCCAGCCCGCCGACACCTCCTCAGCCAAGGGCGTGAGCTTCCACACGCGATGCCCCTCAGGGGGCGGACCACTAAGCGCGGTGGAGGCTATAGCGAGCGCGTGTTGCTTATTGACAGCGCGGGTTCGCCGCTTCCCGGCGGTGGTCATATGGCCACCAGCGGCGGTGCCCCGCTTGACGTTCACGCCTAGTTTGGCGTGACTTTCGTGGGCGGCCTTCAGCTCCCAGACCGCTATTCCATGACCGGCGCTGTAGGCATGCCCCATCAGGCTCTCAGCACGAGCCGCAAGCAGGTGATCTCGGCTACGCAACTCTTCCAGGAAGTTCTGGATATGCGCGACAGCCATAAATGCAGCGTCAAGCGCCATAGGCTCTTGATAGCCCGTAACCTGCCCACCGTTTCGAGCCTTCGCGGCCTGCCACCACTCCCAAAGGCTATCGGTCTGAAGCTTCTTCGATAGAGCCGATTCGACGCCGCCCAAGGTATCGAGCGCACTGGCGTCGCTGCGACGAAAGAACAGAGGGAACGGCAAGGTTCTACGCTGACCCGCTAGCGTTGTCGCAACAGTCACAACCAGGTAGTCAATCGGATCGAAAAGCCCCTCTCCCCTCATTGTCTCTATGGCGAGAATCTCGACCGTAGTTTTGGGCTCAACGACTAAGCTAGTTGACTGGACCCAACCGGCTAATCGCGGATCTTTCAGTAGAATTTCTTCAGATGCATCTGTCATTTGCCCGACTCCCGTAGGCGGGCAGTAACCAGAACTGCGCCCGTGCGATCCGCGTCAGCTATGATCTCGACGCCCTCAGCGACGAAGGCCGCAATGAGCTTTTCGGCGGTGGTGCCTCGCGACGCCGTTTCCCCTCCCTCCAGGCGGTTGACGGCACCAAGCGACACCCCTGCCCTTTCGGCTAGGTCGCGCATTGACCACCCGAGAAGGGCGCGCCCCGCCCGACAGGCTTCCGGCGTGAGTGTCATAGCGGATTTCTCCCGAGTAGCTCAGGGAAAGAGGATACAACTGTATCCATTGCGTTGACAAGCCATCCTATAATAGATACACCTGTATCCATTGAAGGGGTGCGAACATGATCGTCAACAACCAAACCCGCCGCGAAGTCATGGCTCTGGCTTGGGACCTGTTCCGGTCGGCGCTCGGGACCGCCGACGCTCGCAGCTTCGGCGACGCTCTCAAGGGCGCATGGCGGTTCATGAAGAAAATGGCGGCCTGGACTCCGCCGAAATGGGCGCGCGGCACGGGTAACCGTTCGGTTCAGCTATCGTCGACGCTCTATCGCAGCCCGATCACGCGCAGCCTTCAAGGCCAGGCCTACGCCGGGCCGAAGGCACGCCAAGCCGCCTACCTCACCGCGCGGCTCGGATACTGAAATCGGCCAAAGCCGCCGAAGCCAGCACCACCGCTAAGCCATCATAGCGCGGCAAAATCTCGCGCGTTTTCCAGGAGCTGTTTGACATGATCTGCCCCGCTGAAGCCGCAGCCCTCCAGGCCGCGAATACCCTTCGCGCCATGAAGGCTCTTGGCCATGAGGCCCTGCGCGACACCGAGACGGCTGCATGGGATTTCGCTGACTTCCCCGCAGTCAGAGAGATGACCTGCGACCCCGCCGCCCCCTCTTGCGAGGAGGCAAAAGCCCAGCTGTACAAAAAACTCCGGAGCATATGCAGCACCGCGTCGGGCCTGCGGGCCAGGTCTGCCAAGGGAGCAATGTTTCAAGCGTACCTTGGGGCCGAGATCGGCTGTTCAATCACAGGATACATCCCGACCAGGTCCATCGATGAGCCGGCCCTAGGAACGGCACAAGACGCTGAGGACGAAGCAAGTCGGCTTCTCTACAGCGCGATCAGTGGGATGGAGAAGGCGCTTAGGTTAGACCAGGACCAGGATCTAAAAATCCTGCGGCAATGGTTCCTCGACCCCGCGCGGGACAACATGGAAGCGCTATCGGGAGTTACCGAGAGCCAAGCCCCACCGAAGTCAGACAGCCGAGCCGCCGAAAGACACGCGCAAGACAAAGCCTGTCTAGCTGAAGCCGCCGCCATCCAGGCCGCGAGCATTCTTCGAACCATGAAGGCGCTAGGCCATGAAGATTTGCGGGACCCTGAAACCGTAGATCTGCGCCGGGAAGACTTCCCTCTGGTACTACAGCTTGAAGAGGACGGGGTTGGACAACGCGCAGAATGGGCAGAACGGACCCTTTTCCGGCAGCTCAGGGCACTCGGAAATGCCACCGCGCTACTCAAGGCGACATCCGTTAAGGGCGCGATCTTCCAAGCATACCTTGGGGCGAACATCGGTTCGACCATTTCAGGCAACATCACCAGCAATACCACCAAGCCGCAGGATATCACTGCGATGGAGCTTGAAGAGGATAAGGTCACAACGCTCTTTGGCAGCGCGCTAGATGCCATCGAGGCAGCTTTTGGAGCTGACGCCGACCTCCAGATCCTGAGGCAGTGGTTTTTAAATCCCGCGACAGATAGCCGTCGCCTGATTTCAGCGATAATGCAGAAAGCCGCAGCCTAGTGCGATTTGAGAAGCCCCCTCGCAGTTCTGCGGCGGGGCTTCTTTCCTAGGCTTTCCTGCAATTGCATCGCATATGCAATATTTGCTCGAAAACATCGGCCCGCGCTATTGATCGCCGCCGCCTGATTTCAGCGATCATCCGCAGGGCTACAGCCCAACTCGAGTAAAAGAGCCATCCCGTCCAGGTCGGCTAAAAGCGCTGGTATAGCCCGCGCCTGTAAGCGAACCCGGTTCGCGTCGCGACATGGATGATGCTGTGCCAGAATTAGCCGCACGAGATACCAAGTCTCGCAGAGTTAGACATATGTGAACGAATTTGGCGCGGAATGAGGTACGCGCTCGAATCGCCTTCAGGAGCGATTCGGCTAATTTCGCGTTACGATCTGTGATACTAAAAAAGTTGCCGCTGTTCGCAGGCCCTTCTATCGTTCCCAACTAAGCGACGAACGGGGAAAACGTCACGATGATCGCACAGCAAAAAACGGACCCTGCACTGCTTGAGCGGTTGCAGCGGGCCGCTCGTCACGAGATGACGGCTGACGAAATTCGGCGCCAACGAGTTTCGTTCGTCTACGGCAACTTGCCGCACGACAACCCGATGACACGCCTCCAAGTGGCATCAGCCATTGCTCGCCATGAAGGTGAAGCTGCCTAGGCATGTTCGTCCACGACCTGGTTGGGACTGAGCAGCACCCAGTATATCAGCAACTGTCTGCCGAAAACCTAGATCGGCAGTACAGCTTTCTGCGTTCTATAACGCTGGCTTCGCTAGCTGTTCAGCCTATGTTGTCCATAGAGATAATTAAGGCGCTGAACTACCACGCCGTGTCATGTTTGCATGCTAGTGCCGGTGAGTTCAGGACTTGGCCAGTAGAGGTCGGCGGAGATTTTACGCCGCCATTACACATACAAGTTTCGCCCCTTATGCAAATGTTCACCAACCAAGTGAACCGGCAATGGGATACGATTGATGCGGTTAGCCTAGCGGCTTTCGTTCTTTGGCGGCTGAATTACATCCATCCATTTATAAATGGAAATGGTAGAGCGGCGCGTGCTGCTTGCCATTTTGTCCTCTGCCTAAAGGCGGGCGGTTGGCTGCCAGGCGATCCTATATTGCCTGAACTGATCCGGCTAAATCGTCCCGAGTACGTCAAATGCCTGAAGGCTGTAGATGCAAGCGCCGCAGCAGGAACGGTCGACCTAGGGCCGCTACATGAGTTTTTGACTCGTCTCATCGATGAGCAACTTAGATCGGCAGGCCCTCCGGAGCCACCTAGCGACAGCCCACAAATCGCAGCTCCTTAGAGACTGGAAGGCCGCAGCCCAAGCCCCGCTAGATGAGCCCGCCAATGCCACGTGCCAGAATCTACAATGAACAGGGAAGCGAAGCCTCCTATCTTGGGGTTCATCATTTTGCAGCCCTGCCTCGCATTGGTGAACAAGTCGCTGTTTGGCAGAATCTCGAACTGATATCGGGAACCGTTCGAATGGTCACACACCACGCATCACCAGACGACGCGCCTCACTCAGCATCAGGCCGATCCGAGCATCCAGAAATATCCATCGTGATTGGCTAACCCCACGCGCTTCAGCTTTGTGAACACCCGCCTCATCTGAAGCCAGGATGACGAACGCCCCAGGCAGTTCCGCTATCCGGTCCAGCCGGGCGAGAGGCCGCGAACCCGGTTCGCAGTGTCCCATTCATTCCAGCGGAGGAGGCCGGGAAGGAAGCTTCCACGCGCGCCAGGGTCGCTCTTGGTGGCAGAATTTTCCAATTGTCTCAGGACCTTTAGTGCCCATGACACAGCCCGGCTTTAGGGCGGCTCAAAGCGCGAAAAGCGCTGGGCCAGCGGTTCCCACCAGTTCCCACTAGAAATCTAGAAAGTGGGAACCTTCAGGCTAACAATTTATCTATATTTTTCAGTATATTAAGACGGTGGTTCCCACGGTTCCCACCGGTTCCCACCGCATTTCTATGCCCCCACAACGCCCTTCCCTAGGCGACATGGAAAAGAGCGGACTTTAAGGCGCTATAGGCCACCGGGAGTGACTTTAGTTTAGGCTTACGAAAGCCAGACTGGCTGGAGCGAGAATGCGCTCAGCCTCACCGCATAGGCCACCCCCTGGGGAGGACCCAAACATTTGACCAGCGCCCAGCCCATCGGTCGCTCGCCCAAGTCCATCGGTTAACTGAGGCTCTGCCCCTATCGGGAGGTGCGCGTGGTGCATCCCTCCGCCTCTCCCCCGGAGATCTGAAGACGGCGCGAAATCAAGCGCGGTGGTATCTATGTGGTATCTGGACCAAGACAGGCCGAAGCCCCGGCCGATATCGCTCGCCGTAAGTTACTGTATTAATTGAGAAAAAATGGTGCCGCTTAGGTGACTCGAACACCTGACCCCATCATTACGAATGATGTGCTCTACCAGCTGAGCTAAAGCGGCCCACGTCGTGTCGGGCGGGGCCCGAACGCGAAGAGGGGCCTATTTAGCGGCGCGCGGGCCGCTTGCCAAGCGTCTGCGTGCACCTGAATTGCGGCGGGGGGCCGGACCCTCGCCTGGCGGCTCGTTGACGGGCGCGGGGTCGTAGACGCCGGGGTCGTCCGGGATCGGCATCAGGGGCCCGCCCACCTCGGCGGCGCGGACGAACGGCGTCGATTCGGCATAGGCCGACGGCAGTTCGGGCAGGTCGTTCATGGTGCGCTCGCGCCGCTCATGGCGCGGATGGATCAGCTCGCCGGTCTCGGCGTAGCTGACCACCAGCCGGGCCCAGTCCTCGCGGGCATAGGCGAAGGCCCGGCCTTCGGGATCGAGATCGGACCAGTCGGGTTCCTGCGGGGCTGCGGTGCCGCGCGCCACCCAGGCGCGGGCCTCGTCGGGCTCGCCATTGGCCAGGGCCACGCGGGACATCAGGCCGGCAAAGCGCGCCGTGGGGGCCTCGTCGCCCAGCAGGCGGGCCGCAGCGCGGGCGGCGACCGGGTCGCCGCCGATCAGCCCGCTCTCGACGCGCAGGATGCGGCTTTCGCGCGCCTCGGGCTTGAGGGCGGCCAGGGCGGTCAGGCGCGCGGCCCGGGCCTTGGGGGTCTCGTTGGTCTTCAGGTCGCGATAGGCCAGCCACAGGGCCGGATGCGGCGTGGTCTTCCAGGCGGCCTCGATCAACTGGCCGGCCTTGGCCACCTTGCCGTCGGCGGCCAGCAGGCGGGCAGCCATCACGACGCCGGGGGCAAAGTCGGGCTTAAGGCGCACGGCCTGCGTGGCCAGGTCCAGGGCCTGGCTCCGCCGGCGGGGATCCTCGGGGATATCGAAACTGGCGGCAGAGGCGGCCAGCAAGGCCGCCCGGGTGCGTTCGGCGACCACCGGCGGCACGATCTTGCGCTCCAGGGCGCCCTGGGCCAGCTCAAGCGCCACGGCCCAGTCTCCGGCCTCGAGCCGCGAGTCCAGCAGGGCGCGCCAGGCCCAGCGGGCCGTCTTGGCCAGCCCATAAGCAGTTTCGGCATGCCGCACGGCAGCCAGCCGGTCGCCCTCGGCCAGGGCCGTCTGCATCAGCCCCCTCAGGCCCGCCAGGCGCATTTCGGGGAAGCCGAGCATGGCCGTATAGGCGGCCTTGGCGGCGGCATGGTCACCAGCGGTTTCGGCGGCCTGGGCGGCCAGCACCCGAACCAGGGCCGGGGTGTCCTGGGCCAGGTCGCCGGCCTTGAGCGCCAGACGGCGGGCTTCCGATCCGTCACCGGCGGCGACGGCGAGGAAGCCGCGCGACAGGGCCTCGACCCCCTGCTGGCGGCGGCTCTCGGCGCGGGCGGCAGCGGCACGGCGGGGGGCCTCGATCACCCAGATCAGACCCCGCCACAGGATCGTCGCCAGAAGCGCCGAAAACAGGGTCAGCAGGGCGGCGGTAGCGGCGGTCATCTCGACCCGCCAGCCCATCCAGTCGAGATAGGCACGGCCGGGCTCGCCGGTCAGGGCCACGGCCGCGACCGCGGCGGCGGAGACCAGGAACAGGATGAAGGCGGCGCGGATCATGAGGGCGCTCGCGAGGCGCGGGCCAGGCCGGCCAGGGCTTCGGCCCGCAGGGCGGCGACGTGACGGTCCACCTCGATCCGGCGCTCGGCGGCGATCACCCAGGGATTGAGAACCGCCCGAGCGGAGTCGGGCAGGACGTCCAGGGTCCGGACGGCACCCTCGACATCGCCCTCGTCGAGCAGACGCTGGGCCAGGGCCAGCTTGGCGTCGGGGCTGGAGCCCCGTGTGGAACTGACCCGGCGGATCGAGACGATGGTCGACAGGGCGTACTGGACGCGGGCCAGCAGGTCAGCATCTTCGCCGGGGTCACGGGCGGCCGTGGCCGCCTTGCCGGCCAGGGCCTCGAAGTCGGCGGCGAGGCCCGTGCGAGTCGGGTCACCCGTCTGGGCCAGGCGGGTCAGGGCGCGCAGGTCCGGCGACATCGGCAGCACCCGCTCGAGGCCGGCGAGTTCATCGCCGAACGGGGCCGAGGTCTGGGCGACATCGGCGAGGGCCGAGGCGGCAATGGCGGCGGCGGCGGCGTCCAGGACGCCCTTCTGGTCGGCCTCGAGGGTGGCGACCCGGGCATCCAGGCGACCCAGCTCGGCCGAAGGGGCTGCGGGTTCGGCGACCGGGGTCTCGACCGGCAGGGGCGAGCCGACCGGCAGGCGGGCTGCGGCAGACTCGGGACTGGCCACAGCCTGGATCTCGCCCGATCCGGGCTTGCGGCTCAGCGGGAACCAGTCGGGCCCGAAGCGCGCGACCAGTGCGCCCAGCAGGATGCAGGCGGCGCACAGGCCGACCATGGCCCAGAAGCCCGGCCCCAGAAGGGACCGGCGGCGGCCATACAGGGCAGGATCGCTCGGCGCGACGATTTCAGCAGGATCAGGCGCGATGGTCATGTGACCATTCGTGCCCCACGCCGCATCGCTGCGCAATCTTGAAGCTAGGGCGCGAGCAGATCGAGCAGATCGGATTCACGGGGCCGCGGCGCAAAGGTCACAGAGCCCAGCTGCCCGGACGCCGCGAGCCGGGCCAGCGGGGCGGCGACGGCCGGGGACAGGCACAGGGCCCGCAGGTGCGGTGCGGGATGGCGCTGGAGAAGACGGGCAAGGTTGCCGGCAGCGCGCGGCGAATGCAGCAGGACGGCGGACAGGGCGGCCAGGCTCGCCAGGGTTTCGGGAGCCGGGTCCCGGTCGAGCGCTTCATAAACGGCCAGGGCCCGGGCGCTGAGACCCTGCTGTGCCAGCAGGGCCGGCAGGTCGGCCGCCGGGGCCTGCGCGCCGGGGCAGAGGACCGGGCCGGGACTCTGACGGACGATCAGGGCCGCCAGGGCCTCGACATCGCCGTCGGCGCTGACCGCCTCGCCAAAGCCGGCGGCGCGGGCGGCGCGGGCGGTGCTGTCTCCGACCGCAAAAACCGGCCGGTCACGAACCGGCGACAGGGCGGCAAAGGCCTCGACCCCGTTGGCGCTGGTGAAGGCCAGGGCCGCGATTCCGGTCAGATCGACCGGCGGATCCAGCGACGCGATCTGCAGCAGGGGATCGATCACCACCGCATGACCCAGCGCCTCGACCCGGCGGGCGGTAGCGAGGGCCCCGGGCCTTGCGCGGGTGATCCAGACCGGCCCGGCCAAGCGCCTAGTCCGGCAGGACGAGGGCGTCACCGCCCTCGGCGCGGACCTGGGCCCCGAGCTCAAGGCCGAGGGCCCGGGCGGCGGTTACATCGTCGCGCCCGTCGAGGGTGATCCCGGCCTCGCGGCGGAAGCGGCGGCTGCCGTCGGGCGTCAGGGCCTCGACGATCATCGACAAGGTCTGGCCGTCGAGCACGGCATGGGCCCCGATCGCGGTGCGGCATGAGCCCTCGAGCGCAAAGAGCGCGCCCCGCTCGGCGGCGACACAGATCGTGGTCGGGCGGCAGCGCACGGCGTCCAGCCAGGCGGCGTCGACGTCGGCGGCACGGGTTTCGATGACCAGCGCGCCCTGGCCGGGAGCCGGCGGGCATTCCACCGGATCCAGCCAGCTCTGCGGCAGATGGCCCAGACCCAGGCGGTTGAGCCCCGACTGGGCCAGCAGGATGGCATCGGCCTCGCCCCGCTCGAGCTTGGCCAGGCGGGTATCCACATTGCCGCGCAGCATGACGATCTGCAGATCAGGGCGCAGGCGCAGGGCCTGGGCCTGGCGCCGCAGCGAGGCCGTGCCCAGCCGCGCGCCGTGCGGCAGGTCTTCCAGCCTCTGGCAGACCGGGCTGATGAAGGCGTCGCGCGGATCCTCGCGCTCGGGCGT
>Ga0187843_10002391_pt1 | contig 11391 bp, 7 predicted proteins | sample SpaLakP09_SKY_43_FD_134516 | JGI IMG/M metagenome (GOLD analysis project Ga0187843, IMG submission 134516) | Oligotrophic lake water microbial communities from Sparkling Lake, Wisconsin, USA - SP09_SKY_43 | ecosystem: Environmental > Aquatic > Freshwater > Lake | place: USA: Sparkling Lake... | reverse complement strand
GTGGACGACCGCCAGCTGGCGCAGGACCTGGAGTACATCGGCATCGGCCAGCAGGAAGGCGCCAAGCTCGCCTACGGCGGCGAAGCGCTGGAGAAAAACGCCGACGGCGCCCCGGGCTTTTACCTGCGCCCTGCCCTGTTCACCGAGACCACGCCCGGCATGCGCATCAACCGCGAAGAAATCTTCGGCCCCGTGGTCAGCGTGTTGCGCGCCAAGAACTACGAAGAAGCACTGGCCCTGGCCAACGACACGCCCTTTGGCCTGGCCAGCGGCATCGCCACCACCAGCCTCAAGCACGCCACGCACTTCAAGCGCCACGCGCAAGCCGGCATGGTGATGGTGAACCTGCCCACGGCGGGCGTGGATTACCACGTGCCGTTTGGCGGCCGCAAGAGCAGCAGCTACGGCCCGCGCGAGCAGGGCAGGTATGCGGCCGAGTTCTACACCACGGTGAAGACCGCGTACACGCAGGCATAGCCCTGCAGCGCGCTTGCGGGAGGCGTGGCACCGGCCTCCCGCAATTGAAACAGAGTGCATCAACCCGCGCCTGCCCCCCGGGCCCAACGCCTGCCCCCGCTTATGATCCCCCGCGCTTTGCCAAAGCGCACGACACAACAACGGGGAGATGGGTGGTGGTATGGCTCTGACACTGGAGGCGGTGGCCGCACTGGCGCCTGACGACGCCTCGGCCAAAGCGGCCAAAGGACTGACATCGGCCGCCAAATGGCCCACCCTGGGCGCCAACGACCAGGCCGTCTGGGGCGAATGCCAGGGCAGCGGCTCCAAGCCTTACCAGACGCAGGTAGACCTGTCGGGCCCCGCATTCAAATGCTCCTGCCCCAGCCGCAAGTTCCCCTGCAAACATGGCCTGGCATTGCTGATGCTGCAGGCCCAGAGCCCCACCCTGTTCACCGCGACCGAGGCCCCTGCCTGGGTGGCCGAGTGGGTCGCATCGCGCTCTGAAAAAGCCCAGAAAAAGGAAGAGCGCCAGGCAGAAAAAGCCGCAGCCCCCGTGGACGAACAGGCGCAAGCCCGCCGCGAAGCCCAGCGCTGGCAACGCATCGAAAACGCTGCAGAAGAGCTGCAACGCTGGCTGGGCGACCAGATGCGCCAGGGCCTGGGCGCCCTCACCAACGAGGTGCTGCAGACCTGGCACACCATGGCCGCGCGCATGGTGGACGCCCAGGCCCCCGGCTTGGCCCAGCGTGTGCGTGCAGCCACACAGGGCGTGCGCCAGGGCGAGGACTGGCCGGAGCGCACCCTGCACCGCCTGGGCCTGCTGCAACTGGCCTGCGAGGCATTGCAACGCCGCAGCAGCCTCTCGCCAGAACTGCAGGCTGAGCTGCGGGCCGTGGCGGGTTGGCCGTTGGACAAAGCCGAAGTGCTGGCCAGCGGTGAACAGGTAGAAGATGCCTGGACCGTGCTCGGCTGCGCCCAAGAGGAGCGCGACGACAAACTCATCGAACGGCGCGTATGGCTGCACGGCCACCGCACCGGACGCCGCGCCTGGCTGTGGGACCACGCCTTTGGCGGCAAAGGGTTTGAGCAGGCCTGGATACCCGGCACCTGTGTGAACGCCACACTGGCCTACTTCCCCGGCACCACCGGGCTGCGCGCGCAGCCCGTCAATGTGCACGGCGCCCCCACGGAGCCCCAGTGGCCCCAGCGCACCGCTGCGGACGAATGGGGTGCCATGGCACGCCGCGCCGCCGCCAGCCCCTGGGTGGGCTGGCACCCGCTGGTGCTGCCCGATGCCGTGTTGCAGCCTCTGGGCGCGCAGCCCGGCCTGCGCTGCGCAGACCGCTGGCTGCCGCTGCAGATGCCCGGCGACGACCTCTGGGTGCTGAACGCCGTGTCGGGCGGGAACCCGATCACGGTGGCGGGGGAATGGGATGGGCAGACCTTCGCCCCTCTCACCGCATGGCACCCGCACCCGCCCCAGCCATCCGCCGCCCCCGCATGGCAAAGGAGCCAGGCATGAGCAACGCTGCCCACTGGGCTGCCCTGCTGCCTGCCGCCATGGTCGGCACCGACCGCCAGCCCCTGGCGGCCACATCCCCGCTGCCTGGCCCGGTGGGAGCGCTGCTGAACGACACGCTCGCCCAGACCCCGGACAGCGCCACAGCCCTGCTGCGCGCTGCGGGCATCGTGGCCACCTGCAGCCTGGCGGGAGGCCACGGGCTGCACACCGGCGATGCGCCACCAGCCGCCGCAGCCCCGGACCAGCGCCCACCACTGCATGCCGGGCCTCTGATGGCCCTGCTGCCATGGGTGGTGGCAGAAGGCCCCCCTCGGCTGCACCAGGCCGTGTTTCAGGGCCTGGACCACGCTGGCCTGCAACTGCCGCCCCGCTTTTTGCCAGCGGCCTTGGAGCTGGGCCGCCGCTCGGTCGCCCTGCGCCCCTGGCTGGCCCCGGTGCTGGGCGAGCGCGGCCGCTGGCTGGCTGCGCAGCGTGACGAGTGGCGCTATGCCACTGGCGCCAGCGACACCGCGCCGCCAGAAACACTGTGGAGCGAGGGCAACCTGGAGCAACGCAAGGCCTTCTTGCACGCCGAGCGCACCCACAGCCCCGACGCCGCCCGCCAGCGCCTGAGCGACACCCTGGCCGAGCTGCCCGCCCGCGAACGGGCCGAGCTGACCGCCGTGCTGGCCCAAGGCCTGGGCCCGGCCGACGAGCCCCTGCTGGACCGCCTGCGGCAAGACCGCAGCCGCGAGGTGCGCAGTGCCGCGCTGGCCATGCTGCTGCGACTGCCCGACGCGGCATTCACCCAGCGCGCCTGCGCCCGCATGGCCGCACTGCTCAAACATGAACGCGTGCTGCTGCGCAAGCGCTGGACCATCGACGCCCCCACCGCCCTGCCCGCCGATGCCAAAGCCGACCAGCTGGACACACCCCGCCCCCAGCACGATGCCCTCGGCGAACGCGCTTGGTGGCTGTACCAGTGCGTGGGCCAGGTGCCGCTGGCCTGGTGGGAGCAGCACATGGATGTGAGCCCCGCCGACCTGCTGGCCTGGGCCCAGAGCACCGAATGGGCCAGGGCCCTGCTGCGTGGCTGGCGCGATGTGCTGCTCAGCACCGCCAACCCGGCGTGGTGCCATGCCTTTCTGCAGGCACCCGCCGCCGCACGGCAGCTGAACGACACCGACACCCTGGTGGCCCTGCTGCCCCGCGCCGACCGCGAAGCCTGGTGGCAGCAGCAGCTCCAGCACGGCGCGGCCACGCACCTGGGCCACTTCGCATCGCAGATGCTCACCGGATGCCCGGCAGGGGAGACCTTGTCACAGCCGCTGTCCCTGGCGCTTGCCCGCCTGCTGCGCGAGCGCGCCCAGCACAACACGCTGGCCGACGACTACGGCCTGCGGAACCTGCTGAGCGAGCTGCTGTGCATCCTGCACCCCGACGCGCTGCACCTGCTGGACCCGTGGCCCCGCCACGCCGACGAAACCCCTTCCTTTGCCACCATCGCGCACGGGCTGACCCAGGTCATCGCCACGCAGCGCGCCCTGGTGCACCTTTCCATCCACTCTTCTTCCACTGCCACACCATGAGCCCAACCGCCACCTCCGTGATGCGCCAGCACGCCGAACAACAGTTCGCCGAAGAGCTGGCCGAGCTGAAAAAAGCCGACCAGCGCCAGCGGCCCGAGAACTGGGCCCTGTCGCCCTGGGCCGTGGTGCAGTACCTGATGGGGGCCACGCTGGACAACGGCTTCCATGTGAGCGCCAAGTACATCGGCAGCCCCCGCCTCATGGAAATTGCCGTGGCCACCCTGGCCACCGACCGGGGCCTGCTGCTGTACGGCGTGCCCGGCACCGCCAAGTCGTGGGTGTCCGAGCATTTGTCCGCTGCCATCAGCGGCGATTCCACTTTGCTGATCCAGGGCACCGCAGGCACCAGCGAAGAACAGCTGCGCTACGGCTGGAACTACGCGCAGCTGCTGGCCAACGGCCCGTCGGAACAGGCCCTGGTGCCAAGCCCGCTGATGCAGGCCATGCGTGCGGGCAAGATCGCCCGGGTGGAAGAACTCACCCGCATCCCCGCCGATGTGCAGGACAGCCTGATCACCGTGCTGTCGGAAAAAACCCTGCCCATCCCCGAGCTGGGCAGCGAGGTGCAGGCCGTGCGCGGCTTTAGCGTGATTGCCACGGCCAACAACCGCGACAAGGGCGTGAACGAGCTGTCGGCCGCGCTCAAGCGCCGCTTCAACACCGTGGTGCTGCCCGTGCCCGGCAATGAGGACGACGAGGTGGCCATCGTGGTCAAGCGCGTGTCCGAAATGGGCCGCGCGCTGCAGCTGCCCGCCGAGCCCCCGGCGCTCAAGGAAGTGCGCCGCATCGTGCAGATCTTTCGCGAGCTGCGCAGCGGCAAGACCGAGGACGGCAAGACACAGATCAAGTCGCCCACGGCCACGCTGTCCACCGCCGAGGCCATCTCGGTCATCAACAGCGGCATGGCGCTGGCCGGGCATTTTGGCGACGGCGTGCTGCGGCCGCTAGACATGGCCTCGGGCCTGATTGGCGCCGTGGTGAAGGACCCGGTGCAGGACCAGGTGGTATGGAACGAATACCTGGAAACCGTGGTGAAGGAACGCGCCGAGTGGAAAGACCTGTACCGCGCCTTCCGCGAGCTGGCTTGACCCTTTGAACAAGTCACAACCCGCGAGCCGATGAGCGAACCCCACTACTTTGGCGTGCGCCACCACGGGCCCGGCTGCGCGCGCAGCCTGGCGCGCGCCTTCGAGGCACTGCAGCCCGACTGCGTGCTGATCGAAGGCCCGCCCGAAGGCGACGGCCTGCTGCCGCTGGTCGTCCATGCCGGCATGCAGCCGCCCGTGGCGCTGCTCAGCCACGCGCCCGACGACACCGGCCTGGCCGTGTACCACCCATTTGCCGTGTTCTCGCCCGAATGGCAGGCCGCGCGGTGGGCCGTTCATGCCGAGGTGCCTGTGCGCTTCATCGACCTGCCCGTAACCCACGGCCTGGCGCTGGAAATGGCCCGGCGCCAAGCACTGCAGGCCGAGGATGCCGAAGCCGACGGCGAGGAAGACGCGCCAGACACAGCAGAGCCTCCAGCCACCAAGCCCCCCACCGACGACACCAGCACAGAAACCACCGAAGCCCCCCTCCCAAGCCCCGACGGCGACCCGCTGACCTGGCTGGCCCAGGCCGCAGGCTATGCCGACGGCGAAGCCTGGTGGAACCACATGGTGGAAGAGCGCGGCGACGGCGAAGAGCTGTTTGCCGCCATTGCCGAGGCCATGCTGGCGCTGCGCGCCGAATGGGGCGAAGAGCGCCATCGCAGCCCCGAGCACGCGCGGCGCGAAGCCCTGCGCGAGGCGCATATGCGCCAGTGCATCCGCGCGGCGCAAAAGGAAGGCTTCAAGCGCATCGCCGTCGTCTGCGGCGCATGGCACCTGGGCGGCCTGCAGGGCAGCAAGACCACGGCCAAGGCCGACCAGGCACTGCTCAAAGGGCTGCCCAAGCTCAAGGTGCAAAGCACCTGGGTGCCCTGGACATACCGGCACCTTGCCAGCGCCAGCGGCTACGGCGCGGGCATCGACGCGCCCGGCTGGTACGAACACTTGTGGCTCAGCCACGAAAGCCGCCAGCCCCGCGCCGTGGGCTGGCTGGCGCGTGTGGCGCGGCTGATGCGCGAACGCGACCTGGACTGCTCCAGCGCCCACCTGATCGAAGCCACACGCCTGGCCGATGCACTGGCCGCACTGCGCCAGCGCCCCGCGCCGGGGCTGGAAGAACTGCACGAGGCCAGCCGCACCGTGCTGACCATGGGCGACGAATCGGTGCTGCGCTTCATTGAAGACGCCCTGGTCATCGGCGACCGCCTGGGCTCCGTGCCGCCCGATGTGCCCACCGTGCCCCTGCAGCGCGATGTGGAGCAATTGCAGAAGAGCCTGCGCCTCAAGCCCGAGGCCACCCACAAGACGCTGGACCTGGACCTGCGCAGCGCCAACGACCTGGCCCGCAGCCACCTGCTGCACCGCCTGAACCTGCTGGACGTGCCCTGGGGCACGCTGGCCAAAGTGGGCCGCTCGTCGCGTGGCACCTTCCATGAGGTGTGGAACCTGCAGTGGCAGCCCGAGTTTGTGCTGCGCCTTATCGAAGCCAGCCAGTGGGGCCAGACGCTGGCCCAAGCCGCAACGGCACGCGCCATCGACCACAGCCAGCGGGCTGACAGTTTGGCCGAACTCTCCCGGCTGGTGGACCGCGTGCTGCTGGCCGACCTGGCCCCGGCCGTGGCCACCGTCACGCACGCGCTGGAAGGCCGTGCCGCCCTCACCGGCGATGCGTTGCAGTTGCTGGCCGCCCTGCCGCCGCTGAGCAATGTGTTCCGCTATGGCAATGTGCGCCAGACCGATGCCGCCCAGGTGGGCCATGTGCTCGACAGCCTGATCGTGCGCGCCGCCATCAGCCTGCCGCTGGCCTGCAGCGCGCTGGACGACGACGCCGCCGAAGCCCTGCGCGAAAAGCTGCTGGCTGCCCACGCCGCCGTGGGTCTGCGCCAAGGTGCCGAGCAAACCGAGGCCTGGCAGCGTGCGCTGGTGCAACTGGCGCGGCAGACCAGCGCACACGAATTGCTGCAGGGCGTGGCCGTGCGCCTGCTGCTGGACGAAGGCGCCTGGTCGGCCGACGAGGTGGCCAGCGCCCTGTCGCTGCACCTGTCGGCTGGCGCCGAGCCCGCGCGTGCCGCCGCGTGGCTGGATGGTTTTCTGAACCGCAACGCGGTGGTGCTGCTGCACGACGCCCAGGTGTGGCGCCTGGTGGACCAGTGGCTGGCCGGGCTGAACGAGGAGCACTTTGTGCGCGTGCTGCCCCTGGTGCGCCGCACCTTCAGCGCCTTCGGCCCCAGCGAGCGGCGCGACCTGGCGCAGCGCGCCAGCCAGGGCGCCCGCGCCGCGCCCACCGCCACGGCCCGCCCCACCTGGGACGAGGCCCACGCGGCCCTGCCCATCCCGCTGCTGCGCGACATCCTGGGACTGACTGCATGACTGCCAATTCCACCGCCACCGATACCGACACTGAAACTGACACGGCCCCCATCGCCGCACCGCTTTCGCAAGAAGACCGCCTGCGCCGCTGGCGCCTGGTGCTGGGCAGCGAGGCCGCCACCCACTGCGGCGCCCTCACCGGCCGCGCGGCCGAGCTGGACCAGGCCTTGGCGGCGCTGTACGAAGCCGACGGCCCCGGCGGCCTGCAAGCCCGCGAGCGGCGCGGTGGGCGGGGCGGCTCGTCGCCCAGTGTGGCGCGCTGGCTGGGCGACATCCGCAAGTACTTTCCCAGCTCGGTGGTGCAGGTGCTGCAGCGCGACGCCATGGAGCGCCTGAACCTGCGCGAAATGCTGCTGCAGCCCGAGATGCTGGAGAGCGTGCAGCCCGACGTGCACCTGGTCGCCAACCTGATGGCGCTGTCGCACGTCATCCCTGCGGGCACCAAGGACACCGCCCGCATGGTGGTGCGCCGCGTGGTGGACGACCTGATGAAGCGGCTGGAAGACCCCATGCGCTCGGCCGTGAGCGGCGCGCTGGACCGCAGCCAGCGCAACCGCCGCCCGCGCCACGCCGAGATCGACTGGAACCGCACCATCCGCGCCAACCTGCGCCACTGGCAGCCCGACCTGCGCACCGTGGTGCCCGAAACCCTGGTGGGCTTTGGCCGCAAGGCGCGCCGCCCCCAGCGCGAGGTGGTGCTGTGCATCGACCAGAGCGGCTCCATGGCCAACTCGGTGGTCTATGCCAGCATCTTCGGCGCCGTGCTGGCCAGCCTGCCCGCCGTGGCCACCAAGCTGGTGGTGTTCGACACCGCCATCGTGGACCTGACGGAGCAGCTGGACGACCCGGTGGACGTGCTCTTTGGCGTGCAGCTGGGCGGCGGCACCGACATCAACGGCGCCGTGGGCTACTGCCAGTCGCTCATCAAGGAGCCGCGCAACACCATCTTCGTGCTGATCTCCGACCTGTACGAAGGCGGCGTGGAAGCCAACCTGCTGCGCCGCGCGGCCGAGCTGGTGGACAGCGGCGTGCAGTTCATCACCCTGCTGGCCCTGAGCGACGAAGGCGCCCCCGCCTACGACCACGCCCTGGCCGCCAAGCTGGCCGCGCTGGGCGTGCCCTCGTTCGCCTGCACACCCGACGCCTTCCCCCAGCTCATGGCCGCCGCCATCCGCCGCGACGACATCAACGCCTGGGCGGCCACGCAGGGGCTGGTGACCAGCGCAAAAGCGCGGTGAAGCCAGGCGGAGCGCGCTGAGACGCGGTGGGGGTGATGCGGTGCAACGCGCCGGTGCACGCACACCCCGTGCGCCCACTGCCACCGTGCGCCCTGCGAACCAGCGGCGCGGTGCATGTGCCGGAGAAATTCAAGCCAAATTGGCCGTCTCCGCGCGCCCACCAAGCGCAATTAGCTATCATTTTTGAAGCATTCATCGCCCCACAGTAGGGCGAAGCCACCACCAGGGCAAGGTATCATCGCACCCCATGACCGCCCCCCGACGAACCTTTGCCGCGCTGCGCCTGTGGGTGCTGGCATGGTTCGTGGCGTCGATGGGGGTTGCGATTGCATCGCCGCTGGTGAACCCGCAATCCTTTGAGGTGATCTGCTCGGGCACCGGCGCCATCAAGCTGCTGGTGCAGACCGACGATGGCACGGTGGAGATGGGCGCCATGGGCATGGACTGCCCCTTGTGCTCCACCGCCAGCGCCCCGCCACCCACACCGGTAGCCGCCGTGCTGCCACCCCATCCCCTGGCCCATGCGCTGCAGCCCGTCGAGGCCGCCCGCATTGCGGCCGCCACGGCAGCCCCACTGCCCGCGCGCGGGCCGCCATACCGCTCTTGATCTGAAGCCTGTTCGCAGCCCCTGAAACCTGGTGGGCGGGCGCTGCGTGTTTCCTTTTTCCGTGGCTTTCCAGACGGCGTCGCCCTGCGTGTTCTCCACGCGGGCCTGGCGGCGCTGTCGCTTCAAGACAAGAGCGTTTTCATGTCCCGTATCTCCTCTGCCTCGCGCAGCGCTGCGGCTTTCCCGCGCCTGCCTCTTTCTCCTCTCTGCATCGGTGTACTCGCCACCTGCGCGCTGGCCGCAGTGCCAGCCCACGCACAGACCCCCACCGCGCCCACGCTCAAGGCCGTGGATGTGGTGGACTCCGCCGCATCGCCCAATGGCAAGCTCAGCCTGGACACGCCCGTGGACACCGGCAGCCGCCTGGGCCTGACGGTGCGCGAGAACCCCGCCTCCGTCACCGTGGTGGACCGCGCCACCATCGACGCACGCGGCGCCCAGGACACGCAGGAAATCCTGCGCGCCGTGCCGGGCGTGGTGGCGCACAACGCGCCGGGCTCGATGGCCGCGCACTACCGGGGCTTCACCAGCAACTCGGTCGCGCAGCTCTACAACGGCATCAACCCGCAATACGGCAGCGCCACGCGCGCGGTCGATAGCTGGATCTACGACCGCGTCGAGGCCATCGGCGGTGCGTCGAGTTTTCTGTACGGCTCGGGCGGCGTGGGCGGCTCCATCAACTACATCACCAAAACGGCCGAGCGCAGCGACTTTGCCGAAGCGCAGCTGCGCCTGGGCTCCTACGACCTGAAAGAAGTGTCCGTGGGCATGAACCGCCGCATTGCGGGCGGCGATGGCAGCGCAGGCCCGGCCCACTACGCGCGCATTGACCTCAACCACCGCAACGCAGGCAGCTGGACCGAGGGCACAAAAACACAGTCCACGCAGCTCGCCACGTCGCTGCTGTCGGACCTGGGCGGTGGCTTCAGCCACACGCTGGCCTACGAATACCAAAAGGACCATGTGGACCGCCCGTACTGGGGCACGCCGGTACTGAACCCCGCCGTGGGCGCGCTGACCATCGACCCGGCCACGCGCTTCAAGAACTACAACAGCGCCGATGGCATGTACGAGCACCGCGTGCAGTGGCTGCGCTCGGTGGCGCAATGGCGCGTGTCCGATGCGCTGCAGCTCAAGAACACGTTCTATGTGTACGACGCGCTGCGCGACTACCGCAACGTGGAGACCTACACCTTCAACGCGAGCAACACGGCCGTCACCCGCACGGCGCCCTATCTGCAACGCCACGACCAGACGCTGGTGGGCGACCGGCTGGAGGGCACCTACCAAGGCCAGCTCGCAGGCCGGAAGAGCGACTGGGCCTTTGGCCTGGACGTGAGCGTGAACAAGCAGACGCGTTTCCCGTTCGGCCCCTCGGTCACCGTGAGCACGGTCAACCCCTACAACTTCTCCACCGAGAACTTCTTCGCAATTCCCGGCATGTCGCCCGTCCTGAACCCGGACAAGGACAACAAGATCACCAATACCGCGCTGTACCTGGAAAACCGCACGCTGGTCGCGTCCGGGGTAAACCTCGTCACCGCACTGCGCCACGAGCGCATCGAGCTGGACCTGGTCAACCGCCGTGCGGTGACGGCCACATCACCCGCCACCTTCAGCCGCAGCTACCACCCCACCACCGGCCGCCTGGGCGTGGTGTGGGAGATTGCGCCCGGCGCCAACCTGTATGCGCAGGCCTCCAACGCGGCCGACCCGCCATCGGGTTCGCTGGCCTCGGCCTCGTTTGCCGATGTGCGCAACAACAGCGAACTGACCACGGGCCGCCAGGTCGAGGTGGGCAGCAAGTTCGACTTCTGGGACGGCAAGGGCAGCGCCACGGTGGCGGCCTTTGAAATCCGCCGCAAAAACATCGCCTCGCAAGACCCGTCCAACCCCAACCTCACGGTGCTGGTGGGCGAGCAGTCGTCCAAGGGCATTGAGCTGTCGGCAGGCATCCGCCCCACGCCGCAGTGGCAGCTGCAGGGCAACCTGTCGCTGATCCGCGCGCGGTATGAAAACTTTGTGCAGGGCGGCGTCTCGCGCGCGGGCAATGTGCCGCAACTGGTGCCGCAGCAGGTCGCCAACCTGTGGGCGTCGTACGCGATCACGCCCACCGTCACCGCCAGCGCAGGCGTGCGCCATGTGGGCAAGGTGTATGGCAATGCGGCCAACACCAAGTTCTGGCCGTCGTACACGCTGCTGGACCTGGGCCTGGCCTGGAAGGTCAACAAGACCACCACCCTGACGGGCCGCGTGCGCAACGCCACCGACCGCATCTACGCGGCCGAGACGCGCGACCAGGTCTACCTGGGCGCACCGCGCACGCTGGACGTGACGCTGCACACCGCCTTCTGACGCAGGGAGCACACGCACATGCTGCACGCCAAACGCTGGCTGTACCTCGTCCACCGCTGGCTGGGCGTGCTGCTGTGCGCCTTCTTCGCCATGTGGTTTGTCTCGGGCGTGGTGATGATGTACGTGGGCTACCCCAAGCTCACGCAGGCCGAGCGCCTGGCCCATCTGCCCCCGCTGCGCAGCG
>Ga0187843_10002390_pt1 | contig 11391 bp, 8 predicted proteins | sample SpaLakP09_SKY_43_FD_134516 | JGI IMG/M metagenome (GOLD analysis project Ga0187843, IMG submission 134516) | Oligotrophic lake water microbial communities from Sparkling Lake, Wisconsin, USA - SP09_SKY_43 | ecosystem: Environmental > Aquatic > Freshwater > Lake | place: USA: Sparkling Lake... | reverse complement strand
GGGCGTGGCCAAGGTCGTGGTCGGCGAGCGCAGCCTGCTGTGGGTGTGGACGCACCGCTTTACCGACTGGGTCAAGCTCGCGCTGTGGCAATGGACGCCCTGACGCCAGAGCAGAGCCCGGAATGCCCGCTCGGCGACGCGCTCTTCTCCGCCAACTGGTACCGCGTCGCCACGCTCAAGCCGCGGCTGCGCGGCCATGTGCGCATCCACCGCCATGTCTATCGTGGCGAGATCTGGTACGTCGTCGAGGACCGCGTCTCCGGCAAGTACCACCGCTTCAACCCCAGCAGCTACCGCGTCATCGGCCTGTTGGACGGCGAGCGCTCCTTGCAGCAGGTGTGGGAGCGGCTGTCAGCCGCGATGGACGAGCACACGCCCAGCCAGGACGAACTGGTGCAGCTGTTCGGCCAGCTCTACGCCGCCGACCTGATCCAGTGCGATGTGACGCCCGACGTGGCCGAGCTCTTCGAGCGCGGCGGCAAGCAGCGCCGCTCCAAGCTGATGCAGCGCTTCGCCAACCCGGTGTCGCTGCGCTTCCCGCTGGTGGACCCGGACGCCTGGCTCGGCCGCGTCATCGCTGCTGCCGGGCCGCTGAAGGGTTGGGTGGGCGTTGCGCTGTGGCTGGCTGTCGTGCTGCCCGCCGTGCTGCTGGCGCCCAGCCACTGGCGCGAGCTGACCGGCAACATCAACGAGCGGCTGCTGGCGGTCGACAACCTCGTGCTGCTGGCCATCCTCTTCCCGCTGCTGAAGGCCGCGCACGAGATTGGCCATGGCCTGGCCGCCAAGCGCTTTGGCGGCGAGGTGCACGAGATGGGCGTCATGCTGCTCGTGTTCTTCCCGGTGCCCTATGTGGACGCCAGCAGTTCATCGGCCTTCGAGAGCCGCTGGCCGCGCATGCTGGTCGGCGCGGCGGGCATGTTGACCGAGCTGTTCATCGCGGCGCTGGCCTTCTTCCTGTGGCTGGCGCTGGAGCCCGGCTTCGCGCGTTCGCTGGCCTTCAACGTCATCGTGCTGGCCAGCGTGACGACGCTGATGTTCAACGCCAACCCGCTGCTGCGCTACGACGGTTACTACATCTTCGCGGATGCCATCGAGAGCCCCAACCTCGGCCAGCGTTCGACCGACTATTGGGGCTGGCTGCTGCGCTATCACCTGTTCGGCCAGCACCAGGCCGAGCCGCCGCCAAGCACGCCAGGCGAGCGCCGCTGGTTCCTGGTCTACGCGCCGCTGGCGCTGGCCTACCGGCTGTTCGTGATGTTCAGCATCGCGATCTTCATCGCCAGCCGCTACTTCTTCATCGGCGTGCTGATCGCGGCCTGGGGGCTGTTTGCCAGCGTCATCCTGCCGTGGGCGCGGGGTCTGAAGCGGCTGGCCGGCGACCCCGCGCTGGAGCCGCAGTCCGGCCGTGTGCGCCGCGTGCTGTGGGCCTCTGGGGCGGTCGTGGTGCTGCTGCTCTTCGTCATCCCGATGCCGCATCACTCGGTGGCGACGGGCGTGGTCTGGCCCAGCGACAACGCGGTGCTGCGCGCCCAGGGTGGCGGCTTCTTCTCCAAGCTGCTGGTGCGGCCCGGCACGGTGGTGCTGGAAGGCCAGCCCGTGGCCGAGCTGGTCGACCCCATGCTGGACGCTCGCATCGGCGAGCAGCGCGGCCGGCTGGAGCTGGCCCAGACCAAGCACGACGCCGCCTTCGGTGTCATTGGCATGGCACCGGCGCGGGCGGCTCTGTTGGCCGAGGAGGTCAAGCGCGAGCAGGCGGCTTTGGCCGTGCTATTGGACGAAGCGTCAAAGCTGGTTGTGCGGTCTGAAGTTGCGGGTGTGTTGCTCCTGCCGCGGCCTGACGATCTGCCGGGGCGCTTCTTCAAGCGTGGCGAGGTGCTGGGCCATGTCGACACGGCCGGCCCGGCGCGTGTGCGCCTGGTGCTGCCGCAGTGGCAGAGCGCGGCGGTGCGCGGCTTTGAGGTGCGGGTGCCGCAGCAGCCGGGGCAGAGCTACGAGGCCACGTTGACGCGCAGCGTGCCTGCTGCCGCGCGGGACTTGCCGAGCCCGGCATTGGGGACGGCTGCTGGGGGTGAGATTCCTTTGGACCCGCACGATCCCAAGGGGCTGCAGGCCTTGCAGACGCTGTTCGAGCATGAGCTGCAGTTGGGCATTGACATGCCTTACCGACAGATCGGGGCGAGGGTGCTGGTGCGGCTGGAGCATGAGTCGGAGCCGGTGGCAGTGAGGGTTTGGGATGGGCTGCGGCGGTTGTTCTTGTCGCACTTTCAGCTATGACTGAGTGGGCCTCGTCGCTCTTGCGTTGTGCCGAGTGTGGTGCCGGGGGTCCGTCCCGGCGGCCGGGTAACTTTCTTCTGCGGGGCCAGAAGAAAGTCACCAAAGAAGAGGCCCTGAACCGCACACGAGCGGGAAGCCGCGCTGAGCGTCGCGCGAAAACGTCCAGTGGCGTGGCGGGCAGACGCGAACCGCTGCGCTCTCGCTGCTGTCCTTATGACGAGGGCCATGGCGCCCGCTTCACGCCGCCTAACGTCGGCTGCACGCCGAACTCACCAGGAAATACCAATACCGCGTCGCCCGAGCGACGCTGCATTTGGGTTTCAGCTCGTGAGCACGGCGTGCAGCCGCGCGTTAGGCGGGCTGACGTTGCGATGAGTGATGGTGGTGACAAGGACAGCAGCGAGAGCGCAGCGGTTCGCGTCTCCCCACCAGCCGAATGGTTGTTGCACGGTGCAGCTCGTGCATGTGGTGCTGGTGTGCGGTTCAGGGCCTCTTCTTTGGTGACTTTCTTCTGGCCCCGCAGAAGAAAGTTACCGCGCCGCCGGGCGCGGCACCCGGCACCACATTCGGCAAGGCACAGGAGTACCGAGGCGCGTCTCATTGACTTCCAAAGGCGGCAACCATGACCGCCGCCACCTTGCCTCTCGATATCGGCGAGTCCCTCGCCCACGGCATCTTCCCCGAGCGCCGCGACGTCGACGAGCCCGTCCACGACCGCTTTGCCCGCGGCGTCCTGTGGCGCCTCAAGCGTCGGCTGATCCCCGCTGTCCCCACGCTCCGAGCCATGGCCAAGGCAGCAGCAGAACTCGAAGCCGAGATCCAGCAGCAAACTGACCAGGAGCTCCGCAAACGCCTGTTCCAAGTCGCCCCCGCCGCCGTCCAGGCCGGCAGGGCGTCAGGCCTCGCCGAAGTCATGGCCCTCGTCCGCGAAGGCGCGCGCAGAAGCCTCAACAAGCGCCCCTTCGACACCAGCTCATGGGCGCCGCCGTCCTCCTCGAAGGCCGCCTCGCCGAGATGCAAACGGGCGAAGGAAAAACGCTGACGGCAGGACTGGCCGCAGCCATCGCCGGCGCCGCCGGCCTGCCCACCCATGTCGTCACCGTCAACGACTACCTCGCCCGCCGCGACTGTGAGCTCATGCAGCCGCTGTTCGGCTTCTTCGGCCTGACGGCCGGCGTCGTCTGGGCCACGCTGGAGCACGAGGCCAAGCGCATCGCCTACCAGCGCCCCATCACTTACTGCACCAACCAGAGCCTGGTGTTCGACTACCTGCGCGACCGCGTCGCCGCCGGTGGCCGCGTCAGCCCGGCGCAAATGCAGGCCCGCCTGCTGCATGGCCAACTGCCCCAGCCGCTGCTGCTGCGCGGCCTGCACTTCGCCATCGTCGACGAGGCCGACTCCATCCTCATCGACGAGGCGCGCACGCCGCTGATCCTGTCCGAGAAGCAGGGCAAGCCGCCCGACGCGACCGATTACCAGCAGGCGCTGAAGATCGCCGCCACGCTCAAGCTCGGCGAGCACTTCGGCATCGACGCCGCCCGCCACAGCCTGCACTTCGAAGCCGCCGGCCTGCCCGCCGTGCGCGAAGCGGCGGAAGGCCTCGGCGGCATCTGGGGCGTCGCACGGGGCCGCGAACACCTTGTCGGCCAGGCATTGCGCGCGCTGCACCTCTTCCACCGCGACCAGCACTACGTCGTCATCGACGGCACCGTGCAGATCGTCGACGAGTACACCGGCCGCGTGCTCGAAGGCCGCAGCTGGGAGGGCGGCCTGCACCAGATGATGGAGGCCAAGGAAGGGCTGGAGCTGACCGAGCCGGCGCGCACGCTGGCCCGCATCACCTTCCAGCGCTTCTTCTGCCGCTACCTGCGCCTGGCCGGCATGACGGGCACGGCCGCCGAGGTAGCGCCGGAGCTGAACCAGGTCTACCGGCTGGATGTCGTCAGGCTGCCCACGCACAAGCCCGACCAGCGCGTCACGCTGCCGCCGCGCCTGCTGCGCACGCAGACCGCGAAGTGGAGGGCGGTGCGCGAGGCCGTCGCGCAACAGCTTGCGGCAGGAAGACCGGTCCTCGTCGGCACGCGCTCGGTTCGCGCCTCGGTCGCTTTGTCTGAAGAACTCGGCCCCCGCCAGGTCCACCGCGTGCTGAACGCGCGCCAGGATAAGGAAGAGGCCGACATCGTCGCCGCCGCTGGCGAGCCGGGCGCCGTGACGGTCGCCACCAACATGGCCGGGCGCGGCACCGACATCCATCTCGACGACAGCGTCAAGGTCAAGGGCGGCCTGGCCGTGCTGCTGACCGAGTTCCACGACTCTGCCCGCATCGACCGCCAGCTTGTCGGCCGGGGCGCGCGCCAGGGCGACCCCGGCGTGGCGCTGGCCATCGTCGCGCTGGATGACGAGATCTTCACCGCCCATGCCGCGACACTGCAGGCCTTGCTCGGTCGCGTCTTCGCCGGTCGCGACGAGCTGCCCCGCTGGGCGCTGGAACTGCTGCGTCGCACAGCCCAAGGCCATGCCGGCCGCCTGCACGCCGCCATGCGCTGCCGCACGCTGAAGGCCGACCGCCAACTCGACAACCTGCTTGGATTCGCCGGAAACCAGATATGAGATTCGCCGCCCTGTTGTTGCTTCCCGCTGCCGCGCTGGCGCAGTCGCCCAAGCCGGCAGCCGCACCTGCCGCGCCCTCCGGCTATGACTGTCTCATCGAGCCCAACCAGCGCATTGAGATCCGCAGCCCCACCAACGCCCTCATCGACAAGATCCTCGTCGAGCGCGGCAGCCAGGTGAAGGCGGGCGACACGCTGGTGCTGCTGGACGGCAGCGTCGAGCGCGAGGCGCTGGCCGGCGCCCAGCAGCGGGCGGAGTCCGAAGCCGAGTTGCGCGTCGCCCGCGCCCGTGCCGACTACGCCCGCGAGAAGTTCCGCCGTCGTGAGGACTTGCGCGAGCAGAACTACATCACTGCGCAAGACCGCGACGAGGCGCAGGCCGAGTTGCGCGTCGCCGAGGCCGAACTGGCGTTGGCCGTGGACAACCGCCGCCTGGCCGGCATCGAGGCGCAGCGGCTGAACGCCGTGGTCAAGCAGCGCTCGTTGCGCGCGCCCTTCAGCGGCGTCGTCACCGACCGCTTGCAGAACCCCGGTGAGCTGGCCTTCACCGGCGAGGGCTCGCGGCCCATCCTGAAGATGGCGCAGACGAATCCGCTGCGCGTCGAGGTTGTGCTGCCGGTGTCGGTGCTGGGACAGATCAAGGCCGGCCGCACGGCCGAGATCACGCCTGAGTCTCCGCTCAAGGGCAGCTGGCAGGCGCAGATCAAGGTGGTCGACCGCGTCATGGACTCAGCCAGCGGCAGCTTCGGCGTGCGGCTGGAGCTGCCCAACCCGAACGGCGACATCCCGGCCGGCGTGCGCTGCAAGGTGCGCTTCCTTTGAGCCTGGGCCGCGCAGTCGGCCAGATCCTTCGGCGGTGCGCTCTTTGGCTTGGCCATAGCTTGGCTGCGCCAAACTTCGTCTCCCAAGGAGAGCCGACGATGTCCAGCCCGCGCGGCCTGAGCCGCTTTCACCCACTCAGCCTGTTGCTCGCCGCCTGGCTGTTGACCGCTTGCGCTGCCAGCCCGACCCGTACGGCGTCGGTCGGCAGCAGCCCGGCCATTGCCTATGCCTACACCCCCGCCGGCACGGCGCCGACCGTGGTGCTGCAAAGCGGGCTTGGCGACGGCCTCGGGCCTTGGGAGGCCGTGGGCGAGGCGCTGCAGGGGCGCCGTGCCGTCTTTGCCTACGACCGCCCCGGCTATGGAGCCAGCCCCGCCGCCAGCGGGCCGCGCGACCCCTGCGCGGTCGCCGCCGAACTGCACGCGCTGCTCGCGGCGACTGGCGTCAAGCCGCCCTATGTGCTGGTGGGCCATTCGCTCGGCGGGCTGTACCAGTACGTGTTCGCCCGGCTCTACCCGGGCGAAGTCGCCGGCCTGGTGCTGCTCGACCCGACCCACCCACGCCACTGGCAGACCATGCAGGCCGAAGCGCCCGGCGCTGCCGCCGTCATCAAGGGGCTGCGCGCCACGCTGTTCAGCGCTGCTGCGCGCCAGGAGTTCGACGACCAGATGGTCTGCCTGGATCGCATCGAGCGGGTCACGGCGCCAGCGCCGCCCACGCAGATCCTGGTGTCCGGTCGCTTCGGGCCGGCGGAAGGGGAGGCCTTCCAGCGCATGGTCTGGCGGCTGCGTGAGGACTGGCTGAAGCTCACCGGCGCCCGCGCGCTTGCGACCGTGGAGGGCAGCGGGCACTACCTGCAGCGCGAGGCGCCAGCCCGAGTGGTGCAAGCGATCGAATCCGTCTCCGCACTCCCCTGAACCCAAGCCCATTCATGCAGCCATCGTCGGCGTCCATACGCACCATCCTGCCGCTGGCCTTCGTCACCGGCGTCAGCATGGCCGCGATGGACCTCTACCTGCCCGCCGTGCCGGCGCTGCAGACCGGCATGGGCATCAGCATCTCGTTGGCCCAGGCCACCGTGGCCGTCTACCTCGCCGGGCTGGCCGGCGCGCAGCTGCTGTGGGGCGAGCTGCTGAACCGGCTGGGCCCGCGCCGCTGCCTGGAGTGGGGCCTGGGGCTGCTGGCGTTGACCAGCCTGGGCTGCGCGCTGGCCCCCAGCATTGAGACGCTGCTGGCGCTGCGCCTGCTGCAAGGCGTGGCCGCTGCGGCGGCGACGGTCGTGGCGCCCACCGTCGTGCGCGCCACGCTGGGCGAAGCCGATGTCGTGCGCGGCATTGCGGCCATCTCCATGGTCGAGGCCATCGTGCCGGCCGCCGGCCCGGTGCTGGGCGCGCTGCTGCTCACCGTGACGGACTGGCGTGGCACCTTCTGGGTGCTCGCGCTGCTGTCGCTGCTGGTGCTGCCCTGGGTCGTCAAGATCGCGCCGCGCCAGCTGCCGGGGCTCAACCTGGCGCATGACGCGAGCTATGCGGGCATCCTGCGCAACCGCAGCTATGTGCGGCTGGCGTTGTCGCACGCGCTGTGCATGGGCGCATTGCTGACCTTCCTGGCCAGCGCGCCGCAGTTGCTTCAGCACACACTGGGCCTGGGCGCGTCGTCGTTCGCGCTGCTGCAGGTGCTGGGCGTGGGCAGCTTCATGCTAGGGGCGACGCAGTCAGGCCGACTCGCCAAGCGGCTGGGGCATGCGAAGGTGGTGCGGCTGGGCAACACGGTTCAGGTGCTGGCCTGCGCGCTCGCGCTTGGGGGCGCTGTTCTGGGCCAGTTGCCGTATGCGGCGGTGCTTGTGTACTGGATGTGCTTCTGCGGCGCGCTGGCCATTCGAGGGCCGGCCACCTTCGTCGATGCGCTGGCCGTGCCGCCCGCGCAGATGGGCCGCGCCACGGCGCTGCTGGTGCTGGCGCTGTTGGCGGCCGGGGCGCTGGGCACGCAGTTGGTGGCGCCCTTCCTGGGCGGCGAGGGCAGCGCCGTGCCGTTGTTCTGCGGCGTGCTGGTGCAACTGCTGGCCAGCGCGGCGCTGGTGTGGCGCTATCCGACTCTGTCTAGGGCTTGAAGTCGAAGGCGCGGAACGAGCGCTTGCCCTTGTCCGCGTCCTTGCAGGCCTTCTTGCCCACCATCACGCCGCCGTCGTCGCTGAGCAGCGTGAGCTGGCCGTCCGGCCAGGCGAACAGCGCTTCCGGCCGCAGCGTCCCGAGGTCCAGCTTGATTGACATGGGCGCGTCAGCCGCCTTGCCGCTCCAGCGGTAGACGGCGAAGCTGCCCGTGTCGGCAGGCGGGCCGGCAGCGATCAGGTAGCCGCTGCCGACACGCTCGATGGAGCGCACACCGCGCCCGCCCAGGTCCAGCCGTATGGCCGCGCCAAACCGCGCCGGGCCCTTGCCGTCGACCAACTCGGCCGGATTCAGCAGCGGCACGACGATGGCCTTGCCCTGAGGGATCGGATTGCGCAGGCCGATCAGCAGGCTGCCATCAGCCGCAGCGGCGAGGCCTTCGATGTTGAGGCCGCCTTCGGCCTCGGTCGCGCGGCCTGCGGCTTCGGTGAGCTCGAGCGGCGCGAGAGCGGGCGTGGCGAGCAGGTCGGCCAGCAGCGCGGTGTAGGGCTTGCCGACGGGTTCGATCGTCTTGCCAGCGATCTCTGTGGCGAACAAGCGGTGCCGGTCCTTGCGGACTTCGCCGCTGCTGTTGCGCGCATGCGAGGTGATCCAGTAGATGCGCTTGCCGACCTGGGCCGCGCCTTCGAGGTCGGACTCCTTGTCGGCCTTCAGGAACTTGAGGTCGATCTGGTCGACCCGTTTGGCGTCGCTGCGCCGGTAGACGCTGAGCTTGTTGTGCTCATCGTCGGCGACGACGAAATGACGCGCATCCAGCGCGACGGCTGCCGACGCGTCGCACAGGCCGTCGTAGCGCGTCTGGGCGCCTGCCGCGCTGGCTGAGATCAGCAGCAGCGCAGCCAGGCGCCTCATGCCGACAAGGGCTCGGTGCGCGTCAGCAGCCAGGCCAGCGCCGGCCCGCTGACCAGCGGCTGCAGTCGCTCACGTACCGTCGCGTGGTAGTCGTTCAACCAGGCGATTTCTTCGGCGCGCAGCAGCGATTTGTCGATGCAGCGCGTGTCGATGGGGCAAAGCGTCAGCGTTTCGAATTCCAGCATCTCGCCAAACGCGTTGTTCTCCGGCGTGTCGATGGCGACGTTCAGCACCAGGTTCTCGATGCGCACGCCCCACAGCCCCGGCCGGTAAAGCCCCGGCTCGATGGACGTGATCATGCCGGGCTCCATCGCCATCGTCGGCTCGGGGATGGCCTTGGAAATGCTCTGTGGGCCTTCGTGCACGTTCATGAAGTAGCCCACGCCGTGGCCGGTGCCGTGGCCGTAGTCCAGGCCGTGCTCCCACAGCGGCGCGCGGGCTATTGAATCCAGCATGGGGCTGAGCGTGCCGCGTGGGAAGCGGGTGCGCGAGAGCGCCATCGTGCCCTTGAGCACCAGCGTGTAATCGCGCTTTTGCTCGGCGCTGACGGTACCGATAGGCCAGACGCGGGTGATGTCGGTCGTGCCGCCCAGGTACTGGCCGCCGGAGTCGATCAGCAGCAGGCCATCGCCCTCGATCTGCGCAAAGGACTCGGGCGTGGCGCGGTAGTGGGGCTGGGCGCCGTTGGCCATCCAGCCGGCAATGGTGTTGAAGGACAGGCCCACGAAACCCTTGCGCTTCATGCGCTGGGCGGAGAGCCGGGTGTCCACGTCCAGCTCGCTCCAGCGCTCGCCGCGCGCCAGCGACGCCTCGAACTCGGCATAGAACTCGCACATGGCCGCGCCGTCTTCGGCCATGGCCTCGCGGATGAACACCGCCTCGGCCGCCGTCTTGCGGCTCTTCAGCAGCGTGCTGGGGTTGATCTGCTCGACGACCTTGACGCCAGCCGGCACGGCCTCCCGCAAGCCCAGCGTGACGCGCTTGGGGTCGATCAGCAGCGTGGCATCGGCCGGCAGTGCTGCCAGCGCGCTGGCGGCCTGGTCGTAGGCGGCGAGCTGGATGCCATCTGCTGCCAGCCGTGCCGCCACGTCGGCCGGCACCTTGCCGCTGCCGATGAAGAGGCGGCCACCGCTCGTGTCCAGCAGCAGGTGCGCGATGAATACAGGGTTGCATTCCACGTCGCTGCCGCGCAGATTCAGCAGCCAGGCGACGTCGTCCACGGTCGAGACGAGATGGTGGGTCGCACTGATCGTCGCCATCGCCGCGCGCACGCGGGCCAGCTTGTCGGCGCGGCTCACGGCGGCCTGCGGCGGCAGGTGTTCGTAGACGGGCTCAAGCGGCAGGCCGGGCCGGTCGTCCCAGGCCTGCTGGAGCAGGTCGGCGTCGGTGCGCAGCGTGATGCCCTTGCGGCCCAGGCCCGCGCGCAGCGCATTGGCCAGTGCCAGGCCCAACACTTGGCCGTCGACGGCCAGCACCTGGCCGGCCTGCAGGTCCTGGGCGATCCAGTCGATGTATTGCGTGGACGCGCCCGAGGTCGTCTTCTGCAGCTCGATCCCGCTGCCGGCGAGCTGGGCCTCGGCCTGAGCCCAGTAGCGGCTGTCGGCGAACAGCGCAGCGCGGTCGCGCGTGACCACCAGGCTGCCCATGGAGCCGGTGAAGCCCGACAGCCACTCGCGGCCCTGCCAGCGGCCGGGCAGGTATTCGGACAGATGCGGGTCGGCGGAGGGGATCAGCACGGCGTGTGCGCCGCTGGCGATCAGCGCGTCGCGGATGCGTTCGATGCGCAGACGGGTTTCATGGGTGCGGGCATCCATGGCGTTCCTTTTGGGAAGTAGGGGGAGATGGGTGCTTCGATCTTAGGCGCCTGTCTGCGGCACGGCTTTCGCGCGGCAAGGCGGCAGAGATCGCCTAAGGCTTGGGCGCCGGCGGCAACGGCTCCCAGACCTTGACGCAATGGCCGCTCAACACGAACGGCCCGCCGGGTTGGTTGCCGCCGCCGGCGGGCTCGAAGCTGACGGCGAGCCGGCCGACCTTGGCGAACAAGGCCTCGCTCGTGGCGCTCAAGGTCAGGCGACCCTTGTTGCCGTCGGGTACGAGCCCAAGCGCAAACGGCGGGCTGCCATCGGCCGGCAGTGCCCACAGCCGCGCGACCTGGCCCTCGGGTGGCGTCACGGGCTTGAGCATCTTCAGCGTCAGTACCTTGCCATGGCGCAATGACGAGGCCAGCACCACCGGCTCGTTGGCCGAATTGGTCAGGATGCCGACGTAGGCCGGCGCCACGGTCTCGGTGGACGCCGGTGTGATGCCGACCCATTCGGGCTGCTCGCGCACCAGGCCCACGGCCATCACGACACCGAAGGCCGTGCCCAGCACCGGCCACCACCAGGGCTGGCGGCGGCGCTGTGGGGCGGGGGCAATGCGCTGCTGGATGGCCTGCCAGACGGCGGGGCTTGGCTGCACGGCCGGCACGCTGACGGCCAGTTGGTTGAGGCGCTCATGCCAGGCCGTCACGGCCGCCCGCGCCTCGTGCGAGCTGCGCAGCACCGCTTCGAAGCGGCGCGCCGCGCGCGGGCTCAGCGTGCGCAGCGCGTGGGCGGCGGCCAGCCTGTCGAGCAGTTCGGGGCGCAGATAGTTCATGCGCGGTGCCCCAGGCCGTCCAGGCAGGC
>Ga0187843_10002389_pt1 | contig 11393 bp, 5 predicted proteins | sample SpaLakP09_SKY_43_FD_134516 | JGI IMG/M metagenome (GOLD analysis project Ga0187843, IMG submission 134516) | Oligotrophic lake water microbial communities from Sparkling Lake, Wisconsin, USA - SP09_SKY_43 | ecosystem: Environmental > Aquatic > Freshwater > Lake | place: USA: Sparkling Lake... | reverse complement strand
CGCTGCGGCTGAGAATTGCGGCTGCGCCGCCTTGTCCGCTGCTGCGGTTGTCTTCGTCTTGCGTGGCATTCATGCTCCTTGTTGACATGCTATGCCTCACACACAAAACATCTGACAGGCTCCCGATTGCCGTCGGTTGATCCGTTTTTATGCAACCAGCTCCCTCAACTTGCCATAACCATCCACCACTTCGTACTTGACCTGGTCAGACGTGATCTTGGCGAAGAACTTGCGGGCGCACTCGATCTTGCTTTCCTCGATTTTTCGCAAGTCCATGCTGGACATCGATCCCTTGGTTTCTGCGACAAAGTAGACGTGCTTGACCTTGCCCTCTTGGAACGCAATGGCCCAGTCCGGGTTGTAGTTGCCAACTGGGGTTGGAATGAAGAACCCGCGCGGCAGCTTGGCGTACACCACCACTTCGGTGCTGGCATCCAACTCGCGCACAAAGTCGCGCTCGTTTTTGGAGTCTGTGAAAACGTAGTCGTAGATGTGGTGGTTCGCCTTCACCGCCTTGCTGAAATCTTCCTTCGGCTGGTCCTGGGTGAAGATGTCCATGGTGTGTGTCTCACCCGTGGGGTCGTAAGCGATGTGCTCCACGATCACCGTTGCCTTCTGCTCGTTCATTAGGCGCGCGGCTTTGCGCATGAAGTCTTCGGGGTTGGTGCGATACTGGCTGAACACAGCCTTGTTGATGCCCTGCAAGATGCTGGCGACCGTGGCACGCGTCAGTTGCGTTTCGTCGGCCAGGCGGCCAATCAGGTCGTATTTGACGGCGGAATGGGCTGAGGCACGGTGGTAGTCCGTCGTGGACTCGGTGACCTTGAAAGACTCGCCCTGGCGAATGCCGTCATACGTTGCCGCCTCAAGCTGCTCCCCAGCCACCACGGTGTACTGCATGGGGCTCACTTTTAGATCTGCTTCCAATGCCTTCACGCACTTGGCCACCAGTTCCGGCGTGTTGAAGTCCACTGTGTACGCGGCCTTGTGGTTGATGCGATTCCACAATGCCTTGAACTCGGCCTTCTCAAAATTGGCATTCAGCGGATTGGTCTTGGCCTTGCGGTCGTCCTCCGGCAATGGCAACTTCGCATCGCTGAACACGCTGTCGATCAGCGCAAAGACGGCTTCGGCATTGGCCGCCAAGTCGGGCGGCAACGCGGCAAGCGTCCCTTCTTTCTTGGCCTCATGGTATGCATCCGCGATGCCGTCTTTGTCGTCGGTGTAGTCGTTTTTAAGCAGGTACTTGTATATCTGCTTGGCCATTTGCGGAGTTACCTCCACATCGCCAGCCACTGTTTTAAGCACCTTGCCGGTGAAGTAAGACTCGTCGGCCACCCGAGGCCGCTCCGACAAGCCTTCGCTCATGTCCCGCTGCAAGGCGGTGACGAAATCCTTGTAACTCTCGCTGGCCACCACTGTCAGCACGTTGACCTGGTGCACCGTGGTGGGGGCGTCCATGCGGTCGCCATGCTGATTGACAGATAAGCGTAGTCCGCGCCCCACCTCTTGGCGACGGCTGATGGTGTTATCGCTGTGCTTTAACGTGCAGATCACAAACACGTTGGGGTTGTCCCAACCTTCGCGCAGAGCAGAGTGAGAAAAGATGAAGCGCACCGGCTCGTCGAACGACAGCAGCCGTTCCTTGTCCTTCAATATCAGGTCATACGCATCCACATCGTCAGCTTCGGTAGACTTTTTCCCCGTCTCGGGGTCCACCATGCGCTTGGTCTTCTTGTCGATGGAGAAGTAGCCGTTGTGCGTTTGGGTGGTCGCGATGCCTTTGAGATACCGGTTGTAGGGCGTATCTTCCAGCGTCATCACCTCGGCCAATTGCAGGTTGTACTCTTCCTCAAACATCTGGGCGTACTCGCCATTGCGCTCGCCGGCCTCGTCATAGCTGCGGTACTTGCTGACGGCATCAATGAAGAACAGCGAAAGCACCTTGATGCCCTGCGCAAACAAGGCTTGCTCTTTCTCGAAGTGGGCTTTGACGGCCTCGCGGATCTGGATGCGGCGCAACGCGGACTCGCTGACATCGCCCGTCGCTTCTCCCGCCACCAGCTCGTGCCCATTGGTGAAGCTCACGGTGTTGGTCAGCGCATTGATGTCGGCCACCACAAAACCACGGTACTGCTCCATGCCACCTGACAGGTCGAACAGGTTGTCGCCGCGTGAGAGCTTGCGAAGAACGCGCTTGGGGCCGGCGTTCTGCATGATCTCCAACTCCACCCGCGCCACCGGGGCGCTGGTGGACACCTCAATCGACTCCAGGTACAGGTAGGCATTGGTGCCAGTGAGGCCCTTGACCGATATGCCGCGCACTGCAATTTTCTTGACCAGCCTCTGGTTGTAGGCATCCAGCGCGTCCAGCCTATGGATCTTGTTGTGCGTTGTCTTGTGCGTGGCCGAATAACGCAGCACCGCCAGCGGCTTGAAGTTGGCCAGCGAATCCAGCGTTTTGCCGCCTTCCATCTTCTGTGGCTCATCCAGAAACAAGATGGGGCGGTTGGCACTGATCACATCAATCGGCCTGCGGGACTGAAAGTCGTCCAGCTCCTCATAAATCCGGCGTGCATCCTTGCCCGTGGCATTGAACGCTTGCACGTTGATGACCATGACGTTGATGCCCGCATCGCTCGAAAAGCTCTCCAGGTTGTGCAGCTGCTTGGAGTTGTAGATGAAGAAGCGTGCGCGCTTCTTGTAATCATCCAGAAAGTGCTCTGCCGTGATTTCCAGCGACTTGAACACGCCTTCACGAATGGCAATGCTGGGCACCACCACAATGAACTTGCTCCACCCATAGCGGGCGTTCAGCTCGAACATGGTCTTCACGTAGCAATACGTCTTGCCCGTGCCAGTCTCCATCTCCACGTCCAGATTGATGTCGCACACCTTGGTTTTGACCAAGGCGGCAGACTGCGGCAGGTTTTGCCTGCGTTGCACTGCGTGGATGTTTTCCAGCATCTGGCCTGGGGTCAGCGCCAGATCTGCATTTTTGAACCCGGATGACTCCAACGCAGCCACGGCCTGGCCGCTGGCGTCCACTGCGCGGCCTGGGTCTAGCCGGTAGTTCAGCCCTTCGCGCTTGGGCTGCCCGGCAAAGCAATCTGCCACGGCCTCCACGGCATTGGTCTGGTAGCCCTGTTTTTTGAATTTGAGCTTCATGCGCTTCTCTGCAAATTTCTCTGCAACTTCTCTTTTTTCTGTCGATTTGAGGCAAGTTGTCCCACGGCCTGCGGGACGATTGCCATTCTTGTGGAGTCCATTTTCTGTTTTGGGCTCCACAACGCTCCTAGTGGAGTCCAGGCGCTCCACAAGACAACCACCACGACTCGCCACGAAATTTACAAAACATAAATCAAATCAATGGGTTACGGAGTTCTATTCTTTGGCCTATTCTTTTTATTCTTTTTTGAACACCCACTTGGGCACTTTGCGGGTGCCTGCATTGGTGATCACCCCACCGATGCGCATGCCCGTCAGCAGGTTGCCAATCTTGTTCTGCTTTTGCGTGGAGTCCAGCGCGTCGCTCAGCTTGCTCCATAGCAGCTTGTCAATCTCTTGGCGACTTGCGGAGCCAAACTTGGTCAGGTAGTCCGTGATCTGTTTGATGTAGAACTCATCATCTTGACCACGTGTGTTGATGTAGTCGGCCTTCGCCGAAGTGGCGGATGCCACTGTCGCCGAAACGTACAAATGCGGCTTGCGCCCCTCAATCAGCTTGGCATGGCGAAGGCGCTTCGCTACCGCATCCTCTATCGGCAACTTCTTTTGCACACGGTCCAAGGCCAAGATGTCTGAAAGCGGCAAATTGGTGTTCTGAATCAGCATGCGGCTGTAAGCCACGTCCACCACGGCCCCATAAAGCGTCATCTTCACAACTTGCGGCTCGCTCAGGTCATAGTCCGGCATCGGGAAATACCGCCTAGCCTGGCCCAAGTGCATTTCGTGTATGCCGTAGCCCATGGTGTCAATCATGTTCAGCTCGGCCATGGCCTGCGTCAAAAACGGATTGCGGTAGCGCCTGGGCGTCTTGTGGCCGCTCACGTAGTCGGCTGGCTGCCCTTCATAAAACGCGCCTTCACTCTCAAACACAAGACGGTCAGGTTTTTCGACGACGACCACACGCCCATTGCGCGTGTAATCCTGGTGGGCAATGCAGTTGTGCAATGCCTCCAACACAATTTTCCGGTCGTACTTAGCGACCTCAACGGGCACCAGCTGGTCGTCCGGCAAGATGCGCAGCGGCAAATTGCGTATTTTTTGGTACAGCTCTGTGGTGGTCAGCAAAAACGGGGGGGCGAAGTGCATGTATGCTCGCTCCTCGCCTTCCAGCTTCAAGGTCATCTGCGCAGGGTGGGGCGACAAACGATAGGCCGACTCCGCTTTGCCCAACAGCAGCAAGGTGGCGCGGGTGATATGGCCGCTTTGTGTCAGCCGTGCACGGTCCAAAAACACCGCGTCGGGCCATGCCGCAACCTCTTGCGGCGTGAAGCGGTTGGCGTACTTCAGCGCAAACGACTCGCGCGACTTGGCTAGCGCCGCAGTGTCCAAGTCAGCAAGGGTCGCCCCCGGCACCTGCTGCGCTGTCCAATCGGCGGCGCCTACTTGGGCCCGCAACTCGTCCAGCTTGTCCAGGCCCAAGTGCGTCAGGCTCTCGCCAGCGCGCGCGTAGTAGTGCCCCTTCCATGCAATCGGCATACCCTGCGGCGCAGCGGGAATCTCCAGCAACAGCACGCGACCTCGGTCCATCTGCAACTCGTGAATGTCGCGCAGGGTGATGCTGGGCTCGGTGTCACTGGAAATTTGAATCTTCAAGCTTTGCAGACGCTCAGCTTCGGGCCTGTAATCCGTTCCCACCACCGTGCGCGTCGCGTTATCCACGCCGAAAACCAGCCACGCACCATCCTCAGATCGCAAATTGGCCTCATTGGCCATCGCCGAAAAGTAGCGGCCAATTTTGTCGGTGTCATAGTCTTTGCCGGCTTGCTTGAACTCCACCACCTCACCCTCCCAGCGGGAGATCAAGCGGCCAAGCACGGCCTCCAACGCAGTTTTGTCCATGGCCATCACCTCAAATGGTTTTGACTTCGGTGCTGGGGCTCATTAGCTTGAAGATTTGCTCCACGTTGATCTTCACGCTGTCGCTGGCAAAGCCCGCATCGCGAAACACCACGCGCAGTGGCGCGCGCTGGGCCAGCAGCTTGACGAAGTCTTCGCTGATGCCTTCTTCAAAGCACGCGGCCAGCGCTGGGCTGCCATGCACGTTCGCATCCACAAAGAACACCGCCTTGCCCGCAATGGTCTCCTGCGTGATGGGCAGCGCCAGGTCAACGCCCCAGTCCAGCAGCACCTGGAACAACAGGTCTTCGGCTGTGCGGTCTTCGCGGATGTTGTTGACCTGATCGGACAGCAAGTCTTGGGACACCGCGTCGGGGGCGTAGAACACCTCCTTCATGTTGGAGCTGTCGATTTTTAAAACGCGAAAGCCAATGTCAACTGAGTCAACGCCGAGCTTTCTAGATTTCGCTGTTTTGATGAGCTGACCAGCACGGCGAATTCTTTCCTTACTGATTTCAGCAATATTTCGAGGCTTCCCGAGTGAATCACAAAATTTGATAGGCGCTTTCTGTTCTTTCTTTGTTGCGTCAAACGCTTCGGGAATTTGTACCATCACGAAACGACGTTTTCCGCCATCGCTTTGGTTTGCCTCGAATGTGGCATGAGCCGTGCTGGCGCTTCCGGCGAAAAAATCCAAAACAATCGCCTCGGGGTCATTAGCCGTAACGTATGAAATCAAGCGCGCCAACTCGACATGATCTTTAGGGTTGTTGAAAACACCGGCGCCCAGCAAGCTGCGAAGAAATTTGACCGGAACTTGCGACTGTTTGTAGAAATAACTACCCCGCACCTGAGTCGCCAACTCGTCATCTTGGTTTTGACTTGCCTCATCTCCTTCTTGGACTTCCGCGTCGTCGAGGATTTCGTCAAACGAGATTGGACGAAGATGAGATTTCCGCAACGGCGGCTGGGTATGGTCTTCGCGGAACGCGACGATGCCTGACCGAATTTTGGCCATCATCGTTGCGTGGGTTGCATAGATCCATCCGCGTTCCGGGACCTTGCAAGGTTCGCCGGTTTCCGGATGAATCACGTCGTAACGTGGGCCGCCTCCACCAGGCCATGAAATGTTGTCATCTCGCCAGGGCCCATGGCTGTCGATGTGCTTGTAACGACTCCATTTTTTCGACGGATGATTTTTCGGCAGTTCCGTGAACCACTCTTGAAGCCCCGCCTCGATGAGTGCCTCTCCTTCTCCGTGCAAGAGCCTTAGTTCAAGGTATTTTTCCCATATTTCGCGCGCACCAGGCTTCTCCTCACGCCAGATAGTTTTAAGAGTTCGTAGTACGTCCAGAGATTTTGCAAAGATCAACACGTACTCGTGGCCCACAGAAACCAGCTTTGCGTCGTTTTTCCGACCCTTCTCCCACACCATGGTTGCAACAAAGTTGCTTTCTCCGAAGACTTCGTCGCAAAGCTTTTTGAGGTTTTCGACTTCGTGGTCGTCGATGGAAATCAGCAAGACTCCGTCATCTTTGAGCAGGTTGCGAGCAAGTTTCAAGCGGGGATACATCATGGACAACCAGTCGGAGTGGAATCGTCCGTTCGATTCCGTGTTTGCGACGAGTCGGTTGCCATGCTGGTCGCGCTGGTTGGAGTTCAAAAAATACTCAACCGTGTCCGTCGTGAAGTCATCTTCATAAACGAGATCGCTGCCGGTGTTGTACGGCGGATCTATGTAAATCAGCTTGACCTTGTTCAGGTAGGTCTCTTGCAGCAGTTTCAGCGCATCCAGGTTGTCCCCCTCTATGAACAGGTTCTGCGTGGTGTCGAAGTCCACGCTCTCCTCGCGGCAGGGGCGCAGCGTCTTGGCAATGGGGGCATTGGCGGTCAGCAGCGCCTCGCGCTTGCCGGGCCAGTTGAGCTGGTAGCGTTCTTGCGGGCCTTCCACGATGGCCGTGGACAGCTCCTGCCGCAACAGGTCAAAGTCGATGCCGCGCTTGACCACGCCATCGGTGCCCCGTGTCTCGGTCAGGCAGTTGGGGAACAGCTCCGCCAGCTTGTCGATGTTGGCCTGGGTCAGGTCGGGGCTGTGTAGTTTTAGTTTATTCATGGTCAAAATGGCCTCTATCGCTTATCTATCAAGCGCTAATAGCTATCAAATATGTAGCAAATTGGGTGGCGCTGCCCATTCAAGAGGCCAGCGCATGCAGCTCGCTGCGCATGGTACGCAACTGGGCGTTGATTTCGACCTTGCGGTTGAACTGCTTTTCTTGGGCCAACTGGGTTTCCAGCTTGGCCGCCGCAACCTGCTTGGCTTGCAGTTGCGCCAGCCGGTCCAGCTGGTCGCGCAAAGTCTCGCCAGCCCGGGCGGGCACCGCCAGGTGCTGGCGCAGCAGCTGCTCGTACAGGCCTTGCAGGTCCACCACAACCGGCAAGCCGTGGCGGGGCACGTCATCCTTCTGCCACGGCGCGGCATGGTAGTCGCCCAGCACCCATTGGGTGACGGCGTGGCCGGGTGGGGGGTGGGCGGCTTCGCTGGGGCGCTTGTAGGCAGCAATCGGCTGGCTGCGGCCACCGTGCCGCAGCACAAACAGGATGGGGAAGGGGATGGCCTTGTCGATGCAGCGCAGCACGGCGTGGCTGATATCCGGCCGCTTCAAGGCGATTTCAAACACCTCGATTTCGGGCACTTCAGGCGTGGCGGGCAGGTTGATGCTTTCTGGGGCCAGCTTGTAGGCCCAGGTGATGCTCTCGACCTGCTGCGCAAACAGCTTTCGCAAGGCGGGGGTGGGTTTGGCGTGCGCGTAGATTTTGGCCTTGGCCACGGGCCGGAGCACGGTGGCTTTTGCGGGCCAGGCAAACAGTGCGCGCGCGGTGGTTGGCCAGGGCGTGGGCGGGCAAGTCGGCTCGGTCATGCAGGCTGCACCACCAGGAAGCTGACCAGCTCGAAGTCGTCCAGCCCGGCAACGTCGTGCACCAGGGCACTGGTCTTGCCCGGTGAAAACAGGCTGTCCACGTCCTGCTCGTGCTGGCGCTCGATCATGGTGTGGATGGCCTGGTCCAGCAGCGACGAATACACCGCCATGTCGCGGCCATCGTTGGTGGCTGCGTTGAAGGGCTCAAAGGCGGTGGGCACTGGCTCGCTGCGGCCTTTGCAGGCATTGCGGGCCAGGTCCAGCAGGGTCTTGACCTCGGTGTGGTCGGCAATGAGGGTGCCGTCCATGCCGATGTACACCAGGTAGTAGGGGTGCAGGCGGTTTTTTTGCCGCACCACCGCACCCGACGCGCCACTGAGCTGGCGGTTGCGCAGCGTGAATATCACGCCGGGGTGCAAGCCTTTTTCCGCATCGGCGGGCACCACGGCATGCAAGCCATTGGGCAGGCGAGAAAGGTCACCATGGGCCTTGACGTAGTTCAGCAGGTCCATGCGGAAGTCGTTGAGCCCGAGATCGGTGATGGACACGCCGGTTTTGAGGTCTTCCATCTCGATGACCTCTTCTTGCAGGCGCCGCAGTTGCTCTTTGCGGTAGGCCACGTCGTTGGACTGTGCGGACAGCACGTTGTCATCGCCTGTGGCCGTTACGTCGGCAATCATCATGCGGCTCTCCACCCGCTCTTTGAGGCGGATGTATTCGTCCAGGCTGATGTCGGGCCAGTAGTTGACCAACTGAATGCACGCATTGGGCGAACCAATGCGGTCTACCCGGCCGAAGCGCTGGATGATGCGCACGGGGTTCCAATGGATGTCGTAGTTGATGACGGTGTCGCAGTCCTGCAGGTTCTGGCCTTCGGAGATGCAGTCGGTGGCGATCAGCACGTCAATCTCGCCGGGCTCGTGGGGCAGGGTCAGGGCTTTGTCTTTGGCGCGCGGCGCAAAGAGGGTGAGCAGGGTCTGGAAGTCGATGCCCTGGCGCGGGTTGGCGGCCAGCCGCAGCGTGGTTTTGGGCTCGGTGGTGCCCGTCACCTTGCCCACATGAATGCCGTGGCCCTGGAGCAGGCCTGCCGCCAGGTTGTCATACAGGTAGTTGGCGGTGTCTGCAAATGCGGTAAATATCAGCAGCTTGCGGTTGCCCGGGTTGATGGGGTTGGCGAGCTTTTTATCGATCTCGCCTTTGAGGTGTTGCAGCTTGGCGTCGTCAGCCGGGGTGATTTTTTCCATCTCTGCCAGCAGGCCGTCAATCACGCCCAGGTCGGCGCTCAGGTCGTGCTCCCACGATGGCAGATCCATGTCGGCCAGATCAATTTTGACCTTGCCGCCGGTGGTGTTCTCGCCTGTGTCGTCAAAGTCGGGCAAGTCCTCGTCGTCAAAGTCAGCATCCTCAAAAACGGATGCTTGGTCTGTGAACGGCGTGGCCCGCCCCGTTGCGTTGAATGCGGCTATTTGGGCGAGCGCTTTCTGGTGATTGCTTTGCAGGCTCTGCAAGGTGAGCCGGAAGGATGCGACCGAGCTTTCCAGGCGTTTGAGCAGGTTGACGGTCATCAGCGCCTGCAAGCTCTTTTCGCGGTCGGCTTGCTTGAGCTTGCCGCCGCCACTGGCCACCTCGGTGTCGTACATGTCTTCGTACTTCTTGAGCCGACTGGGCAGGATGTAGCCCACAGGCGCATACACGGCCAGCTTCAGGAGCGAGAGCTGGTTGAAGATGTCGTTGAAACCAATGACATCGGGGCGTCGGGTCAATGGGCATTGGAAAGACTTTGGCGCAAGGCGTTCTGGAAAGTTGCCGATGTCTTTGGTGTCGTAGAACGTCTCAATGTGCTTGCGGGACCGGGCAATGGTGACGCTGTCCAGCAGCTCAAAAAAGTCAAAATCCAGGGCGCTCAATATGGCGTCGGCGGTGCGTTCTTCCGGCGGCAGCTTGGTCCAGTTGTTGAATGCGGCCTGCGCCCGGCGAAAAATCTCCTCCACGTCTTTCTCGGTGTGCAGCTTGTCGCCCAGTTGCAGTGAGTTGCCCTCGTAGGCCAGTGCCAACTGGTTGCGCAAGTCGTTAAAGCGGTTGTTGACGGGCGTGGCAGACAGCATCAGCACCTTGGTCTTCACGCCTTGCCTGATGACGGAGTCCATCAGCTTTTGGTAGCGTGTCTCTTTGTCCTTGTAGGCGTCGTTGTTGCGGAAGTTGTGCGACTCGTCGATGACCACCAAGTTGTAGTTGCCCCAGTTCACACGGTTCAAGGGCGTGCCGAAGGATTCGCCGCTGGTGCGTTGCAAATCGGTGTGGCAAAGAACGTCGTAGTTGAAGCGGTCCGTGGCGAAGATGTTGGTGGTGAGGTTGCGGTTGTAGGTCAGCCAGTTGTCGGCCAATTTCTTCGGGCACAGCACCAGCACAGAACGGTTGCGCAGCTCGTAGTATTTGATGACAGCAAGCGCCGTGAAAGTTTTGCCCAGGCCCACGCTGTCGGCCAAGATGCAGCCGTTATAGGTTTCGAGCTTGTTGATGATGCCCGTCGCCGCATCGCGCTGAAAATTGAACAGCCGCTGCCACACCTGCGTCTCCAGGTAGCCGGTGCGGTCGTCGGGCAAGACATCTTCATTGAGGTCTTCGAGGAACTCGTTGAAGATGTTGTAGAGCATCAGGAAGTAGATGCGCTCGGGAGAGTTTTCCTGGTACACCGATGCAATGTGCTCGCATACCAAGTGGGTGACATCGTTGAGTTTGGCTGGGTCGGCCCAGATCTGATTGAACAAGCTCAAGAACACGGCCGTGTTGGCGGGCTCATCAAACTTGTTGACGATGTTGGATACGGCATTGCCGGGTTGGTAGCCGAGGTCCACAGCGGTAAACCCATGCAATGGCATGTAGACAGCATTGGGCACATCTCCCGTGGTCGTGGCTTGCACCGCTGCAAACTGCTGCATAGGCGCGCTGCCGCTGTTGGTGCGGAATTTGGCCTTGCGCCGCATCCAGTCGGCGCATTCCCGCGCGATGGCGCGCTGGGTTAGTTTGTTTTTGAGCTGAACCTCAAATTCCGTACCGTAGAAGCTGCGCTCGGTTTTCGTTTCGGAAGGGGGTTTGGGGATATGAAATTCGCGCCGCTCTTTCTTGGCGGCATCCGTCACTTCGTCGGGCATGAAGGCGGGAGAGGTGAAGATGAACTCAAAAGACTCGACAGATTCCAGTTCGCGCTTCAACGCCTCATATGCGTAAATGGAGAAGCAGGAGGCAGCGATCTTGAGCCGTGCGCCTGGCTGGACTGACCGCTTGATATGAGCCTGTCAGATGTTTTGTGTGTGAGGCATAGCATGTCAACAAGGAGCATGAATGCCACGCAAGACGAAGACAACCGCAGCAGCGGACAAGGCGGCGCAGCCGCAATTCTCAGCCGCAGCG
>Ga0187843_10002388_pt1 | contig 11397 bp, 7 predicted proteins | sample SpaLakP09_SKY_43_FD_134516 | JGI IMG/M metagenome (GOLD analysis project Ga0187843, IMG submission 134516) | Oligotrophic lake water microbial communities from Sparkling Lake, Wisconsin, USA - SP09_SKY_43 | ecosystem: Environmental > Aquatic > Freshwater > Lake | place: USA: Sparkling Lake... | reverse complement strand
GTTGATGGACGAGGCCTTCTCCGCCCTGGATGTGCTGACCGGCGAGCGCCTGCGCAACGAGATCCTGGAACTCTGGCAAGGTGGCCAGATGCCGACCCAAGCCATGTTGGTGGTCTCGCACAACATCGAAGAGGCGGTGATGATGGCCGACCGGGTGCTGATTTTTTCCAGCAACCCTGGCCGGGTGCGCGCCGAGCTGCCGATCAGCCTGCCGCGCCCGCGCCACCCGGACAGCCCCGAGGTGCGCCTGCTGATCGATGAGGTCTACGGCCTGATGACCGCCGGCGCCAAGCCCAGCGGCAGCGCCGAGCCCCTGCGCCCGCATCTGTCCGACCGCCTGCCGGCTGCGGATGTCGGCCATATGGAAAGCTTGCTCGAGCTGCTGGCCGACGAGCGCTTCGCCGGCCGCGCCGATCTGCCGCAGCTGGCCGAGGAGAGCGAGCTGGTCGACGAGGCCTTGCTGCCTCTGGCCGACGCCCTGAATCGCCTGGGCCTGGCGCAGCTGGAGCGTGGCGACCTCTTGATCACGCCCCTGGGCCAGAACTATGTCGATGGCGACCATGAGTTCCGGCGCGAGATCTTCGGTCAGCAGCTGCTGGCCCATGTGCCCATTGCCGCCTTCATTCGCCACAGCCTGGAGCAGGAGCCCCAGGGGCAGCTGCGCCAAGAGCCCTTTCTGAAGCTGCTGCGCGAAAGCATGGAGGCCCACGAGGCCGCGCGCGTGCTCAAGGTGGCTGTGGAATGGGCGCGTTACGGCGAGGTGTTCGAGTACAACTTCCACACCGGCATGATCCACCTGCCGGAAGCCGGGGAAAGCTGAAACTGGCCTGAAGCACCGTCAGCCCGCATGGTGCTACCGTTGCACCAGGAGGTAGGCCGCATGCGTCTGATGCTGCTCGAAGATGACGACACCCTGGGCGAGGGCTTGAGCGAGTTCCTGCGCCTGGAAGGCCATGTGGTGGACTGGTTCCAATGCCTGCGCGACGCGCAGCTCGTGCTCAGCGAACCCTATGACTTGCTGCTGGTGGACTGGCAGCTTCCCGATGGCTTGGGCGTGGATTGGATTCGCCAGCTGCGCACGCGGGGCCTGGGCCTGCCCATCATCGTGCTCACCGCCAAAGACCGCTTGAGCGACCGAATCCAGGGCCTGGACAGCGGCGCCGACGACTATCTGGTCAAGCCCTTCCAGCCGGAGGAGCTGGCGGCACGCATCCGCGCCTTGCAGCGCCGGGCGCTGTCCCAAGGCGCCCAGCGCCGCCGCTTGAACGAGGAAGTGGAGATGGATCTGGCAGCCAAGTGCGTCTACCGGCACAGCCAGCGCGTGGATCTGACGGCGCGCGAGTGGACGTTGCTGGAAGCCCTGGTGGCCCGCGCGGGCCGGGTGGTGTCGAAGTCCGATCTGGAGGCCTTGACCCAGGGCTTCGAGGGCGAGGCGGCCAGCAATGTGCTGGAAGTCCATGTCTTCAATTTGCGGCGCAAGCTGGGGCGCAGCTTGATCGAGACGGTGCGCGGTCTCGGCTACCGGGTCAGCGCATGAGCCGCACGCTGCCGAGCTTGCGGGCCGAGCTTTCACGCAGCCTTTGGCTGATCAGCGCCGCCTGGCTGCTGACCGTGTTGCTGAGTGTGGTGCTGGTGCTGCGCCACGAGGCCGAGGAGCTGATGGATGAGGCCTTGCGCGAGTCGGCCGAGCTGATCTTCGGGGTGCTGTCGCAACGGGCATCCAGCTTGCCTGGCGAAGGGCGGGACGAAGTGGAGGGTCAGGTCTTGCCCGCGCCGCCGCACAAGGAACATCTGGTCTGGCAGCTGCTGGACACGCACACGGGCGAGCTGCTGCGCCGCTCCCATTCGGCGCCGCCGGTGGCCTTGCTGACGCCGCCGCGGCGCGGCCTGGCCCATGCGCCCGGCGGCTGGCGCCTGTACGCCTTGCCTCTGCCGGATGGCCGCTCCACCTTGCTGGTGGCTCAAACCCGGGCCGAGCGCCTGGAGTCGCGCTACGGTGCCATCGCGGCGCTGCTGGCGGCGGCCTTGGGCATCAGCGCCTTCTGGGCCTTGCTGCTGAGCCGGCGGCTGCGGGCCACCCTGCAGCCCTTGGCCGCCCTGGGGGGGCAGATCCAGGATTACGACCCCATGCGCGCAGAAACTGCCTTGCCGCCCGCCACCCGCGCTGAGCTGTTGCCGGTGCGCAGCGCCATCCACGATCTCGGCGAACGGTTGGCCCTGCGGGTGCGGCATGAGCAGGCGTTTGCCGCCCATGCCGCCCATGCCTTGCGCACGCCCTTGGCTGGCATGGATGCCCAGCTGGCCCTGGCCCAGCGCGAGGTGGGTGAGGGCGCGCGGCCTCGTATCCTGCGTGCACGCGCCGCCGTCGAGCGGCTCAAGCGCGTGGTCTCGTCCCTGCTGCTGATGTTCCGCAGCGGCTTGGAGCTGGATTTGCAGGACCTGAGCCGGGCCGAGCTCGCCGATCTGGCCCTGCGTCTGCCTCTGGATCAGCTGGAGCTGAAGGTCGAGGGCCTGCCGTTCGATCCGGTGCCGGCTGTCGGGCACGACCGCACGGCCTGGGTGCGTGCCGACCCGAATCTGCTCAGCGCCGCGCTGGCCAATCTGCTCGACAACTCGCTGCGCCACGGCGCACGCCAGGCCACGCTGAGCCTGGAGGCGCGAAACGGCGAGGCCAGCATCTGCTTGCGCGACGATGGCCCCGGCGTCAGCGCCGAGCGGCGGGCCGAGCTGCAGGCCAGCCTCGACCGACCGGGTGACGACAGCGCGGTGGGCCTGGGCTTGCGCCTGGCGCATCTGGTGGCGCAGGCTCATGGAGGGCGCTTGAGCCTGGACGATGCGGCCGTGGGTGAGGGTTCAGGCAGGCCTGGCTTTGCCGTGCGGCTGAGCCTGCCTCTGGCGGATTCGTCACAAGCAGAGCAGGGCTCGCGCGGCTGCTGAGTGTTCATGTCTGCGGGCGCCTCAGCAGGCACCTGAAGCTTGAGTGGGCTGGCCCACAGACGGCGGTTTGCGCGCGCTGCACTGTAGGCCCGCGGCCAAGCCGGCTGCTCGCTGCAGGAGCATGCGCATGCCTACTCTCTGGTTGAAGATGTGGTCGAAGGCCGCGTGGCAATGGCTGATGTTGCTGCCCTTGCTCTGCTGCAGCAGCCAGGTCGGCGTCGCGGCGCCGCTTCAAGCCACACCGGTGCCGGCCCGGGAGACCCAGAACCTGCAACAGGCCCGCGCCGCCTGCCTGGCCGGCGCCAGCGCTCAGGAACCGGGCGCCTGCCTGAAGGAATGGCTGGCCGCGCGAGCGTCGGCGCGTCGGGGCGAGCTGGACAACGGCGAATCGCCGGCCGCCTTGCAGGCCAATGCGCTGCGCCGCTGCGAACGGGTGCCGCCCGCGGACCGAAACGCCTGCCGGGCCTTGGCTCGGCATGAGGGTTCGGTCTCGGGCACCGTGGGCGGCGGCGGGCAAATCAGGCGCATCGCCTGGCCTGAGCCTCCGGCCTCGGCGGCTCCGCCCGCCTCGGCATCGCCACCAGCCTCTGACCCGCCGCCCTGAACGCAGCTGCCGTTTGCGCAATCCGGCTCGGCCCCGGGCTCACCGGGCCCGGGTCGCTTCCACCATGCGCTTCATCGCCTCGACCGTGCTCATCCTGTCGCTGTTCCAGAACTGGCTGACCGCGTCCTTGAGTGCCCATTCGATGGCCGAGGGCGCGGCCATGCCGTTGGCGATCGAGGGCAGCAGCGAGGCTTGCTTGGCCGCGGTGCTGAACTCCTGAGCCGAGGCCTTGGCGCAGTCGTCAAAGCGCTCCATCTTCATGCCCAAACGCACAGGGATGCTGCCCTTGCTGAGATTGAAGGCCTCCTGGAACTCGGGCGACATGACGGCGCTGGCCAGGTCTTTCTGCGCCGCGCTGTTGGCCGGGTTCTTGAGCTTGAACATGGCGAAAGAATCCACCACGTAGATGAAGCTCTTGGCCGTGCCGGGCGCCGGCGTGCAGATAAAACCTTTGCCCGGCTGGCTGCCTGCGGCCAGGAACTCGCCCTTGGCCCAGTCGCCCATCAGCTGCATGGCGGCCTCGCCCTTGATCACCATGGCTGTGGCCAGGTTCCAGTCGCGCCCCGGGGCGTTGCGGTCGGTGTAGGGCTTGATGCGTTTGTAGGTGCTGAGCACCTTGTCCATGGTCGGACTGTTCAGCGCGCTTGCTTCGCGCAGCACAAAGGCCTGACGGTAGAAATCGGCGCCGCCCACGCCCAGGGTCACGGTCTCCAGCAGGCTCAGGTCTTGCCAGCTTTGGCCGCCATGGGCCAGGGCGATCACGCCGGCTTTCTTGAGGGTCTCGGCGGCGGCAAAGAACTCGTCCCAGCTGCTGGGCACCTTGGCACCGGCACGGGCGAACACCGCCGGGTTGACCCAAAGCCAGTTGACGCGGTGCACATTGACCGGCACGGCGATGTAGTCGCCCCGGTACTTCATTTGATCGCTGACGACCTGGGGCAGCAGCTCGTCCCAGCGCTCAGCCCGCGCCACTTCGTTGATGCTGGTCAGCACACCTTCGCGGGCCCAGGCTTGCAGGGAGGGGCCTTTGATCTGGGCGGCGGCCGGCGCATTGCCCGACACCACGCGCGAGCGCAGCACGGTGATGGCCGAGTCGCCGCCGCTGCCGGCGACGGCAAAGTCCTTCCAGCTGTGGCCCTTGGCCTGCATGCTGGCCTTGAGCGCCTGGGCCGCTCGCGCCTCGCCGCCGCTGGTCCACCAGTGCAGCACCTCGATGTCACCGGCGTGGGTGCAGGGCCAGGCCGCCGCCATGGACAGCAGCAGGCTGCTCAGCAGCCTCTGCGTGGCCCCCTGGCCTCGCACACGTGGGGCTGTCGGTCTCATCGGCGGGTTCCCATGGGCGGGCGGGTGCTGCGGCATGGCGCCAACAAGCCCCGGTCTCCATTCATAATTATTAACATCACATTAACAGCTTGCCTGCAAACCGGGCGCTGCGTCAGCGGGCTATCCCTGAATCGCCGCCGGCAGGGTGACGCGCACCAGGGCGCCGAAGGGGGCTTGCGCCTGCACCGGCCGCAAGCACACGCGGCCAGCATGGCGCTCGACGATTTCACGCACGATGGCCAGGCCCAGGCCGCAGCCGGTGCCATCGTGCGTGGCGCGCACAAAGCGCTCGAACACATGCTCGCATTCGCTCTCGGGCAGGCCGGGGCCGTTGTCTTCGACCTCGACGATGGCCTGGCCGTCGCTGAGCTCCACCCGCACGGTGACGCTGGCGCCGCGGCCGGCATAGCGGATGGCGTTGTCGATCAGATTGAACAGGGCCTCGCGCAAGAGCGACTCGAAACCGCGCACCGGGCAGCGGCTGCAGGACTCGGCCGCCTCGAAGCCGAGATCGATGCCGGCGGCGAGCGCACGCGGCACCATCTCGGTGGTCAGCTCGCGCGCCAGCTGGCGCAGATCCAGGGTGCTGCGCGCCTGCTGGCTGGCCGATTCGGGCTCGGCCCGCGCCAGGCTCAGCAGCTGGTTGACCAGATGGGCGCTGCGCGTGGCGCTGCTGTGCACCAGCTGCAGGCGGGCCTTCAGGGCGGGGTCCTGGGCGTCCAGCAGGGCCAGTTCGGTCTGGCTCTTGAGGCCGGCCAGCGGCGTGCGCAGCTGGTGGGCGGCGTCGCTGATGAAGCGCTTTTGCGCCACCACATTGTGGTTGACCTCGACCAGCAGGCTGTTCATGGCCAGGGCCAGGGATCGCACCTCGGGCGGCGCATCGGTGATCTTGATTGGCGTCAGGTCATTGGCAGCCCGGCCCTCGACCTGGCTTTGCAGCACGGCCAGCGGCCGCAGCCCGGTGCGCACGCCGGCCCAGACGATCATGGTCATCAAGGCCATCAGGGCGGACAGGGGCAGCACGGTGTCGAGCAGGATTTGCCGGGCCAGCAGCTCGCGGTTGGTGCTGGAGCGGGCCACTTGCACCAGCATGCTTTGGCCCGGTGAATCGGGCGTGCCGTAGCGCAGCAGCAGGGCGGCCACGCGCAGGCGCTGCGGCTCGCTGCTGGCGTTCGCTTGGTTGGAGTCGCTGGTGGCGGTATCGAGCGTCGCGGTCGCATCGTTCGCCGACAGCTTGCCGTTGTAAAAAAACGGCTCGCCGTAGACCGGCTTGGCGCCGCGGGGCAGGGGCGGCAGATTGCGGTTGCCGAGGATGAACTGGCCTGGCGGCATGCTGACGGTGTAGAACACGCGGTCGCTGGGGTCGGCTTCCAGAATGTCTCGCGCCGCGCGCGGGAAATCGATGAACAGGCCGTTGTCCAGGGGCTTGACCTGGCGCGCCAGCGTGCGCGAGGTCTGTGACAGGCTGGCGTCGATGGTGGCGTTGGCGTAGTGCTCGGCCAGCTTGTAGGTGAACAAGGCCGCCGCCAGCCACAGCACCACCTGCGGCATCAGCAGCCAGACAAAGAGCTGCCGGTGCAGGGAGCGCGCGCTGGTGCTCATGGCGAGGCGGGCACACCGCCGGCACTGCTTTCGGCCTCCAGCAAATAACCTAGACCCCGCACGGTGCGGATCTGCAGGCCCGAGCCCTCCAGCTTGCGACGCAGGCGGTGGATGTAGACCTCGACGGAATTGCCGCCGCCGTTTTCGCCCCGGTCTTGCGCCCAGGCGGCCACGATCTGCTCCTTGGTGACCACGCGGTCGCGCTCCTGCAGCAGCAGGTCCAGCAGCAGCCATTCGCGCGGGCTCAGCTCCAGGGCCTCGCCTTGCACGCTGGCGCGCCGGGCAGCGCGGTCAAAGCTCAGCTGCGCCAGGTCTTGCCCTGCGGCCGCCACCGGCCGGCCGCGGCGCAGCAGGGCGTGAAGCCGCGCCTGCAACTCCGGGAAATCAAAGGGTTTGGTCAGGTAGTCGTCGGCGCCGGCGTTCAGGCCCGAGACGCGGTCGTCCAGGCTGTCCAGCGCGGTCAGCACCAACACCGGCAGGCCGCGGCGCGCCGCGCGCAGGCGCTTGAGCACGGTCAGGCCGTCGACCATGGGCAGGCCCAGGTCGAGGATGGCGATGTCAAACGGGTTTTTGAGCAAGAGGTACTCGGCCACGGCGCCGTTGGGCGCGTGTTCGACCTCGAAGCCGCTGCGCCGCAGTTGCACGGTCAGGGCATCGGCCAGGATGGCATCGTCTTCGGCAAGCAGAAGGTTCATGGTGGCAGCCTGTGCGGATTTCATCCATCCGCGGGTTAATACTGAATTAATGAAACATTAACTTCGTTAAGAATTCGTTTGAGTTTCAGCGATTCATAACAGGGCAGTGTAATGTCCGATCGCTGCAGCTGACGCCTTGCTCAAGGTCTTCCCAGGAGACAAACCGACATGAAGAATTCCCCGCAGTTCAGCTCAGCGTGCCGGCCCGGTGCCGCTTGGCAGATTCGTCCCGTCGCCGCAGCCTGCGCCAGCCTGCTGTTCGCCGCTCAGGCGGCTCAGGCTCAGGTGGCCCCGCCGGCCGCTCCGGCCTCGGCGCCCGCCCAAGCCCAGCCCACGGCCGATGGCCGCCAGCAGCTGGAAGCGGTGGTGGTCAGTGGCATCCGCCGCGGCATCGAGGCCTCGGTGGCCTCCAAGCGCAATGCGGATTCCATCGTCGAGGTCATCTCGGCCGAAGACATCGGCAAGCTGCCCGATGTCAGCATCGCCGACTCGCTCTCGCGCCTGCCGGGCCTGACCGCCCAGCGCGTCGATGGTCGCGCTCAAGGCATCCAGGTGCGTGGTCTGGCGGGCAACTACGCCGGCACCTTGCTCAACGGCCGTGAGATGGTCAGCACCAGCGACAACCGCGGTGTCGAGTTCGACCAGTTCCCGTCCGAGCTGCTGAGCGCCGTCAAGGTCTACAAGACGCCCGACGCCAGCCTGGTGGGCCAGGGCTTGGCCGGCACCATCGACATGCAGACGGTGCGCCCGCTCAACTTCGGCAGCCGCCAGCTGGTGCTCAGCGGCCGCGCCGAGCACAACTCCAATGGCCAGGTCACGCCCGGCCCAGGCGCCAACGGCAACCGCCTGAGCGCGTCCTACATCGACCAGTTTGCCGACCGCACCATCGGCCTGGCCGTGGGCTTCGCCCACCTCGATTCACCGGGGCAGGAGACGCACTACAAGTCCTGGTGGTGGGCCGACACCGGCCCCTGGGGTGACCAGGTGCCCGGCGTGCCCAAGGGTGTGGCCACGCTCAACGGCTTTGAAGACACCGTCACCGCCTCCAAGCAGGTGCGCAACGGTCTGATGGCCGCGCTCGAGTACAAGCCCAACGACCGCTTCCACAGCGTGCTGGACCTGTACTACAGCAAGTTCGAGCAGAAGCGCAATTACCGCGGCCTGATGTCCAACCTCGGCGCCACCTGGACGGCGGCCACCGAGCCGGTGTACTCCAACGTCAAGGTCGGCGAGGTCAATGGCGACCAGTTCGTCACCCAGGCCACGGTGGGCAATCTGAAGCCCGTGCACCTGAGCCAGTACAACACCCGCGACGACGACATCGCCGCCCTTGGCTGGAACAACAAGTGGAAGCTGGGCGACAACTGGGTGGCCGTGGCCGATCTCAGCTACTCGCGCGCCAAGCGCCAGGAACAGTTCATGGAGCTGAGTGCTGGCGCACCCGGCACCACCTCGGTGGGCATTGATGTGCAGACCGGCAGTGGCATCTCGCAGGTCACCACCCAGTTCAACTACGCCGATCCGAACAAGCTGCTGCTCAGCGACCCGGGCGGCTGGGGCCGGGATGGCCGCAGCAACTATCCGATGTCCAAGGACGAGATCAAGGCCCTGCGCCTCTCGGCCAAGCGCGACCTGACGGGTTTCTTCAGCAGCGTCGAGCTGGGCCTGAACCTGAACGAGCGCAGCAAGGATGTCGACATGGTCGAGTACCAGCTCAACCTGAAGAACGACCGCGCGCCCGTGCTGGTGCCGTCCAACTTCCTGCTGGGCAACAGCTCGCTGGCTTTTGGTGGCATTCCAGCCATCCTGTCCTATGACGTGATGGGCGTGAAGGATGCGCTCTACAACCAGACCGAGGTGGGCGCCGATCAGACCTTCGCCCGCCACTATGGCGTGTCCGAAAAGGTCAACACCGCTTATGTCCAGGGCAATATCGACACCAGCCTGTTTGGCCACCCGCTGCGCGGCAATCTGGGCGTGCAGTATGTGCGCACCCAGCAGGAGTCCAGCGGCTTCGTCTGGGACGGCAGCAAAGCCGTGCCCATCACCGGTGGCACCCGCTACGGCCAGTGGCTGCCCAGCCTGAACCTGGTGTCGGAGCTGCCCTCGAACACCATCGTGCGTTTCGGTCTGGCGCGTTCCAACGCCCGCCCGCGCATGAATGACATGCGTGCCGGCTTCACCGGCGTGGGCGTGGACGCGACCACCAAGACCTGGAACGGCAGCGGCGGCAACCCGACCCTCAAGCCCTGGCTGGCCGATTCGGTGGACCTGGCTTTCGAGAAGTACATCGGCAAGCGCAGTTACCTGTCCTACGCCATCTTCCACAAGCACCTGCTGAACTTCATCGGCTCGGGCACGGTGCAGTACGACTTCACCGGCTTCCCCAACACCGGCAAGCCGCCGGTCGTGCCGATCAGCAATATCGGCAACCTGACCACCTTGCAGAACGGCAATGGCGGCATGGTGGCGGGCTATGAGGTGGCGGCTTCCCTGGAGGCGGCCATGCTGAGCCCGATGCTCGATGGCTTCGGCGTGGTGGCCAGCTACTCGAAGACGCGCAGCAATCTGAACGACGACGGCTTCAAGAACGGCATCGACGGCCTGTCCGGCGTGGTGCGCAGCCTGACCGGCTATTACGAGAAGCATGGTTTCTCGTTCCGGGTCAGCCAGCGTTTCCGCTCGGATTACAGCGCCAAGACGCGCGGGATCTTCTACTCGGAGGCGATCAGCAACATCAACTCGGAACGCGTGACCGATATGCAGGTCGGCTACAGCTTCGAGAACGGCAGCTTCAAGGGCTTGGGTCTGCTGCTGCAGGTGAACAACCTGACCGACGAGCCCTATCGCACCAGCGTCAGCGTCGGCAATGCCAAGAACCCCGACAACCTGATGCCTGAGCGCTACACGACCTACGGCCGTCAGATCCTGCTCGGCGCGAGCTACAAGTTCTGAGTGTCTGCGGGTGGCTCCAGCCGCTTTGCCTCACAAGAGCCGCCCGCTGTCCACTGAGGCTTGTCTGAGGGTCTGGCCGCTTCTTGGGGCGGCAAGATCCTCATCGGGTTCGAAGCTGCGTGGCGTTCATGCCACTTCGGCCTGATCCGCTTGCCTGTGTCGTTCCTGTTCGTCTTGAAAACCGAGTCCGCCATGATCCTGAAACACCGCTCGCCTCCTGTGTTCGTCGCTCGCCTCGCTGGCTTGGCCCTTGCGGCGGGCTTGGCGCTGGGCGCAAGCGCTGTGCCTGCAGCGCCCGCTTTGAAAGATTGGCCGGCTGTGAAGAGCGCGGTGCAGCGCGATCCAGCCATGGAGACGCGCATTCAGGCCATCGTCGCCGGCATGAGCCTGGCCGAGAAGGTCGGGCAGATGACCCAGCCCGAGATCAAGTACATCACGCCCGAGGAAGCTGGGCGTTATCACATCGGCTCGGTGCTCAATGGTGGCGGTGCCTGGCCGGGCAACAAGCGCGAGGCGTCGGTCGCCGAATGGGTGGCCCTGTCCCAGGCCTACCACGAGGCCTTGATGTCCAGCGGCGCACGCACCCCCATTCCCATCATCTGGGGCACGGATGCTGTGCACGGCCATGGCAATGTGCGTGGCGCCACCTTGTTCCCGCACAACATCGGCCTCGGTGCCGCGGGTGATGCGGCCCTGGTGGAAGAGATTGGCGCGGCCACGGCCCGCGCCGTGCGCGCCACCGGCATCCAGTGGGTGTTCGCGCCCACCCTGGCCGTGGCCCAGGATGCGCGTTGGGGACGCACCTACGAGAGCTTTTCCGCGGATCCGATGGTGGTGGCGCGCCTGGGGGCCGCTTCGGTGCGCGGTCTGCAAGGCCAGCTCGGCGACAGCAGCCGGGTCGTCGCCACCGCCAAGCATTTCATCGGTGACGGCAGCACCGAGTTCGGCCGCGACCAGGGCCACAGCCTGGTCAGCCGCGCGCAAATGATCAATGTGCACGGCCAGGGCTACTACGCCACCCTGGCCACCGGCGTGCAAACAGTCATGGCCTCCTTCCACAGCTGGACCGATGTGGGCGCCAAGCCAGCCAGCAAGGACTACGGCAAGATGCACGGCAGCCATGAGCTGCTGACCGTGGCTCTGAAGGAAAAGATGGGGTTTGACGGCCTGGTCGTGTCCGACTGGAACGGCATCAGCCAGGTGCCCGGTTGCCGCGACAGCAGCTGCCCGCAGGCCATCAAGGCCGGCATCGACATGGTGATGGTGCCCGAGGACTGGCGC
>Ga0187843_10002387_pt1 | contig 11401 bp, 5 predicted proteins | sample SpaLakP09_SKY_43_FD_134516 | JGI IMG/M metagenome (GOLD analysis project Ga0187843, IMG submission 134516) | Oligotrophic lake water microbial communities from Sparkling Lake, Wisconsin, USA - SP09_SKY_43 | ecosystem: Environmental > Aquatic > Freshwater > Lake | place: USA: Sparkling Lake... | reverse complement strand
CAATCACCTGACTTTTTACCAGACCGCCGCCGACATCGCGCCGTGGATACGCATGCAGCGCGTGGCGCTGCAGGACCAGATCGGCGTCGAGCATTTGCTGGCGTCGTCGGCGATCCCGTTCATTTTTCCGGCCACGCCGCTGTACATGGGCGGCCACCGCGAATACTGTGGCGACGGTTCTATGCGCCAGCTGGCACCGATCTCGCCGGCGATACACCTCGGCGCCAGCAAGGTGCTGGTAGTGGGCGCCGGCCGCCTGACCGAACCTGCGCGCAGCGCCGCCGAAAAGAACGCCGCCCGTTATCCAAGCCTGGCGCAGATCGCCGGCCATGCGATGTCGTCGATCTTCCTCGATGGCCTGGCGGTGGACATCGAGCGGCTGGAGCGCATCAACAAGACCCTGGCGATGCTGCCGCCGGAGCTGCTGGAGCAGACGCCGCTTAAACCGGTGCAGCTGCTGGTGATCGCGCCATCCGAACGGCTGGACGATATCGCCACCCGCCACATCGCCAGCTTGCCGGCGCCCATCCGCACCATGCTGTCCAGCATAGGCGCGACCGAGGCGCGCGGCGCCGCGCTGGCGTCCTATCTGCTGTTTGAATCCACTTACACCTGCGAGTTGATACGCCTCGGCCAGCGCGATACCTTCGCGCGCAAGAGCGACGTGCTGGCCTTCTTCGAATCCTGATGCATGCCTAGTTTTAAACGCCTTTGCTGCTGGCTGCTGCTGCCGGCCCTGATGCTGTGGGAAGCCACCGCATGGGCCGGCGCGCCGCCGCGCTCACTGCGTTTCGAGCAGCTTAGCGTGGAACACGGACTGGCCCAGGAAACCGTGCTGGCCATCGCCCAGGACCGCCAGGGCTTCATATGGCTCGGCACCCAGGCCGGCCTGACACGCTTCGACGGCTACCGCACCATCACCTACAAGAGTGCCGTCGCCGATCCACGCAGCCTGGTGGACAACTGGGTGCGCGTGCTGCACCTCGATCCCACCGGCCAGCTGTGGATTGGCACCGACGGCGGGCTGGATCGCTACGATTCGGCCACCCGCATCTTCACTCATTTCCTGCCGCGCGAGTCGGCGCAGCGCGGTAACGGCAACCGCCATGTGCGCGCGATTGCCGATGACGGCGCCGGCGGCCTGTGGGTGGCCAGCGCCGACGGCCTGCATCACTTCGACCCGGCCAGCAAGCGCTTCACCAGCTGGCACCACGATCCGGCCGATGCCGGCAGCCTGTCCAACGACCACGTGACGGCGCTGGCGCGCGACGCCGCCGGCCGCCTGTGGGTGGGCACCGCATCGGGACTGGACATGCTGCCGCCCGGCGCGACGCGCTTCCAGCACTACACCATCGACGCCAGCGGCGATAGCAAATTCAATTCGGTGACGGCGCTGCAGGTGGATAGTGCGCAGACGCTGTGGGTCGGCACCCAGGGCGGGCTGGAACAATGGCGGCTGCTGGCCGCCGAGCCGCAACGCCGTCGACTCGGTGCGCGCGAAGGCATGCATGTGGGCGTCAGCATCACCGCGCTGTATCAGGATGGCGAGTCGACGCTGTGGGCCGGTTCGCTGGCCGATGGCCTGTTCCGCTGGCTGCCGGCGGAGGAGCGCATGGTGTCGTACCGCCACCAGGTTGGCGATATGCACAGCGTGGCGGACAATCAGATTTCGGCACTGTTCCGTGACCGCGTCGGCACTTTGTGGGTCGGTACCTGGAACGATGGCGTCAGCCGCGTCGATATGGGCAGCGGCGGCTTCGCACGCATCGTGCGCCAGGCGGAGCAACCCAACTCACTGTCCGACAACAAGGTACGCGCCATTTTGTCCGACGGTCACGGCAAGCTATGGCTGGGCAGCAGCGGCGGCCTGAATCTGTACGATCCGCAGACCGGCGAAAGCAAGGTATGGCGCCACGATCCGCTGCGCGCCAACACCATCAGCGACGACCAGGTGACGGCGCTGTGGCGCGAGAAGAACGGCAACCTGTGGCTGGGCGGGCCGGCGGGACTCAATCACCTGAACTTGGCCACCGGCGTGGTGCGCGCGGTGTCCTTTGTGCGCGGCGATCCGGCCAGCGACACCATCCGCAACATCGTGCAGGACCGCAGCGGCATTCTGTGGGTTTCCTCGCGCGGAGGCCTGCACCGGCTCGACCCGCAAACCATGGACGTACACACCTATCGCCACGATCCTGCCGACAGCAGCAGTCTGTCGGACAACGTGGTGCGGCCGATACTGGAGGACCGCAAGGGCCAGCTGTGGATTGGCACCTTCAACGGCCTCGATCTGCTGGACCGCAAGAGCGGCACCTTCCGTCACTTCCGCCGTGATCCCGCCGATCCGCGCAGTCTCAGTCACGACGAGGTGCACTATCTGTACGAAGATGCGCGCGGCACCATCTGGGTCGGCACGGCGGCGGGCCTGAACCGTATGGAAGTGGGCGCCGACGGTAGTGTGCGATTCCGCCGCTACCTGCGTCAGGACGGCATCGCCGACGACGCCATCGCCTCCATCCTGCCGGACGACGGCGGCAACCTGTGGATGAGCACTAACAGCGGCCTGTCGCGCCTCAATGTGGAGACGGGGCTGGTGCGTAACTACAGCGGCGCCGATGGCACCATCGAAGGCGCGTACTTCGACGGCGCCGCCTTGCGCACGCCGGATGGCACGCTGTACTTCGGCGGCTTTAACGGCATCACCGCGTTCTCGCCGACCGATGTTCGCGAGAACAGCGTGGCGCCGACGGTGGCGATTACCGATTTCCAGATCTTTAACAAGTCGGTCAAGCCGGGGCAGGGCGAGCACGCGGACGTGCTGAAAACCGCCATCGAACACACCAGCGCCCTGACGCTGCCGGAATCCGATTCGGTGTTCTCGCTGGAGTTCGCGGCGCTGCACTACGCGGCGCCGCAGCGCAACCGCTTCGCCTATCAGTTGCAGGGCTTCGACGAAGACTGGGTGGTGACTGACTCCACCAAGCGCTTTGCCACGTACACCAACCTCGATCCGGGCAGATACGTATTCCGCGTGAAGGCCGCCAACAAGGACGGCATCTGGAACGACAACGCGGCCACGCTGGAAATCACCATCCGGCCGCCGTTCTGGAAGACCTGGTGGTTCCGCACGGTGATGGTATGGCTGGCGGTGGGCGCCGCCTATGCTGCCTACCATGTACGTGTGCGCAGCCTGCGTCACCAGCAGCTGCGGCTGGAGCATCTGGTGGGATCGCGCACGGCGGAGGTGGAACACAAGAATCAGCAGCTGCAGCACCAGAAGCATGAACTGGAGCGCCGCCGGCTGGAGGCGGAAGCACAGCGCGCCGAGGCCGAGCAGCGCCGCATCGATACCGAGCGGCAGAAAGAAGAAGTGGAGCAGGCGCACCGCAACATCTCGGTGTTGAGCGAACTGGGTCGCGAAATGAGCGCTTCGCTCGACATGGAAACCACCATGCAGACGCTATACCGCCACGTGCACCACCTGATGCACGCGCCGATCTTCGGCATCGGCTTTGTGCGTGAGGCCGACGGCGTGATCGACTTCCCGTTCGCCATCGAAGGCGGGGTGCGCACCTATCCCTACCAGCGCCCGTTGGACCAGCCCAACCAGCTGGCCGTATGGTGCATCACGCAGCGCAAACCTATCCTGATCAACGACTTCCAGAAAGAGTACCGCGACTACATGGAGGAATCGGGCCTGGCCACGCTGGTGCCCTGTATGCGCGAAGACGGCGTACCGGCGGCGCCTGCGCACTCGTTGATGTACGCGCCGCTGATCGTCGGCGACAAGGTGGTTGGCCTGCTCAGCGTACAAAGCACGGAACGCAATGCCTACCAGCGCATCCACATGGACATGCTGCAGACGCTGGCCTCGCACGCCGCCGCCGGTCTGGAAAATGCCCGCGCCTATCAGCAGCTGGAAGAGACGCTGCAAACTCTGCGCCACACGCGCGACCAGCTGGTGGCGCAGGAACGCCAGGTGCGGCTGCACACCGAGGAGCTGGCGCTGGCCAACCGCGCCTTGCAGGACAACGAGGAACGCTTGCGCCACGCGAAGCAGAAGGCGGAAGACGCCACCCGCCAGAAGTCGGAATTCCTGGCCAATATGAGCCACGAGATGCGCACGCCGCTGGCCGGCGTGATCGGCATGCTGGGCTTCGCGTTGCGCGATGCCGCGCTGGCGCCGGGCACGCGCGACCAGATCCTGCGCGGCCAGGCCAATGCGCAGTCGCTGCTGTCCATCATTAACGACCTGCTGGACTTCTCCAAGATCGAGGCGGGTAAACTGACCATCGAGAATATCGACTTCGCGCTGTCGTCGGCGGTGGAAAACGTGGTCAGCCTGTTTGAGGAACAGGCGGCCGCGCACAGCGTCGGCTTCCGGCTGGAGTTTGGTGAAGACCTGCCGCAGTTTGTGGTCGGCGATCCGACCCGCTTGCGGCAGGTGCTGGTCAACCTGGTCGGCAACGCCTTCAAGTTCACGCAGCAGGGCATGGTGACCATGCGGGTTGAGCGTGTGCCCGGCGAGCCGCAAGACAATGGCGCCGACAACCGCATCCGCTTCAGCGTATCCGACACCGGCATCGGCATCGACGCCGACGCCATCCCGCGCCTGTTCCAGCAGTTCGAGCAGGCCGACGCCTCCACCACGCGCCGCTACGGCGGCACCGGTCTGGGACTGGCGATCTGCCGTCAACTGGTGGAGCTGATGGGCGGCAGCATCAATGCCGTCAGCGCGCCGGGGCGGGGCAGCACCTTCATGTTCGAGCTGCCGTTGCCGAACGGTGTGGCGCCGCCGATAGTGCCGCATGTGCCGCGCGAGCCGCACAGCCATCAGTTGAAGGTGCTGTGCGCGGAAGACTTCCCGACCAACCAGATTATCATCCGTATGATGCTGGAGGATCTCGGTCACAAGGTGGACATCGCCGCCAACGGCGCGCTGGCGGTCAAGGCCTGCTCGCTGACGCGCTATGACCTGATCCTGATGGATGGCCGCATGCCGGAGATGGACGGCGCCAGCGCCACGCGCCTGATCCGCTCCGGCGGTCCAGAGAGCGCGCCGGTGCGCGACCAGGAGCTGATGATCATCGCGCTGACCGCCAACGCCAGCGAAGAAGACCGCAGCCGCTACCTGGCCTCCGGTATGGACGATTTCCTCACCAAGCCGATCGACGAAGACAAGCTGCACTTCCAGTTGAGCCGCGCCATCGAACGCCAGCTGCAGCGCGGTTTCCAGCTGCCGCGCATGCAGCCGCGCGCGCATCCGGCCGCCGGCACGCCGGAACTGGATGCGATGTTCGGCGTGGCGCCAGCGTCGCTGGAGACCTCGCGGCTGGCGCAGCACAGCGGCGGCGCTAGCGATCTGAAAGCCCGTTTGCGCAGTGTGTTCAACCAGGATGCGCCGCTGCGGCTGGCGGATCTGGAGCAGGCGCTGTTGGCGCGCGACGGCGACACCGCCAGCCGTCTGCTGCACGGCATGAAGGGCAGCGCCGGCTATCTGGAAGAGCAGGAACTGCAGGCGCTGTGCGGCGATCTGGAACTGGAGGCGGACCACGGCAACTGGTCGCAGGTGGAGGCGGCCATGCCGCATCTGCGCCGTCTGCTGGCCCGGGTGCAGACGGCTGGCACACAGTAAGTTGCAAGAAAAGCTTATTCATGTAATATCATCACAAACGACATAAGGAGCCACATGAAAGTTCTGGTAGTGGACGATGATGTCGTCTCACGGATGGTGCTGATGCACCTGATCGATAGCTGCGGCAAGTTCGACATCGTCGAAGCCGAGGATGGCGCGGACGCCTGGCAGCAGCTGGAGGATGGCCTGCGGCCGGCAATCTGCTTCTGCGACCTGCGCATGCCGCGCCTGTCCGGGCTGGAGCTGCTGCAGCGGTTGAAAGCGCATGCGGAGCTGAACAGCATGCCGTTTGTGCTGGTCACGTCGGCCAACGACAAGGAAACCGTGATGGAAGCCACCAAGGCAGGCGCCGCCGGCTACATCGTCAAGCCGTTCCAGGCGGAGCAGGTGCGCGTGCACCTGGTGGGTTTCCTCGACCAGGCGGCCAGCGGCTACGAGCATCAAGCCGAAGCGCCGGCCGACACGCTGCGCCGGCTCGGCATCAACAGCGAACGCCTGCTGGTCTATTTGACCGGTTTCCAGAACCAGCTGACCGCCGCCGCCACCGACCTCGAAGCGGCACTGGCCAAGGGCGACCAGCAGGATGCGCAGGCGCGTATCGATCGCCTGCATGCCGGTTGTGTTACGCTTGGCCTGCACGGCGCCGCCGCAGCGCTGAAGAGTTTTGCGCCGCAGCGCCTGGTCAACGACGAAGTGCAGGCGGTGGTAGCGGACGTGGTGCGCGCGGTGATCCATCAGGCAGGCCTGGTGCGTCAGGAAGCTGTCTGACAAAATAAGCACTTGATGTTGAGATAGTTTAAGTTTAAAGTACCTGCGTTGCAGCGGATACCTGTCGACTTCCAACTTCAAGGCGATCATGAATCAACCTCTCGCAGCCAGCGCCTATACCGACCATTTTGCCCGCGAGCATTTGCCGCCGCGCGAACTGTGGCCGGAACTCCGTTTCGACCTCCCTGAACTGCAGTATCCAGCACGCCTCAATTGCGTCGCCATTTTGGTGGACGAGGGCGCGCGCGTGCATCCCGAACGCATTGCTATCCGTGGCGCGCAGCAGGAATGGACCTACGCTCAGCTGCGGCAACAGGTCGACCGCATCGCCCACGTGCTGCGCGGGCCGATGCGGCTGGAGGCGGGCAACCGTGTGCTGCTGCGCGGCGCGAATAGCCCGCTGATGGCGGCCTGCATTCTGGCGGTGCTGAAAGCCGGATTGATCGCCGTGCCCACCATGCCGCTGCTGCGTGCGCGAGAACTAGGCGCCATCGCCGGCAAGGCGCAGATCAACGCGGTGCTGTGCGCCGACGGCCTGCGCGCGGAACTGGAAGCCGCCGAGCTGCCAGCCGCCGCGCGCGCAAATACGCTGTGGTTCGGCGCGACCGATGCCGGTGCCGGTGCCGATTCGCTGGAGGCGCTGATGGCTGCGCAGCCGACTCAGTTCGACGCGATCGACACGGCTGCAGACGATGTCTGCCTGATCAGCTTCACCTCCGGCACCACCGGCATCCCCAAAGGCACGATGCACTTCCATCTCGATGTGATGGCGATCTGCGACTGCTTCCCGCGCTCGGTGCTGCATTCGCAGCGCAGCGATATCTTCATCGGCACGCCGCCGCTGGCGTTTACCTTCGGCCTTGGCGGCCTGCTGCTGTTCCCGCTGCGCGTCGGTGCCACCGCAGTGCTGCTGGAGAAGCTGACGCCCGAAACTCTGCTCAAAGCCATAGAGACTTACCGCGCCACGGTATGCTTTACTGCTCCGACTTTTTATCGGCAGATGGCGGCGCTGGCGGACAAATTCGATCTCGCCAGCTTGCAGAAAAGCGTGTCGGCCGGCGAAGCGCTGCCGCTGGCCACGCGAGAAAGCTGGCGCCAGGCTACGGGACTGATCATGATCGACGGCATAGGCGCGACGGAACTGCTGCACATCTTCATCTCCGCCGCCGGCGATGACGCGCGCCCCGGCGCCACCGGCAAGCCGGTGCCGGGCTACCAGGCCTGCATCCTCGACCTGCAAGGCAATCCAGTCGGGCCGGGCGTGATCGGCCGGTTGGCGGTGAAGGGACCGACAGGTTGCCGCTACCTGGCCGACGAGCGGCAGGGCGACTATGTGCTGAACGGCTGGAACCTGACCGGCGATGCGTACGAGATGGACGCCGATGGTTATTTCTACTACCGCTCGCGCACCGACGACATGATTATCTCGGCCGGCTACAACATCGCCGGGCCGGAGGTGGAGGAGGTGCTGCTGCGCCATCCGGCCGTAGCGGAATGCGGCGTCATTGGCAAGGCCGATGAGGAACGCGGGCAGATCGTGGAAGCGCATGTGGTGCTGCGCGCCGGTCATGATGTATCGCCTGAACTGGCGGCGCAGCTGCAGGAGTTTGTGAAGGAGCAGATCGCGCCTTATAAATATCCGCGCTCGGTCAAATTCCTCGGCACCTTGCCGCGCACCGAAACCGGCAAACTGCAGCGCTTTAAATTGCGTGGAAATCCATGAAGATACTTTGCATAGGCGGCGGCCCGGCCGGCCTGTATTTCGCGCTGCTGATGAAGAAGCAGAATCCCGACCACCAGATCACGGTGGTGGAACGCAACCGCCCCTACGATACCTTTGGCTGGGGCGTGGTGTTCTCCGACCAGACGCTGGGCAACCTGATGGAAGCGGACGCGCAGACCGCGCAAGCCATCGAAGCGTCGTTCAATCACTGGAATGATATCGACGTCTTCTTCAAGGGGGAGAAGGTGACGTCGGGCGGCCATGGCTTCTGCGGCATCGGCCGCAAGCACCTGCTGAATATCCTGCAGCACCGCTGCGAGGAATTGGGTGTGTCGCTAGTGTTTGAAACCGAGGTGGCCGATGAGCAGCAGTATGACGCGGACTTGATCATCGCTTCCGATGGCCTCAATAGCCGGATCCGGACGCGTCACGTAGAAAGCTTCCAGCCTCAGATAGAGCAGCGTCATTGCCGCTTTGTGTGGCTGGGAACACGCAAGAAGTTCGACGCGTTCACGTTTGCCTTCAAGCAGACGGAGTACGGCTGGTTCCAGGCGCATATCTACCAGTACGACGCCGACACCTCGACCTTCATCGTCGAAACGCCGGAGACTGTGTGGCGCGCCGTCGGCCTGGAGGACATGAGCCAGGAAGACTCCATCGCTTTCTGCGAACGCCTGTTTGCCGACCAGCTGGATGGCCACAAGCTGATGTCCAACGCCTCGCATCTGCGCGGGGCGGCGATGTGGATCAAGTTCCCGCGCATCGTCTGCGGCCGCTGGGTGCATTGGAATGACGACGTGCCGGTGGTCCTGATGGGCGACGCCGCGCACACCGCGCATTACTCAATCGGCTCCGGCACCAAGCTGGCGCTGGAAGACGCGATTGAACTAGCGCGCTGTTTCGGTGCGCAGCCGGACATGGCTTCGGCGCTGGCCGCCTATGAACAGGTGCGGGCGGTAGAGGTACTCAAGCTGCAAAACGCCGCGCGCAATTCGATGGAATGGTTCGAGAACGTCGACCGCTATACGGCCATGGAAGCGCCGCAGTTTGCCTACTCCATGCTGACGCGCAGCCAGCGCCTGTCGCACGAAAACCTGCGCCTGCGCGATAGCGCATATGTGGCGGACTACGAACGCTGGTTCGCGCAGCGCGCCGCCACGCAAGCCGAATTGCCATCGCCGGCCGCCACCACGCCACCGATGTTCACGCCATACAAAGTGCGCGGCCTGACGCTGAAAAACCGCATCCTCGTCTCGCCGATGGCGCAATACAGCGCGGTGGATGGCGTGGTGGGCGACTACCATCTGGCGCATCTCGGCGCGCGCGCCTTGGGCGGCGCTGCGCTGGTGTTCGCCGAGATGACCTGCGTTTCCGCCGATGCGCGTATCACGCCATATTGTCCTGGCCTGTATGCGCCGGAACACACGCAAGCCTGGAAGCGCATAGTCGATTTCGTCCACCGGAACACCGATGCCGCGATCGGCGTCCAGCTGGGCCACGCCGGCGCCAAAGGCTCCACGCGCGCCATGTGGGACGGCATCGACCGGCCGCTCGACAAAGACAACTGGCCGCTGGTGTCGGCCTCGCCACAGCAATACCTGCAAGGCGTATCGCAAACCGCGCGTGAAATGACGGCGGACGATATGGACCGCATCCAGGCCGACTTCGTGCGCGCCACGCAGGCCGCAGACGCAGCGGGCTTCGACTGGCTGGAGCTGCACTGCGCGCACGGCTATCTGCTCTCGTCCTTCATCTCGCCGCTGACCAACCACCGCACCGACGAATACGGCGGCAGTCTTGAAAACCGCTGCCGCTATCCGCTGCGGGTGTTCGCAGCCATGCGCGCCGTGTGGCCTGAGCACCAGCCGATGAGCGTACGCATTTCGGCGCACGACTGGGTAGAAGGCGGCATCACGCCGGACGATGCGGTACAGATCGCGCGCCTGTTCAAGGCCGCCGGCGCGGACATGATCGACTGCTCGTCCGGGCAAGTCAGCAAACAGGAAAAGCCGGTCTATGGCCGCATGTTCCAGACGCCGTTCGCGGACCGCATCCGCAACGAGGCTGGCATCGGCGCCATCGCCGTGGGATCGATATACGAAGCCGATCACGCCAACAGCATCATCGCCGCCGGCCGCGCCGACCTGTGCGCGGTAGGCCGTCCGCACCTCGCCAATCCAGCATGGACGTTGGAACAAGCGGCAAGCATCGGCTACAAGGCAATCGCATGGCCTAAGCAATACCTGGCGGGTAAACATCAATTGGAAAGAAATCATGGAAGATGAAGAACAGCTGGACCTGGCCAGCCGATTAACGCAAGACCATCACCAGTCGCTCAAACTGTGGCTGCGCATGTTGTCGTGCACCGTCAAGATCGAGAACGAAATCCGCAGCCGGCTGCGCTCCACCTTTGGCATCACGCTGCCGCGCTTCGACCTGATGGCGCAGCTGGAGCGTTATCCGCAGGGGCTGCGAATGGGCGAACTGTCCAAGCGCATGATGGTAACTGGCGGCAATGTCACCGGCATCACCGATCAGCTGGAACAGGAAAAGCTGGTGGTGCGCGTGCCCGATCCGAAGGATGGTCGCGCCTACAGCGTCAAGCTCACGCCGGCGGGGCGTAAGGCTTTCGCCACCATGGCGGCGGTGCATGAAGGCTGGATCGCCGAGCTGCTGCAGGACGTGTCGCCCGCCGATAAAGGTCAACTGATCGAACTGCTGTCGGACATGAAGCAGAAACTGAGGACCGAGCCATGAAATACCTCCCAGGCGAACCGCAACAACTGCCCGGCAACCGCACCTCGCTGGCCGGCTATCAGGCCAGCCACTTCCTGTTTGAAGTCAGTGGCGGCGTCGCCACGCTGACGCTGAATCGTCCCGATCGCAAAAATCCGCTGACGTTCGAATCGTACGCCGAGCTGCGCGACCTGTTCCGCGCCCTGGCGTATGCGGATGACGTCAAGGCCGTGGTGCTGACCGGCTCCGGCGACAATTTCTGCTCCGGCGGCGACGTCCACGACATCATCGGCCCGCTGACCAAGCTGGATATGCCCGGCATGCTGGCCTTCACGCGCATGACGGGCGACCTGGTGAAAGCCATGCGCCACTGCCCGCAACCGATCATCGCAGCGGTGGACGGCGTCTGCGCCGGTGCCGGTGCCATTCTTTCGCTCGCGGCGGACCTGCGTTACGGTACGGCGCGCAGCAAGACCGCGTTTCTGTTCACCCGCGTGGGGCTGGCCGGCTGCGATATGGGCGCCTGTGCCTTGCTGCCGCGT
>Ga0187843_10002385_pt1 | contig 11403 bp, 12 predicted proteins | sample SpaLakP09_SKY_43_FD_134516 | JGI IMG/M metagenome (GOLD analysis project Ga0187843, IMG submission 134516) | Oligotrophic lake water microbial communities from Sparkling Lake, Wisconsin, USA - SP09_SKY_43 | ecosystem: Environmental > Aquatic > Freshwater > Lake | place: USA: Sparkling Lake... | reverse complement strand
TGTCATATTCAGTGGGTGGCAAGCAGTACGTTGCCGTGGCCTCTGGTGGTAACAACCAGATCGATGCCAAGCGTGGTAACTCTGTGGTGGTGTTCGCACTGCCTTAAGCTCACTGAGCATTAAGCCAAAGGCCTGCGGCGCACGAAAGTGCCCTCAGGCCTTTTTTATAGACCACGGATGAAGGCGTATGAAAAATATTTTTGCTTTAATTGTTTCTTTTCTGCTGATGAGCGCCGCCACTTGGGCCGCCGATGAAATGCCTGCCAAGGCGGCCATGTGTTTGGGTTGCCACGGTGTGAAAGGCAACTCCAGCATGCCCGGCACACCCAGCTTGGCCGCGCAAAACGCCCGCTATATTTATTTGCAACTTCGTGACTTCCAAGAAGGGCGTCGCGAAAACCCCATCATGTCACCCATGACTGCAGGCCTCACCCGCCCGGAAATGCAAGAGTTGGCCAACTACTTTTCCAAGCAAAAGCTCAGCAGCAAAGGTTTTAAAGCTGATCCTGACAAGGCCAAATTGGGCAAAGCCAAAGCCGATGAAACTTTGTGTGCCATGTGCCATTTGGGTGAGTTTGTGGGCCAGAATGAAATTCCTAAAGTCGCAGGGCAAAACTTCGATTACGTGGTGAACACATTGAAAGCCTTCAAAGCCAAAACACGCACCAATGACGCTGGCAATATGACCAGCGTGGCCAGTACATTGAGCTTGCAAGACATTGAAAACCTAGGCCATTACATTGCTAGCCTAAACTAGCGCCAGGTCAGCGTGAGGGCTGTGCCGTCAATACGGTTTACGCCCCAATTGAGTTTTATTTCAAACCTGCTGCCGCTTTGAGGGCTGAAGCGCGGTCTGTTTTTTCCCAAGTGAAGTCGGGCTCATTGCGGCCAAAGTGGCCGTAAGCAGCGGTCTTCTCGTAGATGGGGCGCAGCAAGTCCAACATTTGGATGATGCCTTTGGGGCGCAGGTCGAAATGCTCGTTCACCAAGGCGGCGATTTTGTCGTCAGCGATGACGCCAGTGCCGTGGGTGTTGATGGTGATGTTCATCGGGCGGGCCACACCAATCGCATAAGCCACTTGCACTTGGCACTGGGTCGCCAAACCGGAAGCCACCACGTTTTTGGCCACATAGCGGGCGGCATATGCGGCTGAGCGGTCGACCTTGGAGGGGTCTTTGCCGGAGAACGCGCCACCACCGTGGGGGCAAGCGCCACCGTAGGTGTCCACAATGATTTTGCGACCAGTCAGGCCACAGTCGCCCTGCGGGCCACCCACCACAAAACGGCCAGTGGGGTTGATCAGGTATTTGGTGTCGATCAGCCACTCTTTGGGCAACACGGGCTTGATGATTTCTTCAATGATGGCCTCATTGAAAGACGCCTTCATCTTGGTTTGAGACTCGGATTGGTCTGGGCTGTGTTGGGTCGACAGCACCACCGTGTCGATGCTGTGGGGCTTGCCATCGAGATAGCGCATGGTCACTTGGCTTTTCGCATCAGGGCGCAGGAAAGGCAAGCGGCCATCGCGGCGCAGCTGGGCTTGGCGCTCCATCAGGCGGTGGGCGTAGTAAATCGGGGCTGGCATCAGCTCGGGGGTTTCGCTGCAGGCGTAGCCAAACATCAGGCCTTGGTCGCCCGCACCGGTGTTCAGGTGGTCGTCAGATGCTTGATCCACGCCTTGGGCGATGTCGTTGGACTGCTTGTCGTAGCAAACCATGACCGCACAACCTTTGTAGTCGATGCCGTACTCGGTGTTGTCGTAGCCAATACGCTTGATGGTGTCACGAGCCACTTGGATGTAATCCACATGCGCGTTGGTGGTGATCTCACCTGCCAACACCACCAAACCGGTGTTGGTCAGGGTTTCGGCTGCGACGCGGCTGCGTGGGTCTTGCTTGAAGATGGCATCCAAAATAGCGTCCGAGACTTGGTCCGCCACCTTGTCGGGGTGGCCTTCAGAGACGGATTCGGATGTAAAAAGATAGTCGTTCGCCATAAAAATGCTCCTGTGGTTGATTAACGCGTTGCCTCAACAAGGAGTTTGGCTAACGCTTTAGCAGATAGCTGGAAACCAGCCGACTCTTTCGAGTGTGTCGCCCTGCAAGTTGCTTCATTAACTCAGCGACAATGGGTATTCTAATCAAAGTCTTTTCCATGACCCGCTTGTTTCGTTTTCTGGCCTTGATACCTTTGCGATGGATGCAAGGCTTGGGCGCTGGCTTGGGTTGGGTAGTCTGGTGTGTATCGCCAACCTACCGACGACAGTTTCAGCACCAAATACGAGCAGCAGGTTTGACATGGGCGCAAACCCGTTCAGCTGTTTCGGCCACCGGCAAGATGGTGGCAGAACTGCCGTGGCTGTGGGCCAGAGCGCAAGGCCAATCGGTGTTGCCCCGAGTGCAATGGACAGGTCTTAGTCATTTCGAAGAGGCCATGCAAGCCGGCAAAGGCGTGATTTTGTTATCGCCCCATTTGGGTTGCTGGGAAATGGGTGGACAAGCCTTGGCAGAAAAACTTGGGCCTCAGCACGGCGACTTGCTGGCTTTGTACAGACCCCCACGCAAAGCGTGGTTACATGAGGTGGTGGGACTGTCAAGGCAGCGGCAGTTTTTTAAAACCGCCAGCGCTTCTTTGCGTGGGGTACGCGCCTTGGTCAAGCATTTACACAAAGGAGGCTTCACCGCCATCTTGCCCGACCAAGTACCACCCGAGGGTCAAGGGGTGTGGGCCCCGTTTTTTGGACGACCGGTTTACACCATGACCTTGCTGCCCAAATTGGCGCAGCAAACCGGTGCCACCGTGTTGCTGGCTTGGTGCGAGCGCTTAGATGCAGGTCGCTATGTGTTTCACGTCCTTCCTCCCAGTTTGCAGGCCTTGAACCATGCGGGCACCTCACCCGATCAAGCCGCCTTGCTGATGAACCAAGCCATCGAACACATGGTCTTGTCTCGCCCCGACCAGTACCTGTGGGGCTATGCGCGGGACAAACAACCGCGAGCAGGCGACTGACGATGGATGCATTGGTGCGTTGGGTCATGCTGGCTTTACGGCACTTGCCGTTGCCGTTGTTGCGCGGTTTGGGTTTTGTGCTGGGTAATTTGCTTTGGTTGCTGGCCGGTAAGCGGCGCAAAGTGGTGTTGACCAATCTGGCTTTGTGCTTTCCTACAGCAGGCGCAAAAGAGCAGCGACGGATGGGGCGTGCGCATATGGTGTTGTTTGCCCAAGCTTGGTTGGACCGAGCTTGGTTGTGGCATGGCAGCCCTGACTTGGTGGCCGGTCGCTTGCAAATGGTGGGAGAGGTGCAGGCTTTGCAGCAAAGCAAGGGAGCACTTATTTTTGCACCTCACTTTGTAGGTCTAGACGCGGGTTGGACCGCGCTGTGTTTACATTTGCAACGCAAGTTCACCACCATCTACACGCCTCAGCGTTCGGCGGGTATTGATGAATGGGTGCTGCACGGGCGCGAGCGTTTTGGACAGGTGCGTTTGTTTCGCCGCGAGGATGGTTTCAAAGCCATCGTCAGTACCTTGCGTCAAGGTGATTTGCTGTACCTCTTGCCCGATATGAATTTCCGCTTGGAAGAATCTATTTTTGTGCCGTTTTATGGTGTGGTTGCTGCAACGGTTACGACACTGCCGCGTTTGTCTCGCTTGGGGCTGGTACCGGTGGTGCCAGTCACCACCCGCTTGACCGCCTCCGGCTATGAAGTGCAGGTGCATCCCGCATGGACTGATTACCCCACAGGGGATGTGCAAGCCGATACCGCCTTGATGAACCAGCGTTTACAAACATGGATTGACGCCATGCCCACGCAGTACTACTGGGTGCACAAGCGCTTCAAGTCGCGTCCCAATGACGAGTCCTCACTCTACCCGCCGGGCACCGATTAAGTTTTGTGTAAAAAAGCTAACAAGCTTTGCGCAACCAAAGCGGGTTGTTCATGTACCAACCAGTGGCTACCGTCGGCAATGCGTTGCAAAGTTAAATCTGGGATGTAGTCTTCCAAGCCATCGATCAAGCCTGGCGGCAAGGCGATGTCTTGCATACCCCACAACACCAAGGTGGGTACCAAAATATCTAGCATGGCCTTGGGCAAGGTGATGGCCGCAGCAGCTGCATCGCCTTCTCGCGGCGGGCGCAGTGGTGAGGCGCGGTAGTAGTTCAGCGCACCGGTCAGCCCCTGCGACCACACCTCTCGGTACTGCACTTTGACCGCATCGGTCAACCAAGCGTAGGGTCCGTCCACCGCACCCATATTGGTGAAAAAAGCCCATAAACGGCGATAGTCATCTTCGGCCAGCAAGACTTCTGCGTCCGCTCGAATCAGGAAGTTCATGTAGGCGCTGGCGGCTTGTTGCTCGGGGCTGGACTGCAGTTCGCGCAAAAAAGGACCTGGGTGGGGGGAGTTGATGATGGCCAATTGGCGCATCAACTTGGGATGTTGGTTGGCCATGTTCCAAGCCACCGCGCCGCCCCAGTCATGGGCGACCAAGCAAGCCAAGGGCTGTTGTGGCGACAAAAGCTCTTTTAAAGCCACCAGGTCTTGCACCAAATATTTGGCGCGGTAGGCTGCGACGTCGCTGGGTGCGCTTGAACCTGCATAACCGCGCAAATTGGGCGCCACACACCAATAGCCGCCATGCGCTGGCGCAGAGAAAAAATCCAGCATCGCGTCCCACACAAATGCAGCTTCTGGGAAGCCGTGCAAAAAAAGCATCAGCGGGCGGCCTTCAGCGCCAGCCATGCGGCAGTTCAAAGTGATGCCGTTGGAGAGGCTAAACATTTGCTGCTTCATGCGACGGGCGTGGGCGCTGGTATGGGCTCGGGGGAGGGTGCTGTATGGGTCCAGCCATAAAGCTCCATGCTCACCTCTTCTACGCCTTGTTTTTTCAGAGAGGAAAACAAATGCGCTTGACCGCCACCGGACTGAAGTTTGGCAATCGACAAAGCTTTTTGCGCCTCGCTGCGGTTGAGTTTGTCGGCCTTGGTGAGCAGCATCAAAAATTTCAGTCCCGCTTCCACTTTGGGGCGAATGACTTCCAGCAAAATTTCATCGAGTTCGGTCAAACCTAGGCGGGGGTCGCACAGCAGCACCACGCCTTTCAGGTTGTCCCGCGTCATCAGGTAATTGGCCATGACGCGTTGCCAACGCACTTTGTCAGCCTTAGGCACAGCCGCATAGCCATAGCCTGGCAAGTCGGCCAGCACCGCATCGGTTTGGTTTTGCCGACCCAGTGCAAACAGGTTGATGTGTTGGGTGCGCCCTGGCGTTTTAGAGGCATAGGCCAGTTGACGTTGCTGTGTCAAAACATTGATGCAGGTAGATTTGCCCGCGTTAGAGCGCCCAACAAACGCAATTTCGGGTTGCTCGTAGGCGGGCAGGTGGTGCAACTGGGCGGCGGTGGTCAAAAAACGAGCGGTATGCAACCAGCCCACGGCCTGTTTGATGCGCTGCGCCTGTGCGTCGTCCAGCGGGGGTGAACTTGAGGCCAAAGGGTTTCTTCCAGAACGCCCAAAGAGGCGAACAGGGCTGCATTGTAGAATCACCAGCAGATTTGATAACCCATAGAAGCCATGACTTTTTTCGCCCGATTGTTGATTGCTACCTGCGCGTTGGCTGCTACCTGCCTAGCACTTGCCAACGACCCCCCCGCTGCTCCCGCCAAGGCTGACGTTGCCAAGGGCGGCGCTTTGTATGGCGCTGTGTGCACCTCTTGCCATGGCGCTGATGGAAATTCTGGCGCACCCATTTACCCCAAACTTGCCCAGCAACACCCTGAATACATTGCCAAGCAATTGGTTGAATACAAATCTGGCAAGCGCGCCAACGCCATCATGTCTGGTTTGGCCGCCTCTTTGAGCGAAGACGATGCCCGCAATATTGGTGCTTTTCTTGCAACCAAAGCCGCCAAGCCCGGCTTTGCCAAAGACAAAGACCTCGCCACCTTGGGTGAAAAAATCTACCGCGGTGGCATTGCCGATCGCCAAATCCCTGCATGTTCGGGTTGCCACAGCCCCACAGGTGCGGGCATTCCCTCGCAATACCCCCGCTTGGCCGGTCAGCATGCTGAATACACCACCTCGCAACTTACCCAGTTCCGTGACGGTGTGCGCCTCAATAGCCTGCAAATGGGCCAAGTCGCCGCCAAATTGAATGACAAGGAAATCAAAGCCTTGTCTGACTACATCGCCGGTTTGAAATAAACTTTTCGTTTCACTCAACTGCACAAGGGCTGACGTGATGTCGGCCCTTTTTGTTTGGAGACCCTCAATATGTTGATTCGCTTAGCCCCTGACCATGCCAGCGCCGATTTGCCCAGTGATATCACCCCCAAAACCGCCTACCTGAACCGGCGTACCTTGCTACAGCAAAGTGTGGGTTTGGGTTTGCTCACAGGCTTGGGCGCCGCTTGGTCACAAACCAGCCCAACCCCCACCGTGTTGCCCGGTAAATTGCCAGCCTTGCCCAGCAAGCGCACTGCGCTTGAAAACGCCCTCGCAATGGATGTTCCCACGGCTTACGCCTATGCCAGCACCTATAACAACTATTACGAATTCGGCACCGACAAATCAGACCCTGGCCGCAATGCCCACACCTTAAAGACCAAGCCATGGACCTTAGAGATTGAGGGTTTGGTGAAAAAACCTATGCGTTTGGGATTGGAAGAGGTGATGAAGTTGGGCGCGATGGAAGAGCGTATCTACCGTATGCGGTGTGTAGAGGGTTGGTCTATGGTCATTCCGTGGATTGGTTTTTCTTTGTCTACGCTTGTCAAACACGTCGATCCCTTGGGCAGTGCCAAGTTCATTGAGTTTGTGACCTTGGCCGACCCAAAAACCATGCCCAATGTTGGCTCGCGTGTGTTGGACTGGCCCTATGTCGAGGGCCTGCGCATGGACGAAGCCATGCATCCCCTGACCCTGCTGACCTTTGGCATGTACGGTGAAGTGCTGCCCAACCAAAATGGCGCACCGATTCGCTTGAACGTGCCTTGGAAATACGGATTTAAAAACGCCACAAGCATTGTGAAAATCCGTTTCACCGAGAAACAACCTGCCACTGCTTGGAACAAGGCGGCTGCAAACGAATATGGGTTTTATTCCAATGTGAACCCCAATGTAGACCACCCCCGCTGGAGCCAAGCCACCGAGCGTCGCATTGGTGAAGATGGTTTGTTCAACAAAAAGCGCAAAACCTTGATGTTCAACGGCTATGAGGCGCAGGTGGCGTCTTTGTACAGCGGTATGGACTTGAGCAAGAATTTCTAAGTTTGACGCTGACCGACATGAATGTGCGAAAGCGCTTGTTGTCGCCTTGGGCCAAGCCTTTGCTGATGTTGCTTTTGGCGCTGCCTGCCACTTGGTTGATTTACGCTGCATTCAACGATCTTTTGGGGGCAAACCCCGCTGAGGCTTTGACCCGACAAACGGGGGATTGGACCTTGCGCGGCCTGTGTGTGGTGCTGGCCATCACGCCTTTGCGAGAACTCACAGGCACACCTGCTCTTCTGCGCTTTCGTCGCACTTTGGGTGTGAGCACTTTTGCCTATGCCTCTTTGCACATGCTTTGTTACGCTTGGTTTGACCAAGGCTTTGTGTTCAATGACATTTGGCACGACATCCTCAAGCGCCCATTTATTTGGTTGGGTTTTGGCGGACTGGTTTGTATGTTCCCTCTGGCTTTGACCTCGTTCAATGCGTCTATTCGCCTTTTGGGTGTGAAGCGCTGGCAAAGCCTTCACCGCTTGGTGTATGCAGTGGCTGTATTGGCCGTGCTGCATTTTTTTTGGATGCGAGCGGGTAAAAACGACTTCGCTGAAGTGGGTGTCTATGCGGCAGTTTTGGGCACACTTTTGGCTTGGCGGGTGTGGAAAGCTGTTCAGACTCGCTGATTAAACCAATCGCTCTCCACGCATTTGGTCTGGCGTGGTCTCTCGTTCGCGAATGATGTGTACTTTGTCACCATCGACCAACACCTCGGCAGCCCGCCCACGGGTGTTGTAGTTGCTGGCCATGCTCATGCAATAAGCCCCTGCCGACATCACCGCCAAATGGTCACCCGCCTGAACCGCCAGCGAGCGGTCGCGGCCAATCCAGTCGCCGCTTTCGCACACCGGTCCGACCACGTCGTAGACCGTGGCGGCAGTTGTGCGCTCTGCCAAGGGTTCGATGCGGTGAAACGCTTGGTACATCGCCGGGCGGGGCAAATCGTTCATGGCCGCGTCAATGATGCAAAAGTTTTTTTGCTCGCCAGGCTTCAAGTAAAGCACCTCGCTCAGGCACACACCGGCATTGCCCACCAGTGAGCGCCCCGGTTCGATCATCAAGCGACGCTTGCCAAAGCCGCGTGCGTCCAAACGGGCCAGCAGTTGTGCCCACAGCGTATCGGCGGCGGGCGGGGTGTCGCCGTTGTAATCGATGCCCAAGCCGCCGCCAAAGTCGAGGTGATGGATGGGCACGCCAGCGGCTTCAATGGCTTGAACCAAGTCAAGCACCTTGTCGAGGGCGTCCAGATAAGGCCCTGCGCTGGTGATTTGCGAGCCAATGTGGCAATCGATGCCCACCACTTTCAAGCCCTTCAAGGATGCAGCGTGCAAATAGCAGCGCAAAGTGTCTTCGTGGGCGATGCCAAATTTGTTGCCCTTCAATCCCGTAGAGATATAAGGGTGGGTTTGCGGGTCTACGTTGGGGTTGACGCGGATGCTGACTGGCGCGACTTTTCCGCACGAGAGCGCCACTTCACTGAGAACATCAAGTTCCGCCTCGCTCTCCACATTGAAGCAAGCGATACCCGCATCGAGCGCTTGGCGCATCTCGGCGCGGGTTTTGCCCACACCCGAAAAAATCACTTTGTCCGCTTGGCCACCCGCTGTCAGCACGCGGGCAAGCTCGCCACCTGAGACGATGTCAAAGCCGCAACCCGCTTGGGCAAACACTTGCAACACACCCAAGGACGAATTGGCTTTCATCGCGTAATGCACCTGCGCGTCTCGCCCTGCGAAGGCACGTTGGTAGGGGGCCAAAGCACCCAGCATGGCGGCCTTGGAATACACAAACAACGGTGTACCGTGCTGCTCGGCTAAAGCTTGCAAGGCCAGTTCTTCGCAAAAAAGTACACCTTCGCGGCGTGAAAAATAGGGGGCACCAGGCAAGGCAAGAGTGGTCATAAAGATAAGCTAGAGCCTCAGACGCTCAGCGTTGCGTAGAAGAGGGGGGAGCAGGTTGACTGTCGGGTACCAAGACTTGGGGGAACACGGCGCGCTCACTTGCTTCCGGGTCGGTGGGGATAAAGAGCGCTCCCTTTTGACCACACCCCACCAAGCCAAAAGCCATGCTCAGTGCGAGGAGGATGCGTCTGCCTAGAATCTGCCTTTTCATGGTTGAAATTGTAGCCATCCCTTTAACCTCCAAGAATGCGACGCTGTACCCAATGACCGATCAGGAATTTTTGAACGAAGCTGAAGCCTTGCTGCTGCGGCTAGAGCAGTGTTGCGACCACTTGAATGACAGCACCGATGCCGATATCGACAGCCAGCGCAGCGGGGGCATGGTGACTTTGATTTTCACCAACCGCAGTCAAATCGTGGTCAATTTGCAAAAGCCTTTGCAAGAGGTGTGGCTGGCGGCCCGAAGTGGTGGCTACCACTTCCGGTTTGATGGGCAACACTGGCAAGACACCAAAGGCCAAGGCGAGTTTTGGCAGCGACTCACCATCGATGCCAGCGAACAGTCGGGCTTGGCTTTGGCATTTACTTAAGCTGCTGCGCTTTTATTCTTTGAACATATCGAGAATTTTTTTCTTCTCGGCTTCAGCGCCTGTTTCGCCTGTGGCGTCATGCCCTTCTATGCCCAAATGCGTCACGCCAGTGGCGTGGGTGAACTCTTGGAAAAACCAGTCGCCACCTTCAAACACCACGCCAGCTGGCACGGGCAAAGGCGTGACGGGCGTATTTTTCAAAGCGTTTTGCATATAGCTGATCCACACCGGCAGGCTCAGTCCCCCGCCGGTTTCGCGGTCACCCAGTTTGCGTGGGGTGTCGTAACCAATCCACGTCACTGCGGTGAGAGTGGGGTGGTAGCCAGCAAACCACGCGTCCATAGAGTCGTTGGTGGTGCCGGTTTTGCCGTAAATGTCATTGCGCTTTAACACCTGTTGAGCGCGAAAGGCCGTACCAGAACGGGTGACTTCTTGCAGCAATTGGCTCATCACAAACGCATTGCGGGGTTCAACCGCCCGAGAGCGCTCATCCAATTCGATGGGTGTGTATTGGGACAAAACTTTGCCCAAGGGATCGGTTACTTTGGAGATCAAATAGGGTTTGACCAAATAACCACCATTGGCAAACACCGAATAGCCCAAGGCCACTTGCAAGGGCGTCACCGATCCGGCGCCCAAAGCCATTGTCAAATAAGCCGGATGGCGCTGGGGCTCAAAACCAAAGCGGCTGACCCAGTTCTGTGCCTCTTGTGGGCCTACTGCTTGCAAAATACGAATTGACACCATGTTTTTAGATTTAGCCAAAGCTGTTTTCAGTGGCATGACGCCTTCGAATTTGCCGTCGTAGTTTTTTGGCTCCCATGCTTGGCTGCCGGTGACGCTGGCATCAAAAAACAGCGGCGCATCGTTGACCTGTGTGGCGGGTGTGAAACCTTTTTCCAGCGCGGCCGAGTAAATGAAGGGCTTGAAGCTCGAACCTGGTTGACGCCATGCTTGGGTGACATGGTTAAATTTATTTTTATCAAAATCAAAACCGCCTATCAGCGAACGGATCGCGCCGTCAGTGGGGTCGAGTGCAACAAACGCTCCTTCGACTTCCGGTAACTGTGTCAATCCCCAGTCGCCTTTGGCGTTTTTTGCCAACCTTACGATGGCGCCTGCGCGCAGTTTGATATTGGGCGGGGCTTTGTCAGACAAACCCGATTGCACGGGTTTCAAACCATCGCCCGTGATTTCCAAGATCTCGCTGTTTTGTCGCATGACGCTGACTTTTTTCGGGGCGACTTCAAGCACCACCGCGGCAAGTAAATCGCCTTTGTCACCAGCGTCGATCAAGGCCTCATCGATGGCGTCCTCTTGCTCGCGGGCGTCACTGGGCAGGGTGATGAATTTTTCGGGACCACGGTAGACCTGACGTAACTCGTAGTCCATGATGCCGCGACGCAGGGCTTGGTAAGCGACTTCTTGGTCATTGGCTTTGATGGTGGTGTACACATTCAGACCACGGGTGTAGCTGTCAGGGCCGTATTGTGCAAACATCAGTTGGCGTGCCATCTCGGCCACGTAGTCGGCGTGGATGGTGTTGGGCGTGGTGACGCTGCGGATTTTCAGTTCTTCGACTTTGGCGCTATCAGCCTGCGCCTTGGTGATAAAGCCGTTTTCTTGCATTCGCTCAATGATGTAG
>Ga0187843_10002384_pt1 | contig 11404 bp, 9 predicted proteins | sample SpaLakP09_SKY_43_FD_134516 | JGI IMG/M metagenome (GOLD analysis project Ga0187843, IMG submission 134516) | Oligotrophic lake water microbial communities from Sparkling Lake, Wisconsin, USA - SP09_SKY_43 | ecosystem: Environmental > Aquatic > Freshwater > Lake | place: USA: Sparkling Lake... | reverse complement strand
GGCGTGGCGGCAAGCCTGCTGTTCCAGTGGCGCAAGCTCGAGAGAGAAGGCGCGCTGGTGGCGGTGTCCGCGGGTGAATCGGTGGTGCCCGCGTCCGAGCTCGCTGCTGCACGCGCGGAGATCGCCAAGCTGCAGCGCATCCTGGGCAAGAAGACCTTGGAGAACGAAATCCTCAAGGAAGCTGTGGAGTTCGCCGCCGAAAAAAAGTGGATTGCGCGCTCGCCCTTGTTTCCCAAGGACGAGCCATGAAGGCCGTCTGCGAGGCACTGGGGGTGGCGCGTTCTCACGTACACGCACGAGTTCATCGCCCGAAGGACTGGCGCGACGGCCGGATGAATCGCACACCTGCGCCCAACGAAGAACTGCTCGTCGAGATCCGGCAACACATTGCCGATCTGCCGAGCTACGGCTATCGACGGGCCTGTGCATTGGTCAATCGCCAGCGCTGCGCCGAAGGCCGCTCGGTGGTGAATCCGAAGCGCGCGTACCGCGTGATGGCCGAGGCCAAGCTGCTGCTGCCGAAGGCCCCGCGCCGACCGCAGTCCAGCCGCAAGCACGAGGGCAAGGTGGCGGTGAGCGCCAGCGACACACGCTGGTGCTCAGATGGGTTCGAGATCAAGTGCGATTCCGGAGAGACCGTGACGGCGACCTTCGCCAAGGACTGCTGCGACCGCGAGATCATGGCGTGGCGCGCTTGGCCTGGCAAAGGCCTGCCAGGAGAGCCCGTGCGCGAAATGCTCATCGAGGCCGTCGAGAAGCGCTTCGGCGCTGTGGAGTCCATTCCTGAGGGCCGCCAGCTGGAGTTCCTGACGGACAACGGCAGCGCGTACATCGCTGGGGACACCCGCGCGATTGCTCGCTCGCTGGGCCTCAAGCCTGTGACCACGCCCGTCTGCAGCCCGCAAAGCAACGGCATGGCCGAGAGCTTCGTCAACACCTTCAAGCGCGACTACGTCAGTCGCATGGACCTGGCCAACGCCAAGATAGTGATGGCGCAACTGCCCGCGGCCTTCGAGCACTTCAACAATGTGCATCCGCACTCGAGCCTGAGAATGCTGTCGCCCAGAGAATTCAGGCAACATCAACAGCGCGTCGCCCATACCGGCAGCGCGTCAACCAGCGTATAGACCGTGTCCGGTTATGCGGGGGCAAGATCATTTTGGGGCTGTTCTGGATTCCCTGCGTGCCGTGGCACGCGTCCGATGGCTTGATCGTCACAGGCATCGTTGATGCAGTCATAACTTCAAATTTACCGCTATGTAGCTCACGCTGTGAGCTACTGTTGCTAGAGGATAGGCGTATGCATGATCTGACCCCAACGGACCTGAAGACCATCCTGCATTCCAAGCGGGCCAACATTTACTACCTGGAGCATTGCCGGGTACTGGTCAATGGCGGGCGGGTCGAGTACGTTACAGAGCAGGGAAAGCAATCGCTCTACTGGAACATCCCGATCGCCAACACGACGTCGGTGTTGCTGGGAACCGGCACCTCGGTGACGCAGGCGGCGATGCGCGAGCTGGCCAAGGCTGGCGTGCTGCTTGGATTTTGTGGAGGCGGTGGGACGCCCCTTTTCTCCGCGCCGGAGCGTGAGCTCGAAGTCGAGTGGATGCAACCCCAAAGCGAGTACCGTCCGACCGAGTACCTTCAGCACTGGGTACGCTTCTGGTTTGATGATTCGCATCGACTGGCAGCGGCCAAGTCCATGCAGAAGCTCAGGTTGGCGCGGGTCGCCAAGCAATGGAGTGACTCACGCACCTTGAGAGAGCAGGGCTTCAAGATCGAGCCCCATGCCCTGGAGCCCATGATCTCTGACAGCCTGGCGCGCATCCAGACCGCACTAGACACGATTGCACTACTGACCGAAGAAGCGAGGCTGACGAAGCAGCTCTACCGACTGGCCTGCTCGGCCACTAGCTTCGGCGAGTTCTCTCGCGCCAAGCGTGGCGAAAGTGGCGATTCGGCCAATCAGTTTCTGGATCATGGGAACTACCTTGCTTACGGATTGGCTGCCACTGCGACCTGGGTATTGGGTCTGCCGCACGGCTTGGCGGTTTTGCATGGCAAGACCCGACGAGGCGGTCTGGTGTTCGATGCTGCTGACCTGATCAAGGATGCGACCATACTGCCTCAAGCTTTCATCAGCGCGAAGCGGGGCGATAGCGAGCAGGAGTTCCGGCAGGCCTGCATCGAGTCATTCACCCGCCACGAGGCGTTGGACTTCATGATCGACGCCCTGAAGGAAATTGCTGTGCAGCAAGGACTGGCGGCCAAGGCAGTAGGTGTCGCCCCATGAACGTGCTGCTCATCTCCCAGTGCGACAAGCGGGCGCTGACGGAGTCGCGCCGTATCCTAGACCAGTTCGCCGAACGACGCGGCGACCGCACATGGCAGACCACCATCACGCAAGACGGGCTCGACACCTTGCGCCGCCTGCTGCGCAAGACGGCGCGCAAGAACAGCGCCGTGGCCTGTCATTGGATACGCGGGCTGGATCGCAGTGAACTGCTGTGGGTTGTGGGCGACCGACAGCGCTTCAATGATCAGGGGGCGGTGCCGACCAACACAACCAGCCGGAATGTCCTGCGGATACAGGATCAGAACGACTGGCACAGCGGGGAGTTGATCCAGGCTCTCACCGATCTAGCAGGGTTGCTGCACGATCTGGGCAAGGCCACGGAAGCTTTTCAACTGCGTCTGCAAGGCCGCCTGGAGGGCAAAAATCTGATCCGTCACGAGTGGGTCTCGCTGCGCTTGCTGCAAACCTTCGTGGGTGCCGACGATGATGCGGCGTGGTTGAGCCGACTTGCATCCCCTCAAGGTGGCGATGCGTCGGCCTGGCTCGATCAATTGCATTGCGATCGGCCTGACACCGCCAACCCCTCGCCTTTCAAAAGCATGGTCCGCGCGCCGTTGGCTCAGGCCTTGGGTTGGCTGGTGGTCACGCATCACCGGCTCCCCATTCTCCCGTTCGCAGACCGCGGCCGGCCCAGCAGCCTCTTGAAAGGCTGGCTGACCGAACACCTGGCGCCCGAGTGGAACGAAGAAGCTTTCGGCGATCGCGAGCGCAACACCCCTGCCGCCCTCAAGCCATACTGGCGATTCCCAGACGGCCTGCCGGTGAGTTCACCCGAATGGCAGCACCGCGCAAGCCGCGTGGCGAAGCGCCTGCTGCGCCATGCCGGCACTGTTGATGCCGCCGGCTTGATGAGCAATCCGTTCGTGCTGCACTTGGCAAGGCTGAGCTTGATGCTGGCGGACCATCATTACTCTCGGCTCGAACTGGTAAACGGCAAGCCCCATTCGGAACGGGTCGCGCCGAAGCAGCCCGGCACTCTGCTGGCCAACACGCGCAGCGGTGGCGCGCCGAATCAGACGCTGGACGAGCATCTCGTCGGTGTGGCACAGCACGGTGCCGAAGTCGCTCGCTTCCTGCCGCAGTTCGAGCGGCACCTGCCGCGCCTGGGTAAACACCGCAAGCTCAAGCAGCGCACTGACATCGACCGTTTCCGTTGGCAGAACAAGGCCTTCGATCTGGCGGCCAGCGTGCGCGAGCGCAGCGACATGCACGGCGCCTTCATCGTGAACATGGCATCAACCGGCTGCGGCAAGACTCTGGCCAACGCCAGGCTCATGTATGCACTGGCCGATCCGGTTCAGGGAATGCGCTGCGCGTTCGCCATGGGCTTGCGCACGCTGACGCTGCAAACCGGCAAAGCCTTCCGCGATCTGCTAGGGCTTGGTGACGACGAGCTGGCCATCCGAGTAGGTGGCGCGGCCAACCGCGCCTTGTTCGATCATCACGAGAAGCTCGCGGAACGCAGCGGGTCCGCATCTCGCCAGAATCTGATGGAGGAAGAAGACGGTCATGTGCTGTTCGAAGGCCAGCACGATGCCCATCCCTTGCTGCGCCGCGCGGTGGCCGACGACAACATCCGTCGACTGCTCGTTGCACCGGTGCTGGTGTGCACCATCGACCATCTCGTGCCCGCCACCGAGAGCCAGCGCGGCGGGCGGCAGATCGCGCCCATGCTGCGCTTGATGAGCGGCGATCTGGTGCTGGACGAGCCGGATGACTTCGACCTGGCCGACCTGCCGGCGCTCACTCGGCTCGTGCATTGGTCCGGCATGCTGGGGGCGCGGGTACTGCTCTCGTCGGCCACCTTGCCACCGGCCTTGATTCAGTGCCTGTTCGAGGCCTACCGCCAGGGACGCAACCAGTTCCAGGTGAACCGGGGTGAGCGCCCCAGTGCGGTCGGTACCCCGCCCGATATCTGTTGCCTGTGGGTGGATGAGTTCAAGCAGATCCATGCCGATTGCGCCGATGGCAAGCGCTTCGAGCAGGCACATCAAGCTTTCGTCAGCCAGCGTGTCCAGGCGCTAGCGGAACAGGCCAAGACACCGCGCCGACGCATCGAGATCGTTCCATTGCTGGGATTGCCGAAGGACTCAAGCGAGGCCGCCAAGGCATTGGCTACCCTGATCCTGTCCTCCGCTCGAACGCTGCATCAGCAGCATGGCGGCGTCGATCCCATTACCGGCAAGCGCGTGAGCTTTGGCCTGGTGCGCATGGCCAATGTCGAGCCGCTAGTCGAGACGGCGCTCGCTCTGTTCGCGCAAGGCGCAGCGCCTGGAATGCAGATCCATCTGTGCGTTTACCACTCCCGCTTTCCGCTGCTGATCCGTTCCGCCATCGAGCGGCAATTGGACAGCACCCTCAAGCGCCAGCAGCCCACTGCGGTGTTCGGACTGCCAGCCTTCCGCTCCCGGCTGGACGGCAGCGTGGCTGCGGACCATCTGTTCATCGTGCTTGGTTCGCCGGTCACCGAAGTGGGTCGAGATCATGACTACGACTGGGCTATCGTCGAACCCTCTTCGGTGCGCTCGCTCATTCAGCTCTTGGGTCGAGTGCGTCGCCATCGTGAGGGTCACTGCGTGCTGCCCAATGTGCATGTGTTCAGCAGCAATATGCGGCACTTCCGCAAGCCGGAGGAAGCCGCGTTCTGCTGGCCCGGCTTCGAGCGTGACAGCGGCCCTTTTCATCTGGATAGCCACGACCTGCGGGAATTGCTCGATGCCGCGGAATTGGCCGGCATGGATGCCCGCCCCCGCATCGCTGCCCCGGCGGCTGGCGAGCTGCGCCCCCAGCACCGCCTGAGTCACCTGGAGCACGCCCGGATGCACGGCGAGCTGCTGCCATCGCCCCTGAGCGTTCAGCCGGTCACGGGCCGGCATGCCCGCGGCCCTAGCGCCGCGCCTGCCACGGCCACCTTGAATGCCAGCAGTTGGTGGCATGCCGCTCCGGCGGATGCCTTGCTCGGCGGGCTGATCCCGCAAGCTCAACCGTTCCGAGACGACGCCGGGCAGAAGGAGGTGTCTCTGGTTCTCCTGCCTGATGAGGAAGATGGTGACGCCGAGCAGCCCAAGTTGCATTGGGTCATGGACACGCGGCAGGGGCGGCGTCAGCAGACGACCTACCTGCGGGTCGACACCGAATTGCACATGCGGTTGGACGACCGACTCGTTAGCGGGCCGGGCATCGGTCCGTGGGGCGTCACGGATTATCTGAAGGAACTCGGCGAGTTGGCAGAGTCGCTGGACATGCCGCTGCGGCGTTGCGCGGAGAAGTTCGGCACGGTCACCGTGCCAGAGCACGAAGGCGGATGGCGGTCGCATCCGGTGTTGGGGTTTTCGAAAAGGAAGTGAGGTCGAGCTGCAGCCCAACCTCACCTGAAAACTGCCTTCTCGGCAGTAAACGCCGTCGCGATCATTTTCTTAGCTGCCTACCCGGCAGTGCTGTCGCTATCATGGATGTTGACAGGATCTATTGTGCCCCATAGAGTTGGACTCGATGGCGCTGGAACGCCATCGAGTCCAAAAACACTGCCATCGCTTTGAACCGGTTTTGCCTCATTTCTGAGGAGGTAACCATCGTGATTAAAAGAAGAGTTTTGGCGGCATAGCGCCGCTTCGTCCCCCTGGGCGGTGCCCGGGGGATTCTAAGTGCAGCCTCAAGGCTGTCTCAATTTGCTCAGGGACCCCTAAACCATGCCAACACACGCCAACGCACGGTCGGCGGAGCTTTACTTGCTCATTGAGCGCTTCTTGTCAGAGCGCCTCAATAGCAAGCTTGAAAAACTCCCCGCCGACGACCCCAAGCGCCAGGAACTGCGCAATCAGTTTCAGCCCGCCGCCTGGCTGGAAGACGCCGCTCGGCGCGTCGCCCAGATCCAGGCTGTCACCCACTCTCTCAAGCCGATCCATCCCGATGCCAAGGGCAGCAGTCTCTATCGGGCCCCCGATCAGTTGACCGCGTTGCCCGTTGTTGGCACCCACAGCCTCGGGCCACAGTTCGACGCGGATGTGGTGGGCAATGCTGCCGCACTGGACGTCTACAAGTTCCTCAAGCTCAGTCATGCGGGCCAAAGCCTGCTGGAACTTTCGGTCGCAGGTGACCCCGATCTAGCGACTGCGCTGAGCCCTGAGGCCGATCAAGCTCGGCAATGGATGGATGCCTTCGCCGGCTTGGCACAGCCTCGCGGAAAGGCGGCCAGCCACACGCTGGCCAAGCAGCTGTACTGGCTTGTCGGCACAGACGCGCAGGACGATCAGGCTTTCCATCTGCTGGCACCGCTTTACCCGACATCGCTGGTGCACCGGGTGTACCTGCAACTGCAGGACGATCGCTTCAGCGACGAGGCCAAGGCGGCACGTGCCGCTCGCAAGGCGGGCGAGCACCATGCGCGACCGGTGCGCGAGTACCCGCAGCTGGCGATTCAGCAGTTGGGTGGGACCAAGCCGCAGAACATCAGCCAGCTCAACAGTGAACGCCGGGGCGACAACTGCCTGCTCGCTTCTTTGCCACCGGTTTGGCGGTCGGCCGATGTGCGGGCGCTGTTGAATGTCGACAGCTTGTTCAAGGTGTTCGGCGGTCGCAAGGAGGTCAAGCAGCAGGCGCTTGCGCTGCGTCGCTTTCTGATAACCAATCCCGCGCCCAATATGGAAACGCGGCAGCAGGTGTACGGCAGGATCGCCGTCTTGATCGACGAACTGGTGTTCTTCCAAGCCGAGCTTCTTACTTTGCAACCAGGCTGGAGTGACGCGTCGGCGTGCGACTTGTCGCTGTCACAGCGCGTGTGGCTGGACCCCGATGCGGAGCGCGCTGGCGGGGCGCGCATGGACCACGAAGATGCGGTCGACGAGATCGCAGGCGACTTCGCGCGCTGGGTCAACATGCAATTGCGCAACCCGCTGCCGGTTGGCGATTCGGAGTTCATCTACTGGCGCAAGCTGGCCCGTGATGAATTGGCGGCGTTGGAACGGGAGGTCGCATGAGTAATCCTGAACTTAAGTCCGAAGCTGCGACCCCCATACCCAGCGAACCAGCACTGCTGGTACTGCCGCGTCTTCGAGTACAGAACGCCAACGCCATCTCGAGTCCGCTGACCTGGGGCTTCCCGGCCATCTCGGCGTTTCTGGGCTTTATGACGGCTCTGGAGAGGCGTTTCGGCGCCGGTGCGGGTATCGCGTTTCGAGCCGTGGGCGTGGTCTGCCATGACTTCGAGGCGCAGGTCACCCGAGCTGGCTATACCCGTAGCTTTCACCTGACCCGCAATCCGGTGCTGGCCGATGGCAGCACGGCGGGCATCGTGGAAGAAGGCCGCGTGCATCTGGAAGTGAGCCTGGTGTTCGACGTGCTTCTGAGCCCAAAGCTAGTGGGTGACGCAGCGCGTCGCACCCTGGCCGATCAAGCGGCTGAGGCTGCGGCAGGCATGCGACTGGCGGGAGGTAGCGTAATGCCTTTGCTGCCAACGGCCACACGCCAGGCGAGCCGGGCCACGCTGGAGATGCTGGCCGAGTTGCCGGACGACCAGCGCAAGCAGCTCCGTCGCCTGGCCCGGCGCTGCCTGCCGGGCTTCGCGCTGGTTTCGCGTGACGACCTGCTGCAACGGCGCTTGGACGAGTTGCAGGCCACGCAACCGCAGGCCGGTGTTCTGGATGCCTGGCTCGACCTGTCTCGGTGGAACCACCGTGCTGTACAGGGCACCGACGATGAAGGCGAATCGTCGCTCACTTGGCAGACCGACCAACGCACGGGCTGGACGGTACCCATTCCGGTGGGCTATGCAGGCCTGTCGGAGTTGCATGCGGCGGGAACCGTGGCCGGTGCGCGCGATGGCAGCACGCCGTTCCGCTTCGTCGAGTCCCTCTGGTCCATCGGTCAGTGGGTGAGCCCGCACCGACTTCGCAGCTTCGATGACCTGCTTTGGTATGCGCAGGTGGAAGGCGAGCAGCAGAACATCTATCGCTGCCACAACCACTATGCCCCGCCGGCACCCGCTGAGTTGAACACCCCGGCCATCGCGGCCGCTACCCACTGATCACTGTCTCTTCAAATTCAAGGAAAAACCAAATGGCTACGAGCACTCCCCTTAAGACTGCCTCCGTCCTGGCTTTCGAGCGCAAGCTGGACCCATCGGACGCGCTGTTTTTCTCCGGCGCCTGGAGCGCGCGTAATGCTACCGATGGATGGGAGAAAGTAAGTGTCCGGGAGAAGTCCGTGCGTGGCACGATCTCCAACCGGCTCAAGACAAAGGACCAAGACCCCGCCAAACTTGATGCCGCCATCGAGAATCCCAATCTGCAAACGGTGGATGTCGCGGCTCTGCCGGCCGATGCGGACACATTGAAGGTGAGCTTCACGCTGCGGGTGCTGGGCGGCGCGGGTGCGCCATCGGCCTGCAACAACGCGGATTACCAAACCAAACTTCTGGCTACCGTTCAGGGCTATGTTGACGACCAAGGGTTCGGCGAACTGGCGCGCCGCTATGCCCACAATCTGGCTAACGGCCGCTTCCTCTGGCGTAACCGGGTGGGTGCCGAGCAGGTGGAAGTGCAGGTGCAGCATTGGGTGAGTGGCAGCGCGGCGAAGACCTGGGTGTTTGATGGTCTGGCCTTGTCGGTTCGCGAGTTCGACGTCAGTGGCGCCGCCGCAGAGCCTTTGCAGGAGTTGGGCGCGTTGATCGCCCAAGGATTGGCGGGCAAGAGCCATGTGCTGCTGCAGGTGACGGCATTTGCACGCCTGGGTGCTGGTCAGGAGGTTTATCCCTCACAGGAGCTGATCCTTGACAAGGCCAGCAGCGGCAAGAGCAAGACGCTGTACACCATCAGCGGCATCGCCGGCATTCACTCGCAAAAGCTGGGCAATGCGTTACGGACGATCGACACCTGGCATCCTGAGGTTGCCGAACTCGGTCCTATCGCCGTGGAACCCTATGGCTCGGTGACGACGCTGGGCAAGGCCTGCCGCCGCCCGACCGACAAGCTGGACTTCTACAACCTGCTGGATGGCTGGCTGTTGAAGGACAAGGTGCCTGCAATCGATCAACAGCATTTTGTTATGGCCACACTGGTGCGGGGCGGTGTGTTTGGCGATGCAGGCAAGGACTGAGAGGCGAACTATGTCCTTGCACTACATAGACATTCATCTGCGGCCTGATCCGGAGTTTCCTGCCCACCAACTGCTCTCAGCCCTGTATGCCAAGCTTCATCGAGCCTTGGTGGAACTGAATGCGACCACGTTGTGTGTTAGCTTCCCGGGCTATGCCTTGCGGCCTATTGGCCTGGGTAGCCATTTGCGCATCATCGGGCCGACCTCTGATCTTGCGGCATTGATGGCGCTGCCCTGGCTTGCCGGCATGCGGGATCACCTTCAAGTCTTGCCGGCCTTGCCCGTACCGGACACTGCTACGCATCGACGTCTGATGCGAGTGCAGGCAAAAAGCAACCCGGAACGGCTGCGCAGAAGGCAAATGAAGCGCCACGGGATTTCGGCGGAGGAGGCGCAGAGTCGAGTTTCCGACTCTGCGGCAGAGCAACTCCGCTTGCCGTTCTTGCAGATGCGTAGCGCCAGTACCGGGCAGTCCTTTCGGCTGTTTCTGTCCATGGTCGAAGTGCCGTCTGCGCTTAACGAGGGGGAATTCAATTCGTTCGGGCTGAGTGCCAGCCGCACCGCCCCCTGGTTCTGACCCTTTTTCAAAACTCTCGCGCAAGCGCTTGCGAATCAAGCACTTGCGCGTTTTCTTTGGAATTGGATGGAGTCTCGCGGGCTGCCAGAAAAAGCCGATGCAACAATAACTTAGCTGAGATTTCCCCTAGTTCACTGCCGCACAGGCAGCTCAGAAAAGCACGCGGGCAAACCTGGTCATGTCAACCACGTTCACTGCCGCACAGGCAGCTCAGAAATGAGTCTTGAGGGACTTGGGCACCACGTTTGCGTTCACTGCCGCACAGGCAGCTCAGAAATTAAGGATGCCTTCGCCGATGTTCCCGCCATTGTTCACTGCCGCACAGGCAGCTCAGAAAACCGACACCGACCTGCAGTTCAGCCTGCGCGCGTTCACTGCCGCACAGGCAGCTCAGAAAGTGGTCAGGTAGCCCGAGGGCACCAGCAGCGTGTTCACTGCCGCACAGGCAGCTCAGAAAAGGTGCGGCACGCTGAAGCTGGACAGACCCGCGTTCACTGCCGCACAGGCAGCTCAGAAAGTCCAGCGGCACGCCCCAGTCCAGATAGGACTGTTCACTGCCGCACAGGCAGCTCAGAAATGCAGCGTGAACTCCGCCTGCTTGGGGAAGTAGTTCACTGCCGCACAGGCAGCTCAGAAAGCGAAGTCGAAGGCTGTGTCAACCATCGGGCTGTTCACTGCCGCACAGGCAGCTCAGAAAAATGGCGGTGCGGTCATAGATGGACTGGTGGCGTTCACTGCCGCACAGGCAGCTCAGAAAACAACAGGTTTTGCGTGGAGTCGGTGAACGGCGTTCACTGCCGCACAGGCAGCTCAGAAATCAAGAGGTTTTGTCCGCGCTGATCGACCTGGGTTCACTGCCGCACAGGCAGCTCAGAAAATGACGAAACGAACCAACCCCCACGCCGCCTGGTTCACTGCCGCACAGGCAGCTCAGAAATTGAGGCAGGCTTCGGCCCAGCGGTCAACCATGTTCACTGCCGCACAGGCAGCTCAGAAAATCGAAGCCGAGGCCGGTGAAGTGCAGCATGTGTTCACTGCCGCACAGGCAGCTCAGAAAATTGCCGGCGCCGGCCCCATCTACACCGTCACGTTCACTGCCGCACAGGCAGCTCAGAAAACCTCGCCCGCATCGTTGTAGTGCAGGCCGTCGTTCACTGCCGCACAGGCAGCTCAGAAAGCCTCAAGGTCACAGGCGCGAACGATGAGCAGGTTCACTGCCGCACAGGCAGCTCAGAAATCGAAGAAGTCGGACGGCCAGCCTCGCGCCAAGTTCACTGCCGCACAGGCAGCTCAGAAATGCCTGAATGGATGATCGAGCGCTACGGCTACGTTCACTGCCGCACAGGCAGCTCAGAAATCGTGCAATGACTGCGAGG
>Ga0187843_10002381_pt1 | contig 11417 bp, 6 predicted proteins | sample SpaLakP09_SKY_43_FD_134516 | JGI IMG/M metagenome (GOLD analysis project Ga0187843, IMG submission 134516) | Oligotrophic lake water microbial communities from Sparkling Lake, Wisconsin, USA - SP09_SKY_43 | ecosystem: Environmental > Aquatic > Freshwater > Lake | place: USA: Sparkling Lake... | reverse complement strand
CGTGCCGCTTGCATGCGCGGCACTCATCTCCTCCCTTGCCCAGGCGCAGTCGTCTGGGTCCGTCTCGCCCGTTGCGGCTGACGTCCAAATTTCCCAGGCCTCGGTCGCGGGCCGCGCGGCCATAGCACCGCAGATCGCGCCGCAAGCTCCGTCACAGGTCGCACCTCTGAACCTGCGGTCCGCCGTTGACACGGCGATGGCCCAAAACCCAACGCTACGCGCCGCCGCGGCTGAGCTGGATGCCAACGACGGCACGGTGCGGCAGGCGGGCCTCATCCCCAACCCCGTTTTGGGCGTGGACCAGGAAGACGTCAAGTCCGGCACCCGGGTCACGACGGTACAGCTCAGTCAGACACTGGAGATGGGCGGGAAACGTGCCGCGCGCGTCGATGTTGCGCAGCGCGGCAAGGACATTGCGGCGGTGGATCTTGTCGCACGCCGCGCCGACGTTCGGGCCTCAGCCATTCAGGCATTCTTCGACGCGTTGACCGCTCAGGAACGCGTCAAGGTGGTCGAGGAGTCCCTGCGCATCGCCAACAGCGGTGCCGACGCTGCAACGCGTCGGGTAACCGCTGGCAAGGTATCCCCTACCGAAGAAACGCGCGCCCGTGTCGCCGCATCGACGGCCCGTATTGATTTGCGCCAGGCCCAGGCCGAAGCCTCGGCGGCACTTCGGGCGCTGACCGCGGTCATGGGTGTGCCAGACGGCTCCATCCAGCGGCTGGACGGCAATGTCGACGATTTGCCGGTCGCTCCTTCAGCCCCAGACATCATGGCGCGCCTGCCCGATGCGCCGGCGGTGCGCCGGGCCCTGCTCGAGGTGCAGCGGGCGCAGGCCTCCTACGGTCTGGCGCGTGCGAACGGCGTTCCAAACGTCACGGTGGGCGTTGGCGCTCGCCGGGCGCAGGACCTCGGCCGCAATCAACCGGTGTTCACCGTCTCCGTGCCGCTGCCGTTCTTTGACCGCAACCAGGGCACCCAGCTTGAAGCCCTGCGTCGCCGCGATGCCGCCCAGGCCACGGCACAGGCCGAGGAACTGCGGCTGCGTTCTGAGTTGCTGCAGATGGCCGACCTGCTGCAGGCCCGCAAGGAAGAGGTGGAAGCCCTGCGCAGGGAAGTGCTTCCCGGGGCGCAGAGCGCCTACGAGGCCGCCAGGACCGGCTTTGAGCTCGGCAAGTTCAGCTTCCTGGATGCGCTCGATGCCCAGCGCACATGGCTTCAGGTCCGCAGCCAGTACTTCACGGCGGTGGCGCAGGTGCACCGCACGGCCGCAGAGATCGACCGCCAACTCGGCACCACCACCGCCGACCTCCCCTGACAGGCAATCCAACTTCGAGATCGACGATGAAACTCAACCAAAACACCGCCGAGGGCGTGCGCGCTTCGCTTGGCAAGAAGCAGATGATCGCGATTGCGGTCGTCCTGGCGCTGGGCGCCGTGGGCACTGTCTCCATCCTTCGCCTGGGCGGCAGTGCCCCTGCCGCAGAGGAAAAGGGCGACGGCCACGGAGAAGCCAAAGGCCACGGTGACGATGAGCACCACGGCGAGGCCAAGGGCGAGAAGGGCCACAAGGACGCTGACAGCCATGCCGATGGCGAGCATCACGAGGAGGCGAAGAAGGGCGCCAACGGCGGCGACATCCTTGGCGTGCAGAGGGGTTTTTCCGTTGAGATGCTGCTTGCCGAGGAAGGCGGAGCGCCACGCATCAAGGTGTGGGTGACGAACGCTGGCAAGCCGGTGAAGATCACCGCGGACCAGATGGCCATCCTGCTGGAACGCCCTGGACAGGATCCGGAAAAGATCTCCGTTACGGTCCAGGGCGGCGCCCTCGTGAGTGCCAAGACCATCGAGGAGCCGCACCTGTTCAAGGGGGCGGTCAGCCTCCAGGCGGCTGAGGGTCCACTCAGCTTCCCTTTCGAGAAGGACGAGGGCGCCGTCACGATGACGGCAGAGCAGATCAAAACGGCAGGCGTGTCCATCGAAAGCTCGGGGCCGGCACAAATCCGCACGGCGCTGCAGTTGCCCGGCGAGATCGCGTTCAACGAGGACAAGACGGCACACGTGGTGCCTCGCGTTGGCGGCGTGGTCGAGTCGGTCGCCGTCTCGCTGGGTCAGCAGGTCACCAAGGGTCAGGTGCTTGCGGTCATCAGCAGCGCCAGCGTGTCTGACCAGCGCTCTGAGCTGCAGGCCGCGCAAAAGCGCCTTCAGCTGACCCGCGCGACCTATGAGCGTGAGAAGCAGCTGTTCGAGCAGCGCATCTCGCCCCAGCAGGATGTGCAGCAGGCCGAGCAGGCCATGCGTGAGTCGGAGATTGCAGTCGCCAACGCGCGCCAAAAGCTCAACGCCATCGGCGCCTCGCCGGACTCTTCCTCGCTCAACCGCTTCGAGCTGCGTGCACCCTTCAGCGGCGTGATCGTCGAGAAACACATTGCGCTGGGCGAACAGGTTCGTGAGGACGTCAACGTGTTCACCATCTCAGACCTGCGCTCGGTCTGGGCACAAATCAATGTCCCTGCGAGCAGCCTGCCGCAGGTGCGCATTGGCGAGAACGTCACCATCCGCACGACTGCATTCGAGCAGACGGCCATCGGCAAGGTCGCCTATGTCGGCGCGCTGATCGGCGAGCAGACGCGCACGGCGCAGGCTCGCGTGGTCGTCGACAACCCGAAGACCGCCTGGCGCCCGGGCCTGTTCGTCAACGTCGAGCTGTCCGCCGGCGAGACCCAGGCCCCAGTCACTGTGACGTCGGATGCCATCCAGACGATGGAAGGCAAGTCGATCGTTTTCGTGCGTACCGCCAGCGGCTTCGCGCCGGTCCCAGTCGAGCTGGGCCGCAGCGACGGCAAGCGTACCGAGGTCAAGTCCGGGCTGAAGGCCGGGGCGCAGTACGCAAGCTCCGGCGCCTTCGTCATCAAGTCCGAGGCCGGCAAAGCGTCGGCTTCGCACGCGCACTGAAAGAGGCGTCCACATGTTCGAACGCATCATCCGTTTTGCCATTGAGCACCGATGGCTCGTCATGCTGGCCGTGTTCGGCATGGCCGCGCTCGGGGTCTTCAGCTACCAGAAGCTGCCCATCGACGCGGTCCCCGACATCACCAACGTCCAGGTCCAGATCAACACCAAGGCGCCCGGCTATTCACCGCTGGAAACCGAGCAGCGCGTGACCTATCCCATCGAAACGGTCATGGCGGGCCTGCCCGGACTCGAGCAGACCCGGTCGCTGTCTCGCTACGGCCTGTCCCAGGTCACCGTCATCTTCAAAGACGGCACCGACATCTATTTCGCGCGCCAGCTCGTCAACGAGCGCATCCAGAGCGCGCGAGGTCAGCTGCCGGCGGGCGTGGACCCGGACATCGGCCCGATCTCGACCGGCCTCGGTGAGATCTATCTGTGGACCGTGGAGACCAAGCCCGGCGCCAAGAAGCCCAATGGCGAGCCCTACACGCCCACCGATCTCCGCGAGATCCAGGACTGGGTGATCAAGCCGCAACTGCGCAACGTGACCGGCGTGACCGAAATCAACACCATCGGTGGCTACGCCAAGGAGTACCACGTCGCACCGGATCCCAGCCGCTTGGCTTCGTACGGCATCACGCTCGCGGATGTCGTCAACGCGCTCGAGCGGAACAACGCCAATGTGGGCGCGGGCTACATCGAGCGCCGCGGCGAGCAGTACCTGATCCGTGCCCCCGGTCAGGTCCGCTCCATCGCTGACATCGGCAACGTGGTGCTGCGCAATGAAGGTAGCGTGCCAGTCCGCATCAAGGACGTGGCCACGGTCGAGCTGGGCCGTGAGCTTCGTACGGGCGCGGCCACTGACAACGGCAAGGAGGTCGTGCTCGGCACGGTCTTCATGCTGATCGGCGAAAACAGCCGCACCGTGTCTCAGGCCGTCGACAAGAAAATGGCTGAGATCAACAAGAACCTGCCGGCCGGCGTGCACGCAGTGACGGTCTACGACCGCACGATCCTCGTTGACAAGGCGATCAGCACCGTCAAGAAGAACTTGCTGGAGGGCGCGATCCTCGTGATCGTCATCCTCTTCCTGTTCCTCGGCAATATCCGCGCGGCCATCCTGACCGCCATGGTGATCCCGCTGTCCATGCTCTTCACGTTCACGGGCATGGTGAACCAGAAGGTCAGCGCGAATTTGATGAGTTTGGGAGCGCTCGACTTCGGGATCATCATCGACGGCGCCGTCGTGATCGTCGAGAACTGCGTCAGACGCCTGGCGCATGCGCAGGAGCACAAAGGCAGGCCACTGACGCGGTCCGAGCGCTTCCACGAAGTGTTCCTTGCCTCGCAGGAGGCACGCCGTCCGCTGCTGTTCGGTCAGCTGATCATCATGATCGTCTACCTGCCGATCTTTGCGTTGGCTGGTGTGGAAGGCAAGATGTTCCACCCGATGGCGTTCACCGTCGTGATCGCGCTGGTGGGCGCCATGATCCTGTCGATGACTTTTGTGCCAGCAGCCGTTGCGCTGTTTATCGGCAAGAAGGTCTCCGAGAAGGAAAACTTCCTGATGGGCTGGGCGCGCCGCGCCTATGAGCCGGCACTGCTGCGTGTGATGAACGCCAAGCCGCTGGTCATCACCGTTGCGGTCGTCACGGTGCTCCTGTCCGGTCTGCTGGCCACCCGCATGGGTAGCGAGTTCGTGCCGAGCCTGAACGAAGGGGACTTCTCCATCCAGACGCTGCGTATCCCGGGCACCAGCCTGACGCAGTCAGTCGCGATGCAGCAGCAGCTTGAGAGCACGCTGAAGAACAAGCATCCGGAAATCGAGCGCATCTTCGCCCGCACCGGCACCGCCGAGATCGCGTCCGATCCGATGCCGCCGAACATCTCGGACGCCTATGTGATGCTCAAGCCGCAGTCCGAGTGGCCTGAGCCTCGCAGGACGCGCGACGAACTGGCTGCACTGATCAAGGCGGACGTCGAGAAGCTCCCGGGTCAGAACTACGAGTTCTCGCAGCCGATCCAGCTGCGGTTCAATGAGCTGATCTCTGGCGTGCGTTCGGACGTGGCCGTCAAGGTGTTCGGTGACGACATGGACGTGATGAACGAGGCCGCCGGCAAGATTGCCGGCGTGCTCAAGGGCATCTCGGGCTCCACCGAGGTCAACGTCGAGCAGACCACCGGCCTGCCGATGCTGAGCGTTCAGATCGACCGGGAGAAGACCGCGCGCTACGGCCTCAATGTCCAGGACGTTCAGGACACGCTGGCGACCGCCGTGGGCGGCAAGGAAGGCGGCACGATGTTCGAGGGCGACCGCCGCTTCGACATCATCGTGCGCGTGCCCGAGAACGTGCGCTCGGACCTCGAAGCGATCAAGCGCTTGCCGGTTGCGCTGCCTGCCGGTGCCAACGGAACGTCCCGCAAGTTCATCCCCTTGAGCGAAGTGGCTGAGCTGTCACTGTCTCCAGGTCCGAACCAGGTCAGTCGCGAAAACGGCAAGCGCCGCGTCGTGGTCAGTGCCAACGTCCGCGGCCGCGATATCGGTTCGTTCGTCGCCGAGGCTGAGCAGGCTATCCAGCAGCAGATCAAGCTGCCCACGGGCTACTGGATGGTCTGGGGAGGCCAGTTCGAGAACCTGCAGTCCGCGACGAACCGCCTGAAAGTGGTTGTGCCGGTGTCGCTCCTGCTGGTCTTCACCCTGCTGTTCGTGATGTTCGGTAATGCCAAGGACGGTCTGCTGGTGTTCACGGGCATCCCGTTCGCGCTGACGGGGGGAATCGTGGCGCTGTGGCTGCGTGACATCCCGATGTCCATCTCCGCAGCGGTCGGCTTCATTGCGCTGTCAGGCGTGGCAGTGCTCAACGGCCTGGTGATGATCTCGTTCATCCGGAACCTGCGGGAGTCAGGTAAAGGCCTGGATGAGGCCATCTTCGAAGGTGCGATCACCCGGCTGCGACCGGTGTTGATGACGGCGCTGGTCGCGTCGCTCGGCTTCGTGCCTATGGCGATCGCTACCGGTACGGGCGCCGAGGTGCAGCGTCCGCTGGCCACGGTCGTCATCGGCGGCATCTTGTCGTCGACCGCGCTCACGCTGCTGGTGCTGCCGGTGCTCTACCGGATTGCCCACCGCAAGGATGAGGAAGAGGACGAGACTGCGCCTCGCACCAAGCCCAACGCCGAGGTGATCGCATGAACGCGGGTAGGAACTTCGCGGTGCGGCGGCCGCAAAACCGCTGGACCTCATGAAGATCCTGGTCGTCGAAGACGAAGTCAAGGCGGCCGCCTACCTGCGCAAGGGACTCACCGAAGAGGGCTACCAAGTCGAGGTGGCTCACTCCGGTGTCGACGGCCTCCACATGGCGTCGGTGAACGAGTATGACTTGGTCATCCTCGACTGGATGCTACCAGGCATCGACGGGATGGCGGTGCTATCGGCGCTTCGCCACACCCGCTCGGTGCCCGTCCTGATGCTGACAGCGCGCGGTCAGATCGAGGACAGGGTGCGCGGTCTACAGGGTGGTGCGGATGACTACCTGGTCAAGCCCTTCGCGTTCTCGGAGCTGGTCGCGCGGATCCAGGTGTTGCTGCGGCGAGCGAGTGGCAGCCGCGGCGACGGGGAGACGCTGCTGCTACGGGTGGCGGATCTGGAGGTCGACACGGTGCGCCGCAAGGCGACCCGGGCAGGACAACGGCTGGAGCTGACGCCCAAGGAGTTCAGCCTGCTCATCCTGCTGCTGCGGCGCAAGGGGCATGTCCTCTCGCGCACCGAGATCGCCGCGCAAGTGTGGGACATGAACTTCGACAGTGAAACCAACGTGGTCGAGGTGGCGATCCGGCGCCTGCGATCCAAGCTAGACCAGCCGTTCGATCGGCCACTGCTGCACACCGTCCGCGGCATGGGCTATGTCATTGAGGAGCGGCCGTGAACGCGCTCAGCACCACGGCGCCAAGCCTGCGCTCGCGCCTGTCCCGGCAGTTCGCGCTCCAGACCAAGCTCGGCCTGAGCGTGGCTTGCGGCGCGGTCTACCTCGTCATCTCGCTGACATTGGCCAGCCGCCAGGACGACACCCTGTTGCAGAAGCGTGCCACCGTCCAGCGCTTGCTGAACGAAGCTGGAGAGGTCCACGACATCCCCGGCATCAAGCACCTGCTCAGCGATTTCCTCACAGGGCATGACGACCTGTCGTTGGTCGTGAATCAGCAGGACGGCACGGCGGTCTTCGACAAGAACGACCGCAGCCGGCCCGAGGCCATGACAAAGCGGCTGGCGTTCGAGGTACGGCTGCCTGATGAGCTGGGTGGCGCGGGCCGCGCCGAGCTGATCTATGACATCAGCAAGGACGAGAGCCTGCTCCAACGCCTTTGGTGGACGCTGCTGACAGCGGCCGTCGTGGGCACCTTTGCGGTGTCCGCGACCGGCTTTGTACTGGTCAAGCGCGGCTTGGCGCCGCTCAACGCATTGGCGCGCCGTACGTCCGAGCTCGATGCGAGCCGGCTGGATCAGCGCCTGGATGCCACGGGTCAGCCCGAGGAGGTCCAGTCGTTGCTGCTGCAGTTCAACGCCTTGCTGGACCGCCTGCATGCAGCGTACGTGCAGATGGAAGCTTTCAACGCAGACGTCGCGCACGAGCTGAACAATCCGCTGTCCATCCTCATCGGGACCTGCGACGTAGCCTTGCGACGTCCCCGCTCCGGGCCGGAACTGCACGACACCTTGGCGTCCAACCTGGAGGAACTGCGCCGCATCGCCGGCATCGTGGCAGACATGCTGTTTCTGTCTCACGCGGAGCGCGGCGTCGCAGCGCGGCGATCGTCGCCGATGAGCATGGCTGACTTGGCGGCGGAGGTGATCGACTACTACGAGGCAGTGTTGGAGGAGTCGGGCCTGCGCGTTGAGGTACGCGGCGATGTGCGTGCTGCCGTCGACACCGGGTTGGTCCGTCGAGCGCTGTCGAACTTGCTGGGCAATGCCACCCGATATGCCACTCTGGGATCGATGATCGAGGTGCGGATCTCGCGGATCGATCCGCGCCACGTCTCTATCGGGGTGCATAACTGCGGCGAGGTGATCGCTGGCGAGCACCTCCCGCGGCTCTTTGACCGGTTCTACCGCATCGATCCGTCGCGCACCAATGCCAACCGTAACCACGGCCTAGGTCTCGCCATCGTGGCGGCTATCGCCCGCATGCACGGGGGCAAGGCGACGGCCGAGTCGTCGGACCAGGGCACCTACATCGGGTTTACGTTGGAGGACGTCGACACCCAGGGCGGGAGCGATATCAGCCGGGGTAGTGCGTCATGACGGCACTGATTCATCAGCAGGGAGCTCAGCCGTGCTGAAGCTGTTTGAGCATCTGCGCGAGAAGCATCCTGGGATGGCAACGTACATCTTCGGCAGCTCGGTCTTCGTCATCGTCGTCTCCCTGGTGCTGTTGATCTACTTCCTCCGCCAGGACCGGGCGAAGAAAGAGCAACGGCGGGAACAGCGCCGCGAGCAGCGTCGACGGGCTCGCCAGAAGCGGTAGCCTCCTACAAAGACCCACTGCTAGGATCTTTGGGTGCGTAAAGCTCTGTTGATTTTCTTGCTCATGGTGCTGCCGTTCCAGTTTGTCTGGGGCGCGGCGGCCGGCTACTGTCAGCACGAGCAGGGCAGTGAGGTGAGCCACTTGGGGCATCACCTCCACAAGCACGAGAGCACCGCCGCCAAGACCTCCGACGGCTTGGCGGACAACACCAAGCAGGCCGGTGGTGAGGACGCCGATTGCATCGCTTGCCACATGAGCTGTGCCTCGGTGGTCTCCGATGCCAGCCTGAACCTCCGCACCGCTGAGGTCGAGCACCTGGTTGCAACGACGGTTTTTGCCTACGCAAGACTGCTGGTGCCGTCGATAGATCGGCCCAAATGGGTGGCGCTTTCTTGATCTGAGCCCGGAGCCTCGCTTCGGGTGACGCCGCCGGCCGCATGTGCCGGGCGATCCAGATCGATCCGCGCGTTCCTCCGGATGCGGGTCGAACCATCAGGCAGCCATCCCAGCCATCACCGCGCGCTGGCTGCCGTTCTCCAAGAAAGCGACGCCATTCATGAGCGATACCCAGAAGCTACGGCTGGACCTGCCATTGGTGCTGCCGGACATCCACGGTACCGACGACCCATGCGTGAAGGGGCTGCAGGATAAGTTGGCTGGCCGCCCCGGCATCGACGAGGCTCACGTCACCGGGGTCGATGAGGGCAAGCCCCAGTTATGCGTGCACTACGACCCCAACGTCATCTCCCTGGGCCGCCTGCGTGAGCTGGTCCAGTCGGAAGGGCTTGCCATGACTGACAGGTTTGCGCATGTCCTGGGACGGGTGAACCTGCCGACGCACGCGCGTTTCGCGAAGCGCATCGCCGAGCAGCTGCGCGCGCTCAACGGGATCATCGAAGCGGACGTATCGCCAGGCGGCGTCGTTCGCATCGAGTACGACCGGTCGGCCATCGAAGAAGCCAAGCTGAAGGAGCGCCTGAATGCGCTCGACATCACTCTGGACGGCGCTAGAGCCGGAGCTCGGGCTTCGCCGGCAAAAAGTGATGCGCCAGTCGAGCAACCCGAGACAGACACCAAGGCCGCCAAGGATGAGCATGCAGGGCACGACCATGGGGATGCGGGCGCGGCTGAGGGGAAAGGCCGGGGCGAGAATGCCGCCGCCCACGGCGAAAAGCGTCACGTCCACGGCAAGGACGAGGAGGACGGTGAGCACAGCCACGAGCACGGTGGCCTGTTCGGCGAGAAGACGGAGCTGATCTTCGCCTTGCTGTCCGGCGTTTTCTTGGTCGCTGGCTGGCTGATCGGGCGCAACGGCAGCGGCCCCGAGTGGCTTCCGACGGCTTGCTACGTTGTCTCGTACTTCTTCGGCGGGTTCTATACAGTCAAGGAGGCCATCGAGAACCTGCGGGCCAAGCGTTTCGAGATCGACACGCTGATGCTAGTCGCCGCCGCGGGCGCCGCGGCTCTGGGCTCTTGGGGCGAGGGTGCGTTGCTGCTCTTCCTCTTCAGCCTGGGGCATTCGCTGGAGCACTACGCGATGGGACGCGCGCGGCGCGCGATCGAGGCGTTGGCCAAGCTGGCGCCGGATACCGCCACGGTTCGTAGGGCCTCGGGCACGGAAGTCGTGCCACTCGCGAAACTGGAAGTGGGTGATGTCGTCGTCGTGAAGCCCAATGAACGGCTGCCAGCGGACGGCATCGTGGTGGTTGGCACTTCCAGCGTCAACCAGGCGCCGGTCACCGGCGAGAGCGTTCCGGTCGACAAGCGTCCAGTCGAGGACGGCAAAGCCGCGGTCAGCAATTTTGAGCGTGCAGCTGCCGAGAACCGTGTGTTCGCGGGCACGATCAACGGCGCCGGCGCCATGGACGTGATGGTCGCGCGCAAGTCCGACCAGTCGACCATGGCGCGTGTCGTCAAGATGGTGACCGAGGCGGAGGCTCAACGCTCACCTACGCAGCAGTTCACGGAAAAGTTCGAACGCATCTTTGTGCCTTCCGTGCTCGCCCTCGTCGTCCTGCTGCTGGGCGCCGGCTTCGTCATCGACGAGCCGTTCTCCCAGACCTTCTACCGGGCCATGGCGGTGCTGGTCGCGGCCAGCCCCTGTGCGCTGGCCATCTCGGTGCCCAGCGCCGTCCTCAGTGGCGTTGCGCGCGCTGCCCGTGGGGGCGTGCTGGTCAAGGGTGGTGGACCGCTGGAGAACCTGGGGACGTTGACCTCGATCGCTTTCGACAAGACAGGCACGTTGACCGAAGGCAAGCCCAAGCTCACCGATGTGGTCCCGGCTCAAGGTGTTCCGGAGCAGGAACTGCTGGCCGTGGCGTTGGCAGTCGAAGAGCACAGCGACCATCCGCTGGCCGCTGCGATCGTGACCGGTGCGAAGGAGCGCCTGGGCGACAAGGCTGACCTGTTGCAAGCTTCCGACGTCAAGGCCATCACCGGCCGTGGTATGCAGGCGCAGTTGGGCGGCGAGACGGTCCACATTGGCAAGCCGGTGTTGTTCACTGAGCTGCCCGATTCCAATGTTCCTGCCGACGTCGACGAGGCGAACAAGAAGCTGGTCGCGGATGGGCGCACCACCATGATCGTGCGCAAGGGCAGTCGCTTCCTGGGCGTGATCGGCGTCATGGACACGCCGCGTCCGGTGGCTGGCCAGGTAATGGCAGAGCTCCGCAAGCTCGGCATGGAGCGGCTGATCATGATCTCTGGCGACAACCAAAAGGTCGCGGAAGCTGTTGCCCAGTCGGTCGGCTTGACCGAGGCACGTGGCGACCTGATGCCTGAGCAGAAGGTGGAGGAGATCAAGAAGCTGCGTGCGGAGCACGGCAAGGTGGCGATGGTGGGCGACGGCGTCAACGACGCGCCGGCGATGGCCAACGCGACGGTGGGCATCGCCATGGGCGCGGCCGGCTCAGATGTCGCTCTGGAAACCGCCGACGT
>Ga0187843_10002380_pt1 | contig 11424 bp, 7 predicted proteins | sample SpaLakP09_SKY_43_FD_134516 | JGI IMG/M metagenome (GOLD analysis project Ga0187843, IMG submission 134516) | Oligotrophic lake water microbial communities from Sparkling Lake, Wisconsin, USA - SP09_SKY_43 | ecosystem: Environmental > Aquatic > Freshwater > Lake | place: USA: Sparkling Lake... | reverse complement strand
GTACAGCGCCTCCAGCCACTCCGCCCCCGACTGCTCCGGATTGGGCCGCGCCAGCAGCGCCGCCAGCGGATGATCCTCGCGCCGCACCCCGTCGGCGAACACCACCAGCGGCGTCGACGCCGCCGCCTCGGCGATCATCCGCACGCAGCGATAGGCCACCGCGTTCTTCGCAAACCCCTCCTCGGCCAGATGGGCATAGTCCCGCGGCGTCCACCGCGCCCGCCCGCCGGCCGTCAGCGCGATCAACGGTCCGACCCGGCTGTCCTTGATTTCGGGCGCGCGCTCGCGCCCGCGGCGGCCCATCGGCCAGCGCAGCTTCGCCATCCTCTTCCTTCCTGAATGTCTGCCTAGAGAACCCGCACCCGCGGCCCCGCCCTCGGCGCCGGCAGCAGATGGGTCACCGCCCAGACCAGGGCGTCGGCCCGGTCCGGACTGCGTCCGCCGCCCTCCGCCGACCCCAGCGCCATCAGCTCCTCTTCCAGCGCCGGAAACGCCCCGCAGTGGACGACCCGTCCCTGTTCATAGAGCGCCGCCACCGGCTCGGCCCGCGCCGCCTTGCCCCGGCTCGCATGCACCAGCCTGATCGGGACCTCACAGCCGCCGTGGGCCAGCACGGTCCGCACCATCTCGCCGCCCTGGTTCTTCTCGGCCACGATCTCCCGCGCCCCGAACGCCCGCGCCGTCTGCGCCACGATCGTCGCCCAACCCTGCGGCGATTCACCCGATTTCGACCGGTCGGCCAGCACATAGGCCCGGCCGTCCTTGCGCCCGACCACCACAATCCCGCAGGCGTCCCCGCCCGCGCTCGCCGGCGGGTCCACCGCCACGACGATCCGCTCCAAGGTCGCCGGCCGGTTCCCGCGCGCCCGCGCCAGATCCTCGGCCCGGAACAGCGCCCCCTCGGCCTCGACCACCAGCCCCTCCAGTTCCTGCGCCTCCAGCCGGGTCCCGGCGTAAAGGGTCCTCAGATGCTTGAGAAAGCCCGGCGACAGGTGCCTTGCATTGGCCTGGGTTCCGGCCCGGTCGATGACCACGCCCGTCTCGGCCAGCAGCCGGCGCAGAGCCGGAATGGGTCGCGGCGTGGTCGTCACCATCAGGCGCGGATCGTCGCCCAGCCTCAGCCCCAGCCGCAGGTTGCCCAACACCGCCTCCGGCCTGCGCCAGGCGCAGAACTCGTCGGCCCAGGCGTGGTGAAACTGCGGCCCTCGCAGACTGTCGGGATCCTCGGCTGAAAAGGCATGCGCCTCGCTGCCGTTTGGCCAGACCAGTCTTCGCCGACCCGCTTCCCAGCGCGGTCGCTTGCACCGCTCCGGCAAGGCCTTCAACCCCGACGGCCCCTCGACCATGACCTCGCGCACATCGTGCAGGGTCGGCCCGATCAGGGCGAACCGCCGCTCCCTGATCTCGGCCAGGTGGTTGATCCACCACGCTCCGGCGAAGGTCTTGCCCGCCCCGCGGCCACCCAGCAGCACCCATGTCCGCCAGTCCGCGGCCGCGCGCGGTGCCTGATGCTCATGCAGACTGAACTGACTCCCGGTCAGCTCGTGCAACTGGCCAGCATCCAGGCTCAACAACGATTCCCTTCGCTTCCAGGACGGCGTTGAGGCGATCGAGACGGGTCTCCAGTTCGGCCCGCATTCGCTCGAGGGTCTCGGGGCTGTCGTCACGATGTTTCATCTCGTCCTCTTCAACGTCGCGGGCTCCTGCGCCGCCCCGCGCCGGAGTCAGCGCCACAATGGCCCTGCCCGCTCGGGCGATGACACCGACGGTCCGCGCCTGCCGCTCAACCTCTGCCACCTCGTCGGGGCCCGGTGCCCTGGCCGCCACCACAGCGACGCCTCGATCGATGATCGGCATCAACCGTGCCTGCAGGTCGCCGGCCCACGCCGCCGCGCGCCCCGCCCTGTCCTGATTTCCCGTCATGCCCAAAGAGTAGCCGACCAGCGTAGCCCGGCGGACAAGTCGCCGTTACAAAATCACAACCCGTTGATTAGTCGTGCTATTATCTCGCCAACTCGACTATGGGTTCGCGGACTGCAAGCACAGCGTCATGCGGCCTGTGCCTTGCGGCTAGGCGGACATCGCCATGCCGGCCGGGCCGCCCCCGGCCGCAGCAAGCGCGGCGAACAGTTCGGTCACCTGGATCGGCTTGCCGACATGCCCGTCCATACCGGCCTCGCGGCAGCGCAGGACCTGCTCCGGCTGTACATTGGCGGTCAGCGCGATGATCGGAGTCCGTCCGACCGTCCCACCCATCGCCCGGATCGTCCGCGTGGCGTCCAGCCCGTCCATGACCGGCATATGCACATCCATCAGGATCAGGTCATAGGCACCGCTCCGGGCCGCCTCGACGGCCTCCGCGCCGTTTTCCACCGTCTCCAGCGCCAGACCGAAGCTGCCGAGGATCGCCGTGACCAGCTCGCGATTCGGTGCCGCGTCGTCGGCCATCAGGACCCGCAGGCCTGCGCTGACGGTCAGTTCCCCGGCCTCCGCCGCGTCGGCCCCCGCCGCCGCCTCCCTGAGCGGTGCCTCGAACCAGAAGGTCGAGCCCTTCCCGGGCTCACTTTCGACGCCGATCTCGCCGCCCATCATCTCGATCAGCCGCTGCGAAATGGCGAGGCCCAGTCCGGTTCCGCCGTAAACCCGCGTGGTCGAGGCGTCGGCCTGGGTGAAGCGATCAAACAGGGCGTCGACCTTGTCCGGCGCGACGCCGATGCCGCTGTCCGTCACCGCGACGCGCAGCCGCCCGCCGCTCATGGTCATCGACAGACGCACGGAACCGGCGGCCGTGAACTTCACGGCGTTGGACAGGAAGTTGAGGGTCACCTGCCTCAATCGCCCCTCGTCTCCCATCAGGGTCGCAGGCAGGTCGGCGTCGATCGCGGTCTCGAGCGTCAGGCCCTTCGCCTGGCACTGGTTCTCGATGATCGAGATCGCGCCCTCTGCCATGGCGCGGGGATCGAATGCCTGCGGGTCAAGGTCGACCGCCTCGGCCTCAAGCTTGGAGTAGTCGAGAATGTCGTTGATGACGCTCAGCAGGGCCTCGCTGGCGGTAGCGATCCGGTCGGCGTAGCGCCGCTCGGCCTCGGGCAGGTTCGCGCTGGCCTGCAGCAGGCCCGAGAAGCCGATGACGCTGGTCAGCGGCGTCCGTAGTTCGTGGCTCATGTTGGCCAGGAATTCCGACTTGGTCAGGGCTCCGGCCTCCGCGACGTCGCGCGCCGCGATCAGCTGGTCTTCCAGCGCCTTGGTGGCGGTGATGTCGCGGACGACGTCCTGGAATTCGACCACCCGGCCATCCTCGTCCCGGATCAGTGACGTGCGCGCCTCGAACCAGCGCTGCTGGCCCAGATGCGCCGTGCTGCGATAGCGAAAGCCCTCGATCGGTGTCCCGGCCGGCGTCTTGACCATGGCCCTGAACCGTTCGGTCAGGGCAGGCACGTCCTCCTCCGTGATCAGGGTCGTCACCGGCCGACCGACCAGTTCCTCCGCCGCCACGCCCGTCGCCGCCTCGATGGACGGGGAGATGTACCGGATGCGGCCGTCCACCCCGTAGGTGACGATGATGTCGCTCGCCCGGTCCGCCAGCAGTCGATACCGCGCCTCGCTGGCCGCGACCCTCTCGTGGTCGCGAATGCTTTCGGTCACGTCCTGGAAGACGCCGAACAGGGCGACGGTCGCACCCGTTTCGTCGCATTCCGGGCGACACTGGGACGATACAATCCGCGTTTCTCCGTCCTCCCGCAGGAGCCGAAGCTGGAACCCTCCACCGATCCCGGTCTCGATCGCCTGCCGGCAGCAGTCCGCCACGGTCTGGCGATCGTCCGGATGGTAGCAACTGACAGCGTCGTCAAAACTCGGATCGAAGCTGTCCCGGCTCTTGCCGTGGATGCGGTAGACCTCGTCTGACCAGGTGACCGCACCGGTTGCCACATCAAGCCGCCAGCTGCCGACACCGCCAAGCTCTTCCGCCATGCTCAGGGTCTCGACCAGTTCGGTCTGCACCCGTTCGGCCTCCTTGCGGGCCGTAATGTCCCGAACATGGTCGTGGAACTCGAGCAGATCGCCATTGAGGTCGAAAACCGGTCGCGGCGACGCCTCGAGCCACACGACCGAACCGTCCTGTTTGAGGGCCCTGTATTCGAAGCGCAGCGGCTTTGCGCCGGGGCTGGCCACCATACAGGACGCAAAACTGGCCCGGACCTGCGGGAAGTCATCGGGGTGGATGAACTCGCTACAATTCCGGCCGATGAGGTCACCCGGCGTCCGGCCCATCACCGTTTCCACCGACGGCGAAAGGTAGCGGAACGTCCCGTCCGGGCCATAGCGGGCAATGACGTCCGTCGCGGTCTCGCTCATCACCCGGAACAGGGATTCGCTGCGTTCCAGCCGCTCCTTGGCCCGGATCGCCTGGGTCACATCCTGGAACACACCGAACAGGGCAACGATCCGCCCCTGGTCATCCTGCTCCGTCGCCGCCTGGGTGACGACAAGGCGCTCTTCGAGATCCGGGGTCCTGAGGCGCAGCTCGAAATCATAGCCCTCACCGGTCGCCAGGGCCCGGGACACGGCTTCCGCCAGCCGCTGCGCATCGTCGGGATGATAGGACGCGAGGATGAGGTCGCAGTTGGGATCGACCTCCTGCGGCGCATAGCCGTGGATCCTGTAGACCTCGTCAGACCAGGTAACTTTGCCGGTTCTGACGTCATATCGCCAGTTGCCGACGCCCGACATCTGCTCTGCGAGCTTCAGAAGCTTCAGCTGCTCTGACTGACCCTGCTGGGCGGTCGTCTGGTCGAACATGCTTCCGGCGATTGCGGCGGTCTGGTCGAGCATGACGAGCTCTGAGGCGGTAAGGGCCGGCCTCGGCTTCGAGTCCATAATGCCGACCGCCCCGACGGCCTCGCCCTTGCTGTTGCTGACCGTCGCGCCCGCGAAGAATCGCAGGAACGGCTCACCGGTGACCAGCGGATGGTCCTTCAGGACCGGATGAAGCGTGGTGTCCTCAATCACCAGTCGCGCGCCCGGTCCCATGCCGACCAGAAGATTGCAGGCGCTGAGCTCGCGGGGCACGGCGCTTTCGCCCAGCCCCACCTGCGAGCAAAACACCGCAAGCTCGCCGTGGATGAAGGAAACGAGACTGAATGGAACCCCGAACTGGCTGCACAGCAGTGCGGTCAGGTGGTCGAACGGTGTGTTGTGTCCCGGACTGTCCTGATGCTTCACCGTCGCCCCCGCGTCCTGCCTAGCGGTGGCAGAAGGTCACAGGCTGACGAATTAATGGTTACCGGCGAACCGTGATCACCCGCCCCGCTCCAGGTCCCACTCCGGTGCCTCGAAATCCAGCGCGTCCTCCGGTTCCTCCAGCGCCAGCTCCGACACCGTCTGCCCACGCACCGAAACGCCCGCGGCGTGCACGCTCTCCGGATCGCCCGAGATCAGCGGATGCCAGTCGGCCAGGCCCCGTCCTTCATGGATCCGGCGATAGCCGCACGACTTCGGCATCCAGCCCAGCTGTTCGATATTCCACGGTGTCAGCTTGATGCAGTCCGGCACCTGTGCGCGCCGGTTGTCGTAGTCGATACAGGTGCAGCGATCGCTGTCGAACAGCTTGCAGTGAACCCGCGTCGGAACGACCTTGCCCGTATCCTCGTCCTCGAACCGGACAAGGCAGCACAGGCCACAGCCGTCGCACAGGCTCTCCCACTCCTCGCGGGTCATCTGTTCGAGACGCTTGGTTTGCCAGAAGGGCCGATCATCCATCGGCGGCCTCTTACGCGGAACCTCGTGGACTGTCTCCGCCCTTCGGCGGCCTCAGGTCGCTGCCGGCGCCGGCGGAGTGACCGGCACCGGTGCCACGGCGTCCACCCTCTGCCAGATATTCAGCCGGTTGGCCGGCGGCGCATCGCCCCGGCTCGGCCTCAGCCGCTCGCGCGAACACTCCGCCTTCACCCGGTCCAGCAGGGGTCCCCAGAACTCCGGCCTCTGGTCGGAGGTCTTCCGCGCCGAACGGCCCGTCAACCGGTCCGCGAGCCGCGCCACCGGTCCGTCATCCCGCGTCCGGCGCAGGTTCGCGACCGAGCCCATCATCGCCTTGCGCAGGGCGTAATTGCAGCCGCCCAGCCGCTGCATCCGCTCGCTGACCACGAAATATTCCTCGCCCGACAGGCAGCGCAGCTCCTGATCCTGGGCACGCGCCGCCGATTCCGTCCGGGCCTCGCCCTCGTCGATCCCGGTCCGGCTCCGTGCCCTCGCCGCCATCCGGTCCGGTGCCCCGGCGTCATAGCTGCCCAGCGCCGACTGCAGGCAAAGGTCGATCCGGTTCGACGCCGCCATCGCCCCGTCCATATAGGACACCAGATCGCGCAGCTCCGGCGCGGCCGTATTGTCGGCCGGCAGCATCAGGTCCTTCAGATCGGAATAGGTGGTCTGGTAGTCGCTCCAGACCAGGGTGAAGTCATCGTACCGCGTCTGGGCCGCTTCCTGCGATCCGCCACGCAACATGGCGTTGGCGACGCGGCGGCTGTTGACGTCGAACAGGTCGGACTGGCGGCGATAGGCATCGATATGCGGCGCGATCTGCACCAGCATGTCCGCCGCCGCCGCGACCTCGCCCGAGGGCCGCGAGATCGTGTCATAGGCCAGCGTGCCGGCCACCGGCGTCAGCGCCAGCACGATCCCGCCCAGCAGCTCGCCCCAGCCGAAGCCCCGCTTCCGGCGCACGACCGGTCCCGCGTCCTGACCCTGATCACTCATCCTCATCCCCCCGGACGTTCAGCCTTAACCTAACACCGTTCCGCTTGCCGCCGCCGCAAATCCCTCGACACGCGAAGGCCGCAGCCGGTGGCCACAAGGCCCCGCACCGCCTATATGGCCGCCTTCGACCGCGCAGCCTCCCCGCTGTGCCGCGTATCCAGGGTTCGCATGGCTCCCCGTCCTCCTCTCGTCGCCCTCAAGAACGTCCGTCTCCAGGACGGCCAGCGCCCGCTGTTCGACGGGGTCGACATCGCGGTCGAGCCGCGCACGCGCGCCGCCCTCGTCGGCCGCAACGGGGCCGGCAAGTCGACCCTGATGAAGATGGTCATGGGCCTGATCGAGCCCGACGCCGGTGACCGCTCAATGCAGGCCGGGACCCGCTTCGCCTATGTCGCCCAGGAACCCGTCATCACCGGCGAGACCCTGCTGGACTACGCCGCCTCCGAAGGGGCCGAGCGCTGGACCGCCGAGGCCTGGCTGGCGACCTTCGGTCTCGACCCCCAAAAGGCCGCGGTGAATCTGTCGGGCGGTGAAATCCGCCGCGCCGCCCTCGCCAAGGCCTTCGCCGAAGAGCCGGACCTGCTGCTGCTCGACGAGCCGACCAACCACCTCGACATCCTGGCCATCGAACTGCTTGAGGACGAACTCCTCCAGGCGCGGTTCTCTGTGCTGGTCGTCAGCCACGACCGCGCCTTCCTCAACCGCGTCACCCAGTCCTGCCACTGGCTGGAAGGCCGCCGTGTCCGCACCCTCAACAAGGGCTTCGCCGCCTTCGACGAATGGGCCGACAAGGTCATGGAGGAAGAGGCCGAGTCCCTGCGCCGCCTGAACAAGGCGATCGAGCGCGAGACCTATACCTTCTACCGTTCCATCACCGCCCAGCGCACCCGCAACGAGGGCCGCGCCCGCGCCCTCAACGCCATGCGCGAGGACCGCGCCGAACGGGTCAAGGACATCCCCCGCGAGCTCAACCTCGGCGTCGATTCCGGCGGCCTGTCGGGCAAGCTGGTGGCCGAGCTCAAGGGCGTGACCAAGGGCTTCGGCGAGCGCACCGTCATCAAGCCCTTCAGCACCCGTGTCATCCGCGGCGACCGGCTGGCCATCGTCGGCCCCAACGGTGCGGGCAAGACCACCCTGGTCAAGATCCTGCTCGGCCAGCTCAAACCCGACGAGGGCACGGTCCGCCTCGGTGCCAATCTGGAGCCCGTCTATCTCGACCAGTCCCGCGAAGGTCTGCGCTCCGACATGACCCTGTGGGACGCCCTGACCCCCGGCGGCGGCGACAGCGTCCTGGTGCGCGGCGTGTCCAAACACGTCGCCGCCTATGCCAAGGACTTCCTCTTCCAGGAGGGCCAGCTGCGTCAGCCGATCTCGACCCTGTCGGGCGGGGAGCGCAACCGCCTGCTGCTGGCCCGCGCCCTGGCCAAACCCGCCAACATGCTGGTCCTCGACGAACCGACCAACGACCTCGACATGGATACGCTCGACAAGCTGGAAGAGCTGCTCGAGACCTATGACGGCACCTTGATCCTGGTCAGCCACGACCGCGACTTCGTCGACCGTCTGGCCACCTCGACCATCGCCATGAACGGCCGCGGCGACATCGTCGAGACGCCGGGCGGCTGGACCGACTTCATCCGTCAGAACCCCGGCTTCCTCCAGCCCGGCGCCAACCCGCGCCCGCAGGACAAGGACGCCGCCCAGCGTGCGGCGGCAGCGCCCGCCCCGGCCTCGATCACGCCGGCCGCCCCGAAGAAACCCGGCAAACTCACCTTCAAGGACGCCCACCGTCTGAAGGAGCTGGAGGGCCTGCTCGCCAGCCTCCCGGACGACATCGCCCGGCACGACGCGACCCTGTCCGATCCCGACCTCTACGCGCGCGACCGCAAGGCCTTTGACCGCGCCACAGCCAACGCCGACCGCGCCCGCGCCCTGCTGGCGGCGGCGGAGGAGGAATGGTTGGAGCTGGAAGCGAAGCGCGAGGCCCTCGCCAACGTCTGATCGCGGCGTCGCGGCGTCCAAAACGGCCTTTCTGACCGAATTTCCGGCCGATTTCGCGAGCCTGTGCAGAAGTCCCAAGACGTTCGAAGAGCGAAGAAAATTCGAAAATCGTCACAGGAAGTCCGTCCTCCTGCACGATTTATCCCCCGGACCATCCACAACCGCCCGTTCCGGACCGCTTGCCACATCCGCGGATCGGAGCGAGCTTGATCAGGCCGAGGGACACGGCGGCGCGGAAAACCGAGGAGACCCGGGGATCAAAGCGGACCGGCCCGGCTCTCTGATCGAACGCACCGGGGGGTTTCGACCTTAACGGACGGGAGACAGGATCAAGGCCCAAGGGACCCTTCAAAGGCTTCGGCCGGAGAAGACCGGAGGGAACCGGATCGGGATCGATGGACGGCGCGGGGCTCGACCTCGTGGAACGCCGGAGACCAGGAGCGCGACAGGATACAGCTGACCATCACCGGGGTTCGCCTCGCTGATGCCGAAGCCAGGGCCCTGAACCTCAATGGCCAAGTCCAACCCGGACTTGGCGAGGGGACGAGGAAAACCGGTTCGCCGGGGATCTTCGTCCCCTCGCTCAATTCCGGGCTCCGGATCGCCGTCAACCGGCGCCTTTCCTTCCGGCCCGCCGGCCCTTAGCGTCCGGGCATGCCGTCGCCCGGAACCCCCGTCTTTTCCGCTGATCGTCGCGCCCTGCTGGCGGGTGTCAGTGCCCTGCTGGTCGCCGGGTCCGCGCGCGGTGCGGCGGCGCAGGATCCTGCAGCCGCGACGCGCGCCGTGATCGCGGCCCTGCAGCCCCTGGCCATGCGCGCGGTGGTTCTGGAGCAGGCAGACCGGCCCACAGTGTGCCGGCTCGGAGGCGCGCCGCGCCTGCCTGCGTCGACCGCCTGGCCCGACCGGCAGGGCAGACCGCTGTCCTTCATCGCCGAACTGGATCTGACCGCCCTGCGCGCGGTCGGCGGCCCGGACTGGTTGCCGGCATCGGGCGTCCTCCACCTGTTCTTTGACGTCGAGGAGGAACCCTGGGGTTTTGATCCGGCCGACCACGACGGCTGGAAGGTCATCATGACCGACGCTCCCGCCCCCCGGCCCCTGCCGCGTCCGCCGGGCCTGTCCGGCGACCGGGTCTTCGCGCCCGTCGCACTCGCTGGCCGGAGCACCCTGACCTATCCGACCACCGAACGTCTGGACCTGCCTCCGGAGGTCGGCCGGACGTTCGAGTTCGAGCCGGTGCACGCCTTCATGGACGCCGGGCTGGGCGACGGTCCGCGGCATCAGGTCGGCGGCTTTCCCAGCCCCATCCAGGGGGACGGCATGGAGCTCGAGGCACAGCTGGCCTCGAACGGCATCTATATGGGCGGGCCGGACAGCTACACGGACGCGCGGATCGCTGCACTCGAGCCCGGCGCGGCCGACTGGCGGTTGCTGCTGCAGATCGACAGTGACGATGCGGCCGGACTCATGTGGGGCGACACGGGGACCCTCTATGTCTGGGTCCGGGAACAGGATGCCCGCATGGGCGACTTCAGCCGCGTCTGGATGATCGTCCAGTCCGCATGAGGGGCGTCTCTTCCCTTCCCTTCGCCTGAGCCGTACATCACGGCCATGACCTTGCGTGGGAATCGCCGTTTCTCGACCGACCGCCGCGCCTTGCTGGCCGGTGCCGGCGCGCTCGCGGCCACAGCGGCGCTCGCCGGCTGCCAGGGCTCCGAAGCCCCTGTCGACGAAGAGGGCCGCGTTCGCCTGCGCTTCGCCACCGACTGGCGCGCCCAGGCCGAGCACGGCGGCTTCTACCAGGCACTGGCTTCGGGGGCCTATACGAAGCGCGGCCTGAACGTCGAGATCATCCAGGGCGGCCCGAGCGTGAACGTGCCGCAGCTGCTGGCCTCCGGGGCCGTTGAGCTGGGCATGGGGTCCAACAGCTTCATCCCGATGAACCTGGTCGCCGAGGGTGCCCCGGTGAAGGCCGTCGCCGCCTTCTTCCAGAAGGATCCCCAGGTCCTCATCGCCCACCCGGACCCGGCGCTGGAAACCATCGCCGACCTCGCCGGCCGCCCCATGCTGCTGGCCACCGCCTCGCGCGACGCCTTCTGGGTCTGGCTCAAGGCCAAATACGGCTTCACCGACGATCAGGTCCGGACCTACAATTTCAACCCCGCGCCCTTCCTGGCCGACGAGCGGGCGGTGCAGCAGGGCTATCTGACCTCGGAGCCCTACAGCATTGAACAGGCTGCGGGTTTCGCGCCCAAGGTCTTCCTGCTGGCCGACGAGGGCTATCCCTCCTACGCCGCCATGGTCCTGGCCCCCAACGCCTTCGCCCGCGACAACGCCGCCGCCCTGCGCAGCTTCATCGCCGCCTCGGCCGAGGGCTGGCGCGACTACATCCAGGGCGACGGCAAGGCCGCGGACGCCCTGATCCGCAAGGCCAATCCGGAGATGACCCAGGCCATCCTCGACCAGGCCCGCGCCCGGTTGAAGGCCAACGGCATCGTCGATGGCGGCGACGCCGCCCTCTACGGTCTCGGTGCCATGACCGCCGAACGCTGGCAGGCCTTCTTCGACGTCACCTCCCAGGCCGGGGTCTATCCGACCAATCTGGACTGGCGGCAGGCCTTCACCACCCAGTACCTGCCCGGCCGTGGCCGGAGCTGACGCCGCGGCGTC
>Ga0187843_10002379_pt1 | contig 11426 bp, 10 predicted proteins | sample SpaLakP09_SKY_43_FD_134516 | JGI IMG/M metagenome (GOLD analysis project Ga0187843, IMG submission 134516) | Oligotrophic lake water microbial communities from Sparkling Lake, Wisconsin, USA - SP09_SKY_43 | ecosystem: Environmental > Aquatic > Freshwater > Lake | place: USA: Sparkling Lake... | reverse complement strand
CAAACGGTGTTTTCTTACAATCATTTTAGCCGAATGAAAACCTTTATCGGTTAAAGTAACCCCTTGATATTTTTGATAAGAAACCAACTCTTTTTCGGCTAATTTTTTCAACATATCGGTAACCGATGAAGCTTTAGTATCTAACATTCCTGCAATGGCATTGGTGTTGACTCCTTTTGGAGATACCAGCGATAAATGATAGATAACTTTGATATAATTTTCTTCTGAAATAGTCATTTTGAATCAATATTTTGACAAATATAATACTATTTTCAATTTGTTTTAAAATAATTTTTAGTTTTGTCTAAAAATAAATTTATGAAAAATAAAATTTTAATTATAGTATTAATTGTCTCAACTTCAATTTATTCTCAAACACTTGAACCCATTCAAGCGGATAGACCAGACCAAACCGAAACTCCAGCAATTGTTCCAAAAGGAATGTTTCAAGTAGAAACTGGATTTACATTTCAGAAAAATGATGCGTTTAGCAAATCGTTTAGTTTGCCATCAACTCTTTGGAAATATGGTGTGAATGAAAATTTTGAGGTGCGATTGATAACCGAATTTCTATCAGAAGAAATGAACAATGAAAAAATAAACGGGTTAACTCCAATATATGTTGGTTTCAAAGTAAAATTGACTGAAGAAAGTGGAATCATTCCAAAAACATCATTTATTGCTCACATTGGTTTGCCGAATGCGGCTTCAACGAGATACAAAACCGATTATTATGCGCCAGAATTTCGATTTACCATGCAACACACCTTATCAGAAAAATTTAGTTTGAGTTATAATCTTGGTGCAGAATGGGATGGTTTTTCGGCAGAACCGACATTTTTATACACATTAACTACTGGCTATTCGATAACGAAAAAATTGGGTTCGTATATTGAACTATTCGGATTTGCGCCACAAAATGACAAAGCCAATCACAATCTTGATGGTGGAATTACCTATTTGATAAACAATAATTTTATGGTAGATTTGTCTTCAAGTATTGGAATTACCAATTACGCGCCAAAAAACTATTTTGCTTTTGGTTTTTCATTTCGAATATAAATGCAACACTATCACTACATTTTCACGGGTTCAGGTTTATCGGCTTTAATGACCGTTTATGAAATGATTTTATCAGGGAAATTTGATGATAAAACCATTTTGTTATTGGACGAAAATCCGAAAAAAAGCAACGATAGAACTTGGTGTTTTTGGGATAATGCGGCTCTTTTTGATGAAATCGTTTCTAAAAAATGGGATGTTGCTCTTTTTGCCGATGAGAATTTTCAACGAAATTTAGATTTGAATCCGTACCAATACAAAATGGTTCGCGGATTGGATTTTTATAATTTGGTCTTCGATTTAATTTCTAAACAAGGAAACATTCATTTTGCCAACCAAAAAGTTATTAATTTTGAAGAATTAGGAAATCATTGCATTGTAAAAACAGAAACACAAAGTTATACTTGCAACAAGATTTTTAACTCAATTTACAATCCAAATCTTGTAATAAATCAGTCAAAATATCCATTATTGCAACAACATTTTATTGGTTGGTTTATAAAATCGAAAGAAGAAGTGTTTGATAAAAACACCGCAACGTTCATGGATTTTTCTGTCGAACAACGAGGAAATACGCGATTTATGTACGTTCTTCCAACGTCTTCAACCGAAGCTTTATTAGAATATACTTTGTTTTCTAAAGATTTACTTTCTATAGAAGAATATGAAAACGAAATTCAGATATACATCAAAAAGTTAGGAATTACAGACTACGAAATCGTCGAAAAAGAACAAGGAAATATTCCGATGACTTCCTATAAATTTTGGAAACACAACACCAAAAACATCATAAATATTGGTTCAGTTGGCGGATGGACAAAAGCAAGTACGGGTTATACATTTAAAAATACCACCAAAAAATCGAAAGCATTAATTCAGTTTTTATCTAAAGAATCCGACTTCAGAAAATTTCATAAAACGGATAAATTTTGGTTCTATGATTTATTGTTTTTAGATGTTTTGTATAGACGAAATGATTTGGGTTCCAAAGTATTTTCGTCATTATTCCAAAAAGGAAATCCAACATTAATTTTCAAATTTCTAGACGAAGAAACTACGTTTTGGGAAGACTTACAAGTAATTTGGAAATGCCCGAAAGGACTTTTCATTAGAGCATTATTTGGAAGGATTTTATAGTTTGAATTCTCTATCAAACGATAACAAATCTTTATGATTAGAATCATTCTAAAAAGGAGAATTCTATTTATCTTTGTATCGATTTTTAAATCTAAAATGTAATATCTAATATTTAAAATAAAAAATTATGTATCCAGAAGAAATGGTAAAACCAATGAGAGCAGAACTTTCTGACGCTGGTTTTCAAGATTTATATAGCGCATCAGAAGTAGAAAATGCTTTAAAAACGGAAGGAACAACCTTAGTTGTAATCAATTCAGTTTGTGGTTGTGCTGCTAGAAATGCTCGTCCAGGAGCAAAAATGAGTTTAGACGGAGCAAAAAAACCAGATCATTTAGTAACTGTTTTTGCTGGAGTTGATAAAGATGCCGTTGATGCCGCTCGTCAACACATGTTTCCTTTTCCTCCATCGTCTCCAAGTATGGCATTGTTCAAAAACGGCGAATTAGTTCACATGCTAGAACGTCACCACATTGAAGGTCGTCCAGCTGAAATGATTGCTGAAAACTTGAAAGACGCTTACGCGGAATTCTGTTAAGACTTAACCGCAAATTATCTAGCCACAGATTCACAGATTATTAATAAAATCTGTGAATCTGTGGCTAATTTTTTTTAATCCTTGCGAACTTTGCGAAAAAACTTTGCGCCTTTGCGGTAAAAAACTAACTTTACACCCGAATTCTTCCATTTAGAATTCAAAACATATTTCTCACTTAAACGTTTATAGCATGCAACTGTATAACACCTTAAGCGCAGAAGAAAGAGCTCAATTAATTGATGAAGCCGGACAACAACGTCTTACATTATCTTTCTATGCGTATGCCAAAATTGAAGATCCCAAAAAATTTCGCGACAATTTATTTATCCAATGGAACAAGCTCGATGCTCTTGGTCGAACCTATGTAGCCAAAGAAGGAATTAATGCGCAAATGAGTGTTCCAGCAGAAAACTTTGAAGCTTTTCGTGAAACATTAGAAGCTTATGAATTCATGCGAGGTATTCGATTGAATGTTGCCGTAGAGCACGATGATCATTCGTTTTTGAAATTAACCGTAAAAGTTCGTGACAAAATTGTAGCCGATGGTTTGAACGACGAAACTTTTGACGTTACCAATATTGGTGTGCATTTAAAAGCCAAAGAATTCAACCAAATATTAGAAGATCCAAACACCATTGTAGTAGATTTCAGAAATCATTATGAAAGTGAAATAGGTCATTTTAAAGGCGCCATTACTCCAGATGTAGAAACTTTTAGAGAAAGTTTGCCGATTATCAACGAGCAATTAAAAGACTTTAAAGAAGATAAAAATTTGGTGATGTATTGCACTGGAGGAATTCGTTGTGAAAAAGCGTCAGCCTATTTTAAACATCAAGGGTTTAAAAATGTATTTCAATTGGAAGGCGGCATTATCAATTATGCCAAACAAATTCAAGAAGAAAATCTAGAAAGTAAATTCATAGGAAAGAACTTTGTTTTCGACCATAGATTAGGTGAAAGAATTACCGACGATATCGTTTCTCAATGTCATCAATGTGGAAAACCTTGTGATAATCACACCAATTGTTTGAATGATGGTTGCCATTTATTGTTCATTCAATGTGACGAATGTAAATCCGCAATGGAAAATTGTTGTTCTACTGAATGTTTAGAAATCACACATTTGCCATTAGCCGAACAAGTTAAACTTCGTAGAGGAATTCAAGTGGGTAACAAAGTGTTCCGAAAAGGAAAATCGGAGAATTTGAAATTCAAACATTCGGGCGAACTTTCCGACAAACCATTAGCTGTTGCCAATAAATCCAATGACATTCGTCAGAAAATAAAAGTAAAAAAAGTGCTTCTTGGCAACGTTCAACATTACTATGTAAAAGCTCAAGTTGGATTGTTCATCATTGAAAATAACGAATTAAACATTGGCGATAAAATTTTAATTTCGGGTCCAACAACAGGAAATCAAGAATTAGTTTTAGAAAAAATGTTGGTGAATGGAAATGAAAATGCTATTGCAAAAATTGGTGATAAAGTAACCTTCGAAGTGCCTTTCCGAGTAAGATTGTCAGATAAATTATTTAAAATTATCAGCTAATGACAACTTCAGGAAAGATAGAATTAATGGCGCCAGCTGGGAATTTCGAATCCATGCAAGCTGCTTTAGACAATGGTTGCGATTCGATTTATTTTGGCGTGGAACAACTAAATATGCGTGCAAGAGCCACCGTAAATTTCGTTTTAGACGATTTACCTGAAATTGCGCGCCGATGCAAAGAAAAAAATGTTAGAACTTATCTAACTTTAAATACGATTATTTACGATCACGATTTATCTATCGTAAAAACACTTTTGACCAAAGCTAAAGAAGCCGGAATTACTGCTGTTATTGCATCTGACCAAGCGGTAATTATGACGGCAAGAACTATTGGAATTGAAGTCCATATTTCAACACAATTGAACGTTACGAATATTGAAACAGTTAAGTTTTATGCGATGTTTGCCGATACCGTTGTACTTTCAAGAGAATTGAGTTTGCGTCAAGTGAAAAAAATCACTGATGACATCGAAAAAGAACAAGTAAAAGGTCCAAGTGGCAATTTAGTTGAGATTGAAATATTCGGTCACGGAGCTTTATGCATGGCTGTTTCAGGTAAATGCTATTTGAGTTTGCATTCGCATAATTCTTCTGCTAATCGTGGTGCTTGCAAGCAAAATTGTCGTAAAAAATACACGGTTATCGACCAAGAAAGCGGAAACGAATTAGAAATCGACAACGAATACATCATGTCTCCAAAAGATTTATGTACGTTAGATTTTCTAGACCAAGTAATCGATTCTGGAATAAAAGTTTTAAAAATTGAAGGTCGTGGACGCGCCGCAGATTATGTGGCAACGGTTATAAAAACTTATCGTGATGCTATCGATTCGTATTACGAAGGAACTTTCAGCAAAGAAAAAGTCACTACTTGGATGGAATCGTTATCAACGGTTTACAATCGTGGATTTTGGAGCGGTTATTATCTAGGTCAAAAAATGGGCGAATGGTCTGATAATCCTGGTTCGAGTGCCACTCAAAAGAAAGTTTACGTTGGAAAAGGAATGCATTATTTTGTAAAATCAAGCATAGCCGAATTCAAAATCGAAGCTTACGATATCAAAAAAGGTGATAAAATTCTGATTACCGGTCCGACCACTGGAGCGCAAGAATTAGTTATTGAAGATATGTTTGTAAACGATGTCAATTCAGACAAAGCAACAAAAGGTGATAGTTGCACAATGAAATTACCTTTCAGAATTCGTTTATCTGACAAAATGTATAAAATTGTAGAAAACTAATGGTCATTGTTACACTTCAAAGAGACAAATGCATTGGCTGCAATTATTGTGTAGAAATGGCTCCGGCACAATTTCAAATGTCTAAAAAAGATGGAAAATCTGTGTTACTAAAATCTGTAAATGCTAAAGGTTTTTTTACCCTAAAATCGGCAGATCACACCATTGTAGAAAATTGTGAATTGGCAGAAAAAGCTTGTCCAGTTCATATTATTACGATAAAAGAAACTTAAAATCAAGAGGTTGTAAACAACTTAAATTCCAAATTCTAAGGCTGAAATATCCCTAGGAATTTGGAATTTTTTTATTGGAATTTATTTTATAAAAATACTATCTTTACCAATTAATCGTTTTATGAACTTAAGTCGCTTTTTTGCGATACTACATATATAATTATGGCATGTACAAGTTGTTCAACTTCTGATGGTGGTGCACCAAAGGGTTGTAAAAATAATGGGACTTGCGGCACCGATAGCTGCAATAAATTAACGGTTTTCGACTGGTTAGGAAATATGAATTTACCTAACGGCGAAGCACCTTTTGATTGTGTAGAAATCCGTTTTAAAAACGGAAGAAAAGAATTTTATAGAAATACAGAAAAACTAACTTTAAGCATTGGTGATGTTGTAGCTACTGAAGCTTCTCCAGGTCACGATGTTGGAATTGTAACCCTTACAGGTGAGTTAGTTCGTATTCAAATGAAGAAAAAAGGCGTTAGTTTAACGAGTCCTGATATTCTTAAAATATACAGAAAAGCCTCTCAAAAAGATATCGATATTTGGAGTGATGCTCGTGGAAAAGAAGAACCTATGAAGGTAAAAGCACGTGAAATTGCTATTGCTTTAAAATTACAAATGAAAATTTCGGATATCGAATTTCAAGGTGATGGTTCTAAAGCAATATTTTATTACACTGCTGAAGATCGAGTAGATTTTCGTCAATTAATTAAAGAATTTGCACAGGTTTTCAAAACTAGAATTGAAATGAAACAAGTGGGATTCCGCCAAGAAGCAGCTCGTTTAGGAGGAATTGGATCTTGTGGTAGAGAATTATGTTGTTCCACTTGGTTAACCGACTTTAGAAGCGTAAATACTTCCGCAGCGCGTTATCAACAATTGTCACTGAATCCTCAAAAATTAGCGGGACAATGCGGAAAATTGAAGTGTTGTTTGAACTATGAATTAGATACTTATCTTGATGCTTTAAGAGATTTTCCTGATTTTGAAACCAAACTTCACACTGAAAAAGGTGATGCAATTTGTCAAAAGCAAGATATTTTCAAAGGTTTAATGTGGTTTGCTTACACCGATAATTTTGCTAATTGGCACGTTCTTAAAATCGAACAGGTTAAAGAAATTATAGCTCAAAATAAAGAGAAAAAACGTGCTTCTTCTTTAGAAGATTTTGCGATTGAAATTGTTGTTGAACAAGAAGCAAACTTTAACAATGCAATGGGTCAAGAAAGTTTAACTCGTTTTGATCAACCTAAGAAAAGTAAAAACAAGAATAAAAACAGAAATAAGAGTAAAGGACCAAATCCGAATCCAAATCAACAAGAAAAAACGGGAGGAAATACAGCAAATTCTGCTCCAAATCCGAACCAAAACAAAGGACAAAATCCGAATCAAAGACCTCAAAATAAAAAACCAATAATTATCAAGAAGAATGAGGATAAAAAATAGTTTACTGTGCTTTCTATTGGCGCTTTTGATTATTTCTTGTGACAAAAAAAGTGTTTTTGACGAATATAAATCAGTTGGAAATGCTTGGCATCGAGATAGCATCATAACCTTCAAATTGCCAAAATTGGAAAGCGAAAAGAACTACAATTTATTTGTAAATGTTCGCGACAACAACGATTATCCATTTGATAATTTGTTTTTAATTGTTTCATTAGAACAACCCAACAAAAAAGTAGTTGTAGATACTTTAGAGTATAAAATGGCAAATCCAGACGGAACTCTGATGGGTGATGGATTTTCTGATATTAAAGAGAGTAAATTGTTTTACAAAGAAAAAGTCGCTTTCAAACTGAAAGGCGATTATAAGGTTCACATCCAGCAAGCTGTTAGACAAACAGGAAAAGTTTCTGGAGTAGATGATTTAAAAGGAATTACAGAAGTAGGTTTTAGAGTGGAATCTTTAGACTAAAAAAAATTATGGCACAAAAAACTAATGCTCAAAATAAAAAAACTGCACCAGTAAAAGACATTAAATACTATCAAAAGAAATTTTGGAAAGTATTTTTTTATAGTTTGGGTGGTGTTTTCTTATTTTTCTTATTTGCTTCATGGGGGCTTTTTGGTAAAATGCCTTCTTTTGACGATTTAGAAAATCCAAACTCTAATTTAGCTACCGAAATCATCTCTTCGGATGGAGTAACTTTAGGTAAATTTTACAATGAAAATAGAACGGCAATTAAGTATAAAGATTTGCCTAAATCATTGGTAGATGCTTTGGTTTCAACAGAAGATGAGCGTTTCTATGAACATTCGGGTATTGATGCTAGAAGAACTTTTGGAGCTGCTTTAAAATTAGGTTCCAATGGTGGTGCGAGTACAATTACACAACAATTAGCTAAATTATTATTTCACGGAGAAGGTTCTAAATTCCTTCCTTTCCGTATGATTCAAAAAGCGAAAGAATGGATTATTGCGGTTCGATTAGAAAGACAATATACCAAAAATGAAATCATTGCATTGTATTTCAATCAAGTTGATTTTGTAAATGGCGCAGTTGGAATTCGCTCTGCGGCAAAAGTATATTTCAACAAAGAACCTCGCGACTTAAAAGTTGAAGAAAGTGCTTTATTGGTTGGAATGTTAACCAATCCATCGCTTTTTAATCCGGTTCGTCGCCCAGAAAAAGCTATCAAAAGAAGAAATGTAGTTTTAGGTCAATTGGTTAGAAATCATCATTTGGAAGAAACTGCAAAAAATATTTTGGAGAGAAAACCAATCGTTTTAGACTTCCATCCAGAAAGTCATCTTGACGGAACTGCTACCTATTTCAGAGAATATCTTCGTGATTATATGAAGAATTGGGTAAAAGAAAACAAAAAACCTGATGGTGAAGAATATGATATTTATGGCGATGGATTAAAAATCTACACAACCATAGATTCTAAAATTCAAGAGCATGCTGAGGAAGCCGTTTTAGCGCACATGAAAAATCTTCAAGAAGAATTTTGGATTCAACAAAAAGAAAATAAAAATGCGCCTTTTGTAAATATAACTGATGCTGAAACAGATAAAATCATCAAACAAGCTATGAAAACTTCCGAAAGATGGAGAATTCTGAAAGCTGATGATAAAACAGATGAAGAAATAATTGCATCATTTAGCAAAAAAACAAAAATGACCGTTTTCACTTGGAAAGGCGAACGCGATACGATAATGACTCCAATGGATTCTATTCGTTATTACAAACATTTCCTTCAAGCTGGTTTAATGTCAATGGAACCACAAACAGGTCAAGTAAAAGCTTGGGTTGGTGGAATCAACTACAAATATTTTCAATACGATCACGTAGGCCAAGGAGCTCGTCAAGTAGGCTCAACATTCAAACCTTTTGTTTATGCAACAGCCATCGAACAACTTGGAATGTCGCCATGTGATACCTTATTAGACGCACCATTTATGATTCACAAAGGACGTCATCACGTAACTGAAGATTGGGAACCAAGAAATTCTGATCAAAAATATAGAGGAATGATGACCCTTAAAAGAGCTTTAGCAAACTCCGTAAATATCATTTCTGCCAAATTAATTGACAAAACTGGACCAGAAGCGGTAGTCGAATTAACTCATAAACTTGGTGTTAAATCAGAAATACCTGTACAACCTGCAATTGCTCTTGGAGCAGTAGATATTACGGTTGAAGACATGGTGGCGGCTTACAGTACGTTTGCTAATCAAGGAGTTTACATCAAACCACAATTTATTTCAAGAATTGAAGATAAAAATGGAGCCGTTGTATATGAACCAGTTCCAGAAACTCATGATGTTTTAAATAAAGACGTCGCTTTTGCTGTAATTAAACTTTTAGAGGGTGTTACAGAAGGCGGTTCAGGAGAAAGACTAAGAACGGAAGGCGGAGGCGCAGGAGACATCCGTTGGACAGGTTATCCTTATATGTTTAAAAACCCTATTGCAGGAAAAACAGGAACTTCACAAAATCAATCTGATGGTTGGTTTATCGGAATGGTTCCAAATCTTGTAACTGGTGTTTGGGTAGGTTGCGAAGATCGTTCAGCGCACTTTAAAAGCATAACTTATGGTCAAGGAGCAACTGCTGCATTGCCTATTTGGGGCTATTTTATGGAAAAATGTTATGAAGATGAAGATCTTCAAATTTCGACTGATGATTTTGAAAGACCTGATGGCTTTAACATCAAAGTAGATTGTTGGTCGGCTCCGAAGAAAGTGGTAACCGATTCAACGGATACCGAAGAGCAAAATCCAGACGAATTTGGTCTTTAAAATTTAGAAAATAAAATTCATAGTTAAAATTATGATTAATAAAAAAGTAAATTCCGTTCAAGACGCACTTCAAGGTATTGAAGATAATATGACTATCATGTTAGGTGGTTTTGGACTTTGCGGAATACCAGAAAATTCAATTGCTGAACTTGTAAAAAAAGGAACTAAAAATCTAACATGTATTTCAAACAATGCAGGTGTTGATGATTTTGGTTTGGGATTATTATTACAACAAAAGCAAATCAAAAAAATGATTTCGTCGTATGTTGGAGAAAATGCAGAATTTGAACGTCAAATGCTTTCTGGAGAATTAGATGTTGAATTGATTCCGCAAGGAACTTTGGCAGAACGTTGTCGCGCAGCACAAGCTGGAATTCCAGCATTCTTTACACCAGCAGGTTTCGGAACCGAAGTAGCTATTGGAAAAGAAACACGCGAATTCAATGGAAAAATGCACGTGATGGAACACGCTTTTAAAGCTGATTTTTCTATCGTAAAAGCTTGGAAAGGCGATGAAGCAGGAAACTTAATATTCAAAGGAACAGCAAGAAACTTCAATCCATGCATGTGTGGAGCAGGAAAAATAACTATTGCAGAAGTGGAAGAATTACTTCCAGCTGGAAGCCTAAATCCTAATGAAATTCACATTCCAGGAATATTAATTCAAAGGATTTTCCAAGGAGAAAAATTTGAAAAAAGAATTGAGCAAAGAACAGTAAGAAAAAGAGAATAGAACAAAGAGAATAGAACAAAGAGAATAGAACAAAGAGAATAGAACAAAGAGAATAGAAAATAGACTAAGAAAATAGTTCCTAAAAACTTATATTCTTAATGAACCTTAATAACTTAATGGTTTAAAAAAATATGTTAGATAAAAACGATATAGCAAAAAGAATAGCTAAAGAAATAAAAGATGGCTATTATGTAAACTTAGGAATTGGTATTCCAACTTTGGTAGCCAATTACGTTCGCACTGATATTTCTGTAGAATTTCAAAGTGAAAATGGTGTTCTAGGAATGGGACCTTTTCCATTTGAAGGTGAAGAAGATGCCGATTTAATAAACGCAGGAAAACAAACTATCACTACTTTGCCTGGAGCAAGTTTTTTCGATTCTGCATTCAGTTTCGGAATGATTCGTGGTCAACACGTAGATTTAACTATTCTTGGAGCGATGGAAGTTTCAGAAAACGGAGACATCGCCAACTGGAAAATCCCAGGAAAAATGGTAAAAGGAATGGGTGGTGCAATGGATTTAGTCGCTTCAGCAGATAATATTATTGTAGCCATGATGCATGTTAATAAAGCTGGTGAAAGTAAAATTCTAAAAAAATGCACACTTCCTTTAACTGGTGTTGGTTGTGTTAAAAAAGTAGTGACCGAATTAGCGGTTTTAGAAATCACTCCAAAAGGGTTCAAATT
>Ga0187843_10002377_pt1 | contig 11441 bp, 8 predicted proteins | sample SpaLakP09_SKY_43_FD_134516 | JGI IMG/M metagenome (GOLD analysis project Ga0187843, IMG submission 134516) | Oligotrophic lake water microbial communities from Sparkling Lake, Wisconsin, USA - SP09_SKY_43 | ecosystem: Environmental > Aquatic > Freshwater > Lake | place: USA: Sparkling Lake... | reverse complement strand
ATTATAATGTTGTTGAAGCTCAAAAGGACTATTCTAAAGTCGAGAATGTATCCAATGAAATGGTTAATTGCCAATATTTTACTACGAATTTTATTCCACTTGATGGCGAAATGAGATTTGACAAGAATAAAGAATCATTTTCTGTTTATATGTGTGTTGAAGGATGTTTTGAATTGATATATGAGGAAGAAAAATACGAATATAGAACAGGTGATACCATTTTAATTCCTGCGGAAATCACTGAATTTGAAATAAAAGGAAAAGCATCCGTATTAGAAATATACATTTCTTAACTTATATTAAAAAGATTATGTGTAATTTTGCACCTGAATTTAAAAAATAAAGAAAATGCCAAGCGTTAAAAATTTAAAAAAAGACATCAACTTCGTTTTAGGAGATATTATTGAAGCAGTTTACATTCACGAAATGACAAGTGAAGGAAAACCAACAGAAGCTACTAATGCAGTTATAGATGAAGCAATTACATCTTTTGATGCTTTAATCGTTAAGGTTAATGCCAAAAAAGTAGAAAATAAAAAAGCGCATTTCAAACAAATCAATGCAGAATTAGAACAAACTGCAAATCAATTGATTGAAAAAATCAACGCACTTTAATTAAAAAAATCATTAAAAAAGTGCAAAAAAGTTTTGGAGATTTAAAAATCACTATTATATTTGCACCAGAAATGAGACCGGCCAGCGTAGCTCAGTTGGCTAGAGCAGCTGATTTGTAATCAGCAGGTCGTGGGTTCGAGTCCCTCCGCCGGCTCTTCGTAAAACCATCACAGCAATGTGGTGGTTTTTTTATTTGTATTAAATCCATAAAAAAATCCGTCTAGTTTTAATTAGACGGATTTGATATTTATAAAAAAGAATTACTTTCTTTTAATGACTCTTTCTACAGCTTCAACAATAGCTTGGTTGTTTAGTTTGTATTTATCCATTAATTGTTCTGGAGTTCCGCTTTCGCCAAATGAATCTTGAACAGCAACAAACTCTTGTGGTCTTGGATTGTTTAATGCTAGTGTTCTTGCAACACTTTCTCCTAAACCACCAAGAATATTATGTTCTTCAGCAGTTACTACACAACCTGTTTTAGCAACCGATTTCAAAATAGCTTCTTCGTCTAATGGTTTAATAGTATGAATATTGATAACTTCCGCTGAAATTCCTTTTGCTTCTAGAGCTTCGGCAGCAATTAAAGCTTCCCAAACTAAATGTCCAGTTGCGATAATAGTTACATCAGTTCCTTCGTTAAGCATGATTGCTTTTCCAATTACGAAAGGTTCGTCAGCAGGAGTGAAGTTTGGTACCACTGGACGACCAAAACGCAAATAAGCAGGTCCATGATGATCCGCTAATGCCAAAGTAGCCGCTTTAGTTTGATTGTAATCACAAGTGTTGATTACAGTCATTCCTGGCAACATTTTCATCAATCCTATGTCTTCTAATATTTGGTGTGTTGCGCCATCTTCGCCAAGTGTTAAACCAGCATGAGAAGCACAAATTTTTACATTTTTATCAGAATAAGCGACCGATTGACGAATTTGATCATAAACTCTTCCTGTTGAAAAGTTAGCAAATGTTCCCGTAAAAGGAATTTTTCCACCAATGGTTAATCCAGCGGCAATTCCAATCATGTTTGCTTCAGCAATTCCAATTTGGAAAAAACGTTCTGGATGGTTTTTTTTGAAATCGTCAAACTTTAACGAGCCAATTAAATCGGCGCAAAGTGCAACAACATTTTCATTTTTTTGTCCTAATTCGGTCATTCCTGCACCAAATCCTGAACGTGTATCTTTACTTCCTGTGTTTGTATATTTTTTCATAATTTTAGTAGTCTCCTAAAGTTGCTGCGTTTTGTCCTAATGCATTTGCTAATTGTTCGTCACTTGGTGCTTTTCCGTGCCAAGCGTGTGTGTGCATCATGAAATCTACTCCGTTACCCATTTCAGTATGAAGAATTACACAAACTGGTTTTCCTTTTCCTGTTCTTGATTTTGCTTCGTTCATTCCTGCAATGATAGCTTCAATATTGTTTCCTTCTGTGATTTCAAGAACATCCCAGTCAAAAGCTTCAAATTTAGCTTTCAAATTACCCATGTTCAAAACATCTTTTGTAGAACCATCAATTTGTTGCCCGTTGTAGTCAACGGTTGCGATTAAGTTGTCTACATTTTTTGCAGAAGCATACATTATTGCTTCCCAGTTTTGACCTTCTTGCAATTCTCCGTCACCAGTAAGTGCAAAAACTAAATGGTTGTCATTATTTAATTTCTTTGCTTGAGCAGCACCAATAGCAACAGACAATCCTTGTCCTAATGAACCCGAAGCCATTCTGATTCCAGGTAAACCTTCGTGTGTAGTTGGGTGTCCTTGTAAACGAGTATTAAGCTTTCTAAATGTAGCTAATTCCGAAACTGGAAAATAACCACTTCTTGCTAAAACGCTGTAAAAAACAGGAGAAATATGACCGTTAGAAAGGAAGAATAAATCTTCGCCAATTCCGTTCATGTCAAATCCTTCTTTACGTGTCATAATTTCGTGGTAAAGTGTTACCAAAAATTCAGCACAGCCAAGCGAACCTCCAGGATGCCCTGAATTTACTGCATGCACCATTCGAAGAATGTCTCTTCTAGTTTGTGTTGTTAAATCTTGTAGTTGTTGAATGTTAGACATTTTATGTAGTTAAAAATTATAATACTGCAAAGATATATTTTTAGATAATAGATGATAGAAAAATAGCGGATAGACTTTTGAAAAGTTATTAAGAAAAATGCACTTAAAAGCCCTAAAATAGATTAGAGCTTTTAAGTGTATTTAGTAGATTATTATCCAACCAATTTTGCAATTCCAAATGCTGCAGCTGCAGCAACAAGACCAATTGCGGTAACTTTTAAAGCACCTTTTATTGGTGGTTGACCTGTTACTTTACTTTTGAAATAACCAAAAACAAACAAGCAAAGTGTTGTTATAATTGCTGAAATAATTAATCCTTCTTGCGGATTTGGAGTAAAGAAATAGGCTGTTAAAGGCAAAAGACCACCCACAAAATAAGCAATACCAATTGTTAAAGCACTATTTCTAGCTCTTTTAGGATGTGGCTTTTCTAAACCTAATTCGAATTTCATCATAAAATCAACCCATTTATCTTTATCTTTTGATAATTGTTGGGCAATATGTTCTTGAGTTTCTTCATCAATTCCGTAATCCGCGAAGATTTCTTTTACTTCATCAATTTCTTTTTGATGGTAATTGTCCACCTCAAAATATTCTCTTTTTAGCTCGCTTTCGTAGTGTTCTTGTTCTGTTTTTCCTGCCAAATAACCGCCTAATCCCATAGCTATACAACCGGCAACAATTTCTGCAATTCCAGCAGTAATTACAATGGCGTTGCTATCAACAGCACCACTTAATCCAGCGGCAAGTGCAAAAGGAACGGTTAAACCATCACTCATCCCAATAACCATATCGGTTATAAAATCGGAACTTTTTAAATGCTGTTCTTGGTAGGTTTCCTCATTACTCATCGGCTTTGTTTTTTAATTTCATCAATAGGGTGTAAGCTCCTTTAGTAACTATTGAATTTTTAGTTAATTGCTCATTGTCTAAAATTTCAATAAATCCATTTTCAGAATTTCCTGTTTTCACTTCGGTCATTTGAAACTGATTTTTGTTGACTACTACAAAGATATATTCTTTTCCTTCAAAATTTACAACCGCATCTTTTGGAAGTGTTAAGGCATCATTACTTTTTACTTCAATTTCTGCATTCATATACATTCCGGGTAACAGCATTTTATCATAATTTTCAAAATGGCAATGCACTTCAGCCGAATGTTCATCTGTTGATAAATCTTTACTAATCAATAAAATTTCACATTTATGCTTATTTTCAGGTTGATTATTGGTGTATGCAACTAGTTTTTGCCCAATAGATAATTTGGTAATGTCTTTTTCAAATATTTTTAGATTCAAATGAATATCTGAAGGATTTATAAGTTCAAACAATACATCGGCTGGATTAACATATTTTCCAATATTGACATTTACTTTTGATACAAATCCATTTATTGGAGCATAAATATTAACGCTTTTGGAAATGTTTTTTTCAGAAAGCGAATTCGGATTTACATTAATCAATCGCAGTTTTTCTGACAAAGCACTTAAGGTAATTCTCAAGGTTTTATAATCGGCATCGGCTTGTTGATAGACTTTATCGCTACTGGCTTGACTTTGATTCAATTCTTTTTGACGTTCGTATTCTTTTTCTGCAAAGTATAATTTTGATTTTGTAGTCAAATAATCTTGTTGCAATTGCACATATTGCTGGTCTTCCATAGTTGCAATAACTTCGCCTTTTGAGATATGCAAACCAGGAAGTAATTTGGTTGATTTTAAATAACCTCCAAGTGGCATACTTACTGAAACCATATTTTGAGGCGGAACATCAATTTTTCCAGTCACTTTTAAAGTAGATGAAATGGTTTTTCGTTCCAATTTCCCAGTTTCAATAGTAGCATTTTTCAATTGTGCATCCGAAATAGAAACTAAATTAGCATTAGATGTTGTTTCTGAAGTTTGTTCTTCTTTCTTGGAATTACAACCAATAAGAAGCAGCATTAGACTTGATATGATGAATATATTTCTCATTTTTTTTATAATTTAGAAGTAAGGTAATTAAGTTCGATAATGGTTTCATTATGATTGATTACGGTATCAATATAATTGTTTTTTATGTTGATACTTTGATTGATGAGCATAACCCAATCCAGATAATTAATATCTCCATTATAGAATTGTTTGTTGGCAGTTTCTGTAATTGTTTTAGCATTTGGAAGTGCCGTTTTTTCGAAATAATCTAATTTTTCAAGATTGCTTTGATAAAGTAAAAATGCATTTTGATAGTGTTTTTCTAACTGCATTTTTTCTTTTTGGTATTCATTTTCAGAAATGGTTTCAGCAATTTTTGAAGCGGCAATTTTTGCTTTTTGAGAACCACCAAACAACGGAATTCCAAGACCAACTTGCGCTGATTGAAATCGAGTCGATTTATCATAAACCACATCGTTAGCTCCAGTTCCAGTTATGGAAGTGTTGTTGTAACCCAATGTTAAGCTAGGAAGCAATTTCGATTTTTCTAATTTAGTCGAAGCTAAACTTACTTTCTTTTGTTGTTCTAAAACTTTTAGATTTGGATGTTGCGCAACCAAAGTACTGTCAATAGTTTTATCTAAAACCAACTTGAAATTATCGGCTTTTGGGTTGTAATCAGTTTCAGAATTCAAAAGCAATTGAAACTGACTTTTCATTACTTCTTTTTCTTGTTGTAACTGAAGTAATTGCAATTTGATGTTACCACGCTGCGTTTCTGCAGTTGTTTTTTCTAGAATATTGCTTTCACCTTTTTTAAATCGCAAATCTGATTTTTTTAGAAATTCCGAAAAAATGGTATCACTTTTTTGAAGTAGTTTCTCTTTTTCATTCAGATAAATTAGCGAATAGAACGTTTGTGTAACCGCTTTTTTAAGTTCGGCTTCTTTCATTGCGACGTTTAAGGTTGCGGTTTTCCATTCTTCATTGAACAGTTTTTTCTGTCTCGAATAAACTGTTGGAAAGTTGAATGATTGCGAAATTCCAATTCGATTATCATTGTAAAAACTATTAATTTGCCCATAATCTGCTACTATATTTGTTGTAGGAAGATTGCTTGCAGTTTTGATTAATTTTTGTTGGTAATCGGCTTTTAATCGTTCATTTTTAACGGTTGAATTGTTTTTTAATGCTGTTTCTATTGCTGTTTGAAGCGTAATAGAAGTTTGTGCGTTAGCATTAGAGAAGGATAGCGAAATTAAAACGATAGTAACAATTGTACTTTTCTTGAATGGATTCAGATGTACACCTTTTTCAAAAATCACATATAATATTGGAAGTACAAACAAGGTTAGGAGCGTAGCAATCATCAATCCGCCAATAACTACCGTCGCTAACGGACGTTGCACTTCGGCACCAGCACCATTGCTTACCGCCATTGGTAAAAAACCTAATGATGCCACAAAAGCAGTCATAAGAACAGGACGCAAACGCACTTTGGTTCCCATTAAAACAATTCTGTGTAAATCGGTCATTCCTTCAGATTTTAATTGGTTAAATTCAGATATTAATACAATTCCGTTCAACACGGCGACACCAAATAAAGCTATAAATCCAACTCCGGCACTTATACTAAATGGCATTCCACGAAGTGCCAAAAAGAAAATTCCTCCAATAGCCGAAAGTGGAATAGCTGAATAAATTAGCAAACCGTGTTTGACTGAATTGAAAGCAAAAAACAACAATAAAAATATCAAGAATAAAGAAACTGGAACCGCAATCATTAATCTTTGCTTGGCTTGATTCAAATTTTCAAAAGCACCACCATAAGTTGTGTAATAGCCTGCGGGATATTTAATTTGTGCATCTGCTTTTTGTTGTAATTCGTTTACAATACTTTGCACATCACGACCTCTAACGTTAAAACCTACGACAATTCTACGTTTAGCATCTTCTCTTTGAATTTGATTCGGACCGTTTTTGATTTCTACATTTGCCAATTGCGAAAGCGGAATTTGAGTTCCTTTTGGCGTTGGAATTAGTAAATTCTGAACATCTTCAATATCTTTTCGTTGATTATTGTTAAGACGAACCACCAAATCGAAACGTTTTTCACCTTCAAAAACTAATCCAGTGCTTTGACCAGCAAAAGCCGTTTTTATGACTTTGTTTATGTCTTCAATGGTGAGATGATATTGGGCAATAATATTTCTGTTGTATTCAATGACTACTTGTGGCATTCCTGTTACGGGCTCAATAAACAAGTTTTGAGTTCCTTCGACGGTGTTTACAATTTTGCCTAATTTTTGTGCGTATACAGCCAAAGTATCTAAATTTTCACCAAATATTTTACAAACCACATCTTGTCGAGCTCCAGTCATTAATTCATTAAAACGCATTTGAACAGGATATTGAAATCCAGTAGTAATTCCGGGAACATCTTCGAGAGCTTTACCCATTTTTTCAGCCATTTCATCAAAAGTTTTGGCAGAAGTCCATTCACTTTTATCTTTCATTATTACCATCATATCACTGGCTTCCATTGGCATTGGATCTGTTGGAACTTCACCACTTCCTATTTTGGCAACCACTTTTTCAACTTCTGGAAATTGTGTTTTTAAAATATGTGCCGCTTTTTGAGTATTTTCAATAGTTGTATTCAAATTACTACCGGTCAACACTCTTGTATCTACAGCAAAATCGCCTTCTTCTAGGGCAGGAATGAATTCTCCACCAAGAAACGAAAGTGTAATTAAAGCCAACACAAATAATGAAGCTACAGAAATAATAATTTTTTTAGGATGAAATAAAATCTTTTGAAGTAAATGTTGGTATTTCATTTCGATTTTAATCATTATTCTATCCGAAAGGTTAGGTTGGTGTTTTACTTTTTTACTCAAAAATAAAGCACTCATCATCGGAATATAAGTCAGCGATAATATAAATGCACCCAGCAAAGCAAATGCAACTGTTTGTGCCATTGGTTTAAACATTTTGCCTTCAATTCCTTGTAAAGTAAAAATTGGAAGATATACGATTAAGATAATGATTTGCCCAAATACCGCGCTATTCATCATTTTACTGGCAGAACTTTGAACTTCTTTGTCCATTTTGTTTTGAGAAAGTTCCTCAATATTTTTCAGTTTCTTACTATGACTCAATTGATGCATCACCGCTTCGACAATTATGACGGCACCATCTACAATCAATCCGAAATCTAATGCACCTAAACTCATTAAGTTGCCGCTTACGCCAAAAAGATTCATCATAATAATAGCAAATAACATTGCTAACGGAATTACTGAAGCCACTAATAATCCAGCTCTAAAATTCCCTAGAAAAACCACTAAAACGAAAATCACAATTAATGCACCTTCCAATAAGTTTTTTTCAACAGTTCCAATAGCATTATTTACCATTTTTGTTCGATCTAGAAATGGTTCAATTGTAACGCCTTCAGGCAAAGTTTTTTGAATTTGGGCTACGCGTTCTTTTACGTTTTTAATCACATCGCTACTGTTGGCTCCTTTAAGCATCATCACAACAGCTCCCGAAACTTCGCCTTCATCATTATAAGTCATTGCGCCATATCTAGTTGCAAATCCAATTTTTACTTCGGCAACATCTCTTATGAAAAGAGGTGTTCCGCTTGAAGTTGATTTTATCGCAATATTTTCAATATCTTCAATTTTGCCTATAAGTCCTTCACTTCGAATGAATAATGAAGTAGCGCCTTTTTCGATATAGGATCCACCAGTATTTTGATTGTTTTTTTCAACTGCAGTGAAAACATCACTTATAGTTAATCCATACGATTGTAGCTTGTTTGGATTTACAGCAATTTCGTATTGTTTCAGTTTTCCTCCGAAACTACTTACTTCTGCAACACCTTTCACACCAAGTAATTGTCTTCTAACAATCCAATCTTGAATGGTTCTTAATTCAGTAGCATTGTACTTTTTTTCATAGCCTTTTTCAGGACGAACTACATATTGGTAAATTTCTCCAAGACCTGTAGAAACTGGGCCAAGCTCAGGTGTGCCAATTCCTTGTGGGATTTCAGTTTGTACTTTTTGCAAGCGTTCAGCGACTTGTTGTCTTGCCCAATAAATATCAGTCTCATCATCAAAAACTATGGTTACTAAGGATAATCCGAAACGAGAAAAACTTCTTATTTCTTTCATTCCAGAAATATTACTATTGGCTTGTTCAATAGGAAAAGTTACCAATCGCTCAATATCGGTTGCACCAAATGAAGGAGCAATTGTGATTACCTGAACTTGATTGTTGGTTATATCAGGAACAGCATCGATAGGTAATTTCGTTGTTTCATAAATACCATAGAAAAGTAGTGTAATGGTAAAAAGTCCAACAATGAGTTTATTCTTTATAGAAAACTCAATTATTTTATTTAGCATAATTGTATTAATTAATTTTAAAATTCAATAGATATAAACTGCCCAAAATGCAATGCATTCAGAACAATTATGAACAAAAAATAATTAACAAAATTTAGGCGGTTGCCAAATTGATTTTAAAAAAGTAGCATTAGTGAATGTTGGATAAAACTTGTTTACTACTTTTTTCTCCGTTAGAATGAAAACAGAATTGAAACAGAATTTTTGCTCGGGAAGAATCGTTATATGATTAGAACTACCACAATTATCAACGGTTTTAAAAGGAAGTTTAGAATCTTTTTCGTAATCAGAATCTTTTTTATTTCCGTTTGCGTAGTGCATACACAAGAATTTCCAGAGTGTAAGAGAAGTGTCTTTTTGTTTATGCTCTGAAAAATGCTCCACCAATACAGGCAATTTCAAAAACTGATGTAACTCAGTCGTTGAAATCAAATACATTGATAAAAAAGCTAAAGCAATTATCCTTTTCATAGTTAACAAAAAACCTTTTAGAACTAAATAGATATACAAAAATAAACATTTGTTATGTACCTATTTATCTTTTTAGAATATTATTAATCTATTCTTAAGTTTGATCTGTCTATGATGTTTTGTTAAATTAAAGTTTAAAATCAGAAACCTAAAATCTAAATAAATTATATTTGCCAACAGAAAATGCCTATATGAAATTCGAATTATTAAAAAACGACCCAAATTCTAAAGCCAGAGCTGGGAAGATTACTACTGATCATGGAGTTATTGAAACTCCTATTTTTATGCCTGTTGGAACTGTTGCTTCTGTAAAAGGAGTACACCAACGCGAATTAAAAGAAGAAATTAATCCAGATATTATTCTTGGAAATACGTACCATTTATACCTGCGTCCACAAACAGAAATTCTTGAAAAAGCTGGTGGTTTGCACAAATTTATGAATTGGGATAGAAATATTCTTACCGATTCAGGTGGTTATCAAGTATATTCACTTTCTGCAAATAGAAAAATTAAAGAAGAAGGCGTAAAGTTCAAATCACATATCGATGGTTCTTATCATTTTTTTACGCCTGAAAATGTAATGGAAATTCAACGTACAATTGGTGCTGATATCATCATGGCGTTTGACGAATGTACACCTTATCCATGTGATTATAGATACGCACAACGTTCTATGAAAATGACGCATCGTTGGTTGGATAGATGCATCAATCATTTAGAAAAAGTTCCGACTAAATATGGTTACGACCAAGCATTTTTTCCAATAGTTCAGGGAAGTACTTATAAAGATTTAAGAATGCAAAGTGCTGAATATATTGCAAACTCCAATCAAGTTGGAAATGCCATTGGTGGACTTTCTGTTGGAGAACCAGCTGAAGAAATGTACGCAATGACTGAAGTCGTTTGTGATATTCTTCCACAAGATAAACCTCGTTATTTAATGGGTGTTGGAACGCCAATTAATATTCTTGAAAATATTGCGCTTGGTGTGGATATGTTCGATTGTGTGATGCCGACGCGTAATGCTAGAAACGGAATGTTATTTACAGCCAATGGTACCATCAACATCAAAAATAAAAAATGGGAAGATGATTTTTCGCCAATAGATGAAATGGGAATTACTTTTGTTGATACAGAATATACTAAAGCCTACCTACGTCACTTATTTGCAGCCAATGAATATCTTGGAAAACAAATAGCTACCATTCATAATCTTGGATTTTATATGTGGTTGGTTCGTGAAGCCAGAAAACATATTATTGCTGGTGATTTCAGAACTTGGAAAGAAATGATGGTTAAACAAATGAGCCAAAGATTATAAAATTAAGATGCTAACAATTTTAGACAAATATATTCTAAAGCGCTACTTAACTACTTTTGTGGTGATGCTCTTGATGTTTATTCCTATTGGAATCATCATTGACGTATCTGAAAAGGTGAATAAAATGATTGAAAATCATGTGCCTTTTAGTGCTATTGCAAAATATTATGTCGATTTTACTATCTATTTTGCTAACTTACTTTTTCCTATTTTCCTATTTTTATCAATTATTTGGTTTACCTCGAAACTAGCGAACAATACCGAAATCATTGCTATTTTAAGTTCCGGAATTTCGTTTACTAGATTCTTAAGACCCTATATTATTGGAGCCACATGTGTTTCTATTTTCGCTTTGATAATGGGATTTTTCTTGGTTCCAAAAGCTAGTGAAGGATTTAAGAATTTTCGATACATGTATTTGATTGGTAACGGTCAAAACGAAATGCGGGATAATTCAGATGTGTATCGTCAAATTAATAAAGAAGAGTATATTTATGTAAGTAATTACAATTCAGAGTCTAAAATGGCGTTTAACTTTTCAATGGAACGATTTGAAAAAGAGAAGTTAAAATATAAAGTTTCTGCAAGTAGAATAAAATTGTCTTTAGCATTCCATTTTATTCTACTTGCAGAAACT